>Ga0209350_1000125_pt1 | contig 50299 bp, 48 predicted proteins | sample GraSoi013_2_20cm_2_FD_185822 | JGI IMG/M metagenome (GOLD analysis project Ga0209350, IMG submission 185822) | Grasslands soil microbial communities from the Angelo Coastal Reserve, California, USA - Sample 09_27_2013_2_20cm (SPAdes) (version 2) | ecosystem: Environmental > Terrestrial > Soil >...
TAAATGTGCTGACTCATAAGGCCTCCATCTTCACAGGTGATATAGCAGCGCCGGAATGGAACCTGGAAAGAAAACAAGCACTGCGCATAAAATCGCGGCGAGCGCCCAATCGAACCAGGGAACATGCAGCGCAGGGGCCGGCTGCTGCTCGAGCTTGCGGAGCATTTGCGGCCAGAGGTCGCGGCGGAGCTCGGTGTCCTGTGCAGGCGGGATCGCTTGCTTGAGGAGATCTTTCATCTCTTTGTGATTCTCTTCACTGCTCATTTCGCATTGACCTCCACGCCAAAAGAGTTGAGCTTCTTGCGCAGGATTCGAACTGCCCGGAACACGCGGACTTTGACGAGGGCCACGGAAATGCCCGCGGCCTCGGCGATCTCGTTGTACGGCTCCTCTTCAATCAGGGCGAGCGTTGCCACGAGGCGGTATTTTGCCGGCAGCTCGTGGAACGCCATTCTGATGCGGTCGCGGACCTCGCGGCGGATTGCGGGATCCGCGTCGTTTGCGCAAGGGAGATCTTCGGGCAAGACGGTTTCGCGACGCGAATGCCGGAGATGGTCGAACGCGGCGTTGGTAGCGATCCGGCGCGCCCAGGCGCGGAAATTGCCTTGCGGTTGGAACCGAGATCGAGCCTTGTAGATGCGCCAGAAAGTTTCCACGGTGAGATCCTCGGCGATACCGGTGTCGCGAACGATGCGGACAATCCAGGCGTAAACTTCCTTCTGGTGCTGCCGAAACAGCGCCTCGAAGGCTTCCAGGTCGCCCGACGCGAAACGCTCCAACAGCTCCATTTGCCACTCTCTATTACTATTTACTTGGTCGGCGCGCCTATAGTTACAGCTTTTTCTTAGATTTTGGCGTTTTCCATTCCCGGGAGGAGTCAGACGGTGGCATGGAGAAAGAACTAATCAAAGAAAGAGGCCCGGACAAATAACTCGGCTGGGGCGATTGCGGGAGCAGTGTCAAGAAGGGCGCAGAGTTGCTGCGCCCCTACAAAACCTTCAAGAAGACAGGCAAGAATGCCTGTCCTACTAATAGATGTCGTACTGCTCCCAATGAAGGGTGGCGTCGGACTGGATAATGACGTGCTTGTGCGAGGTTTGCTCGAGTTCGTCGATAAGCATGGACTCGCGGGTCTTCAGGGCTTTGGCGATTTCCGGATTCACGCGGATGGTGAGATTCGGGCCTTCATGATCCGGCGTCGCCATCTTGCGCGCTTCGGCCTGGATTTCATAGCACAGCGTGGGGATGGACTTGACCATACCGGAGCCGGTGCAATACGGGCACGGCTGGCAGAGGACGCGCTCGAGAGCCTGCTTAGTGCGCTTGCGGGTGATGCAGACGAGGCCGAATTCGTTGAAGGAAAGCGCCTTTGAAGGAGCCTTGTCTTCTTCGAGGGCCTGCTGCAGCGCGGACAAAACCTTTTCGCGGTTGCGGCGCTCCTCCATATCAATGAAGTCGACGACGATGATGCCGCCGAGGTCGCGCAGGCGAATCTGGCGGACGATCTCCTTGACGGCTTCGAGGTTGGTCTTGACGATGGTGTCTTCGAGACGAGTGGAGCCTTTGCCGACGAACTTACCAGTGTTGACGTCGATGGCTACGAGCGCTTCGGTGTGGTTAATGACGATGTAGCCGCCGGACTTGAGCCAGACCTTGGCGCGCAGCGCTTTGTCGAGCTCGTGCTGGATGCCGAACTCTTCGAAGATCGGCGTTTCCTTGGTGTAGAGCTTGACCTTGTTGACGAGCTTGGGCTGGAAGCGGCTGACAAACTCGACAATCTTGCCGTATTCCTCCTCGTTGTCAATCCAGATGCCGGTGAAATCGTCGCTGACATAATCGCGGAGGATGCGCTCGACGAGGTTGAGGTCGCGGTGGAGCAGAGCGGGAGCCTTGCGCTGCTCGCTACGCTCCTTGATTTCGTTCCAGGTCTTGCCGAGGAACTCGATGTCGGTGCGGATCTCGTCGTCCGTGGCCCCCCCGGCCGCAGTTCGAACGATAAAGCCGCCGGGATAGGCGTTTCCAGCTTCGCTGACCAGACGGCGCAAACGCGAGCGGTTTTCCGCGGAGATAATCTTGCGTGAAACGCCCGTGTGGTGAACCGTGGGCATATAGACAAGGAAGCGGCCCGGCAAAGCGACGTGGCTGGTGATGCGCGCGCCTTTCTTGCCGAGTGGCTCCTTGGCGATCTGGATGACCACGTCCTGGCCGGCCTTCAGCATTTCGGAAATGAGCTGGGGACGGCGCGATGGGCCGGAATGGCCGCCTTGATAGCCACGATTGTGCCTCGGACCACCTGGCCCGCGGCGTTCGAATCGCGGCCCGCCAGGGCGTCCGCCGCGATCGGGACGTCCGCCACGGCTGTCCGGGCGTCCGCTGCGACCACGGTCGCGTCCGCCGCTGCGGAACGGCCGCTGGAAGCGTGAACGTGGGTTGCCGCCGATGCGGGCGGAATCACGCGGGAAATCCTCGCGAGGAGCCGCGGAGCCACCAATGCGCGGCGCCCGAGTCTCGCCAGGGAGGAGAATTGCGTCGTCTTCGATGACCGCAGGGGTTTGCGCAACGGATTCGCCGTGAGCCGCCGCGGATAGCACTTCCTCTTCAACATGCTCCGCTTCGACGTATTCGTGTTCGACATGTTCCTGTTCGCCATGCTCGTGTGAACCGTGAGCAGCGGCGTGTTCGGCATGCTCTTGAGCCACGTCAGCGGCAAATTCCGCGCGGCTTGCGGCGCGGCCGGCTTCGACTTCCTCGGCTTCTTCCGCGGAGAGCTGCGAAACTTCCGTGACGATGGTTTCTTCGGCTTCTGTCTCTTCTTCCTCTTCTTCGTCGAATTCGGCGCCGCCGACGATGGCGTCAGCTTCCACTGCGTCCGAGGTTTCTTCTTGCTTGGCTTCGACGAAACTGGAGGCGAGCGCGGCGACTTGATCCTCGTTCAGTTCAACGTCATTCCGTTGTGCTTCCACATGGTTAACAACTGGCTCTTGTAGAGGTTCAGATAGAGAGTCACCCGCGGCAGGAGATTCCCCAACGGAGTCCGCAGTTTCTCCTGAGGGCGCCGCTTCTACTTCAGCGCCGACATCTGCCAGAAGCCAACGGGGCAATCCGCCAGAGAACCGCCGAGGAACGCCGCCGGTCGCGGCAGCGGCAGGGAGATTGGAAGTTGCGCGTGGTGCAATTTCTTCGACAGCAGGACGCTCTTCGCTTGCTTCATGCTCAACAACGGGAATAGGAGCAGGCGCGACGGCGGGCTTGTTGCGGTACTTTGCCAGAGATTCGCCGGGAAGAAGGATCTCTTCCTCGGGCGCACGGGTCACGGAGGGTGCGGAGTTGCGCGGAACCTCCGCACGCCGATTGTCGTAGCCGCGAGACTGTCCGCCGCCGCGATTATCGTATCCACGGGATTCGCCGCCTTGTGGCGACGCGTACTTCGAAGGAGGAAGATTACGCCCGCCGGGACCACCCTGTGGGCCTCCACCGCGATGGCGTCCGCCACGACGTCCCCAACGGCCGCCGCGGCCACGATCCCCGCCTCGGTCACCGCCACGATCCCCGCCCCGGCTAAAACTCTGTCCCGGACGGTCGTTGCCACCGCGGGCTGGATAGTTTTGTGTTGGGTTGTAATGGGGCGCGAAATTCTGGGGCGCGGAGGCGTTGGAGTCCGGCTGGCGCTCCTCTGCCGCTTCGGCGTGATGCTCTTCCGGGCGAGCAGAAGGAAGCGCGTCGTGATGTTCCAAGTTCTGGTCCCCGGCGGCGGGAGCGTCCTCGTGGGAAGCGCGCTGTTCATCTACAGTGTGTGCTTCGTGTTGATGGAACTCGTCGTGGTGTGTTTCTTCGTGGTGCTCGCTGGCCCGGGCCAGAGATTCGCCTGGAAGCACTTCCACGGGAGAACCAATAGCCGGGGGCAGCGATGCCACAGAAGTTTGCGGCTGCTCGTGTGGGTGCACGTGATCGTAGTCTTCGAGGTTTTCAAAAACATCGCTGACATACAGGAAAGCGTCGCCATCCAGACCGATGTCCACGAAAGCGGACTGCATGCCTGGCAGAACGCGGGTAACTTTTCCTTTGTAGATGCTGCCGACGAGAGCGAACTCTTTTTCCCGCTCGATGTAGATTTCGACTAACTGACCTTCTTCAAGAATCGCGACTCTCCGTTCGTGGGAGGCCGCGGAAATAACCAATTCTTTCGACATGAAAACTCCTTATGCGTAATTCCAGCGCAGCCGGAATCACCCTTCTGTGCAGCCCCGGCTTGGCCGGGACTGCCAGGAAGCATCGCCGCGAGCGTATGCCCGTCGGAGTTTCCAAAAACCGGAGCCGCTCCCGGCAATGCCGGGACGCACGTTGGCCACACTGGTAGGGAAGTGGCTTGGCGTTCGAAGCCAGAGGCGTAGCTCCCGACTAGGTCGGGGCCAGTTACAAGATGATTCCTCAGTCTGTCGAGGCTGGTCCGTCGCCGGAAACGAGCCGGGCGATCGGCGGACGATGCTGTCCTCACTCTAAAAATCCTTCTTACTTGCGATCTCGGCCGAGCCGGGATCAACAAATCCAATTCTTCTCCGGTGCGTTCCGCGGAAGCAGAGACGTCACTCGGTACTGGCGGCTTGGTCAGTTGACGAAGCGGCGAAGCCGGACATTCATCACCAGGCCAATCGCCAGGAAAACGAACAACGTGGCGGAACCTCCGTAACTCATCAATGGCAAAGGAATGCCGGTTACCGGCATAGCCCCGATGACCATTGCCACGTTTACCAGTACATGGAACCCAAGCGCCGCTGCCACGCCCATGACCAGAAACATTCCCGCGCGATCTTTCGCGCGTTGAGCATTCTGCACTAAACGCAACAGAAGCGCCATATACAACCCGAGGGCCAAAAGCACGCCCTTGAACCCCTGTTCTTCAGCCCACGCCGACATAATGAAATCCGAGTACCGGACGGGGATGTAGCCCAGTTGATTCTGACTGCCATTACTGAACCCTTTGCCCCAGAAGCCACCCGAGCCCACGGCAATCTTCGATTGCAAGAGCTGATAGCCGGAGCCTTTGGCGTCCTCTTCAGGGTGCAGGAAAGAAGTAATTCGTTCCCGCTGATACGGCTTGAGGATTCGCCGGCTAACGGGAGGATAGAAAACTGCGCCCACCAACAAAATCCCTGCCAGCGAAAACGCCGCCGCGTGTTGCCATTGCAAACCCGCCAGAAATGCGCCAACCACAAGCAAGGGGATCAGCACGAGGGCCGTCCCCAAGTCGGGTTGCTTGAGTATCAAAACCAGCGGAACACCTACCAACAATCCTGCCTTGATCAGGTCACGCAGATCAAGCTGATCGGAGCGGACTTCCGCAAAGAAGCGCGCCAACACTATGATTATAATCAATTTGACCAATTCTGACACCTGAAGAAGTTCTCCTATACCCGGGACGTTGATCCAGCGTTTGGCACCGAAGCGAGTATGCCCAACAAGGAGAACTGCAATCAGCGCAGTGATGCCGAGCAGATACAGGGCGGGGGCCTGATCCAGAATCAGGTGATAGTCCAACCGCGAGAGCGCGAACATCAGCACGAAACCGATTACCAACCAGCGCACCTGCTTCATGTGCATGCCCGATAGCGTGCTGCCGTGCGTGGCGGAATAAATTTCGATCACGCCAAGCGCACAGATAGCGGCGAGGATGGCCAAGAGCAGCCAGTCGTAATCGCGGGTTCCGGGTGCGTCTTTCATCGCGGAGGTTGAAAGTTCAAGCGTGAAGGTTGAAAGCCAAGAACCAGCCAGGTGCTGTCAGCGCCAGTGTTTCGGGTCTGAACTTCATAAGACAAAATCATTAGAGTCCTCTAGCGCCGTGGCTCCGCGCTGGCGCGCGCCGGCACAACTGCGGCGCTCTCCTCCGGCTTCAGGGCTGACCGTGGAGCAGTCGCTGCCACGCGAGCCGGCGTATTCCGTGGATCAGGCTGCTTGGATTCGGCCGTTTCCTGACCCTGCGTCTTCTTGTTCTTCTTGTCGTAGTAGGTCTTGATGACTTCCTTGACCACGGGACCGGCTGCTTCGCCGCCGTGTTTTCCGCTTTCCTGGACCAGCACGGCCACGACAATTTCCGGGTTGCGGCGCGGCGCGTAGCCAACAAACCAAGCATTGTCCTCGAACTTTTTCTGTTTCCCGAATTTCTCACGGGTTGCATAACCGATCACCTGTGCAGTTCCCGATTTTCCGCTTACTTCGATTCCCGGCAGCCGGACATTCCTCGCCGTGCCACCTTCTTCGTTGACAACGCCGTACATTGCGTCGGTTATTTTTTCCACAGTCGCCTCGGAAAGCGCAACCCGTTCCTCACCAACGTTCAGGGCGTCCTTCAAGAGGTGAGGTTGTTTGAAAACACCGCCACTCGCGATTCCGCCGATCATGCGAGCGAGCTGAAGAGGAGTGGTGATGACGGCGCCCTGACCGATGGCCACCGATATCGTTTCACCGGCATACCATTTGCGATGATAGACGCGCTCGACCCATTCAGCGGAAGGCATCAGCCCTGCCAACTCCTCTGGGAGATCGATTCCAGTCTTGCGTCCGAGCCCGAATTTGCTGCCGTAGTACGAAAGGCGGTCAATTCCCAAGCGCATTCCCACGTTGTAGAAGAATATGTCGCAAGATTCAAGGACCGCTTTGTGTAGCCCGGCCACACCGTGAGAGCCCTTCCCGTAAATGTAACACTTGAACTGCCGGCCGTAAAAAGTAGCGTAGCCGGGGCAAAATGTCGTGAAGCTTTCCGGAGGATTCTTGTCCTCCAACATGGCGGTGGCGGTCACAATCTTAAAAACCGACCCCGGAGCAAGCTGCGCCTGAATCGCCCGATTGAGGAGCGGTTTTTGCCGGTCCTCGTTGAGACTCTTCCAATCGTTTGCCGAGATGCGCACGGCGAAATCATTTGGGTCCAAGGTCGGATGGCTCACCATCGCCAGGACTTCGCCGGTGCGCGGGTCCAGCGCGACGGCGGCCCCCGGGCGCGCTCCCAAAGCTTGCTCGGCAACTTGCTGCAAATCGTAATCGATCGTCAACAAAATCTGCTTTCCGGAAATGGCTTCTTGCGTGGCCAGGCGATCCACTTCTTTGCCGACACTATTCACGACCACGCGCCGCATGCCGTCGGTGCCTTGAAGCAGGTCGTTGTATTGCCGCTCCAAACCGCTCTTTCCCGCGAAGTCGCCGGGGCGGAGTCTGCCGTTGCTTGCCTCGATCTGCTGTTCGCTGACTTCACCGACATAGCCCGCGGCATGAGCAAAAAATCCGCCAGGCAGATAACGCCTGCGGTGCACGGGGATCATTTCCAGGACGGGAATGTCCGAACGGTGCGATTCGATGAAAGCGACGTCCGCGGGCGAAGCGTCGGGCTTGATGATAATGGGCTGGAACTTCGGGAGATTCTTCGCATTGTTAAGTTGATCATGCAAATCATCCAGGGGAATTCCCAGACCTTCCGAGATGCCCGCCAGATGTTTTTGCACTTGCGCCAGGTCATCGCGCAGGAGGAGCACGCTGAAGGACGGCCGATTGTCCACAAGCACGCGGCCTTCGCGGTCCAGCATGCGGCCGCGCGGCGCAATCACCGGAATGTAGCGCACGCGGTTGCGCTCGGCCAGCGAGCTGTACTTATCCGCATCGATGACCTGGAGCTTCCAGAAGCCGAGCAGCAACACGCCTATCATTCCCACGATGATGTAGGATGCTATGGCCAGCCGCGCCTGCGGCAATCGATTGTCGTTGCGGAACCAGTACGACACGAAAACCCCGCGCGCGAGTACTTTTTTCCCGGGCTTTCAGCCCACTCCGGCCCAATTTGACTGCACTAGCCGGACTAAACTCGCGTCACGAAAAAATACACAGCGTGGGTTTCGAGTGGACCCCGAAAAAAAGCAGAGTCACGCCGAAAATGTCCTTCGAAAATTTCCTCGAACCTGGGAACCGAAAAAATCTCCCGGGACTCCCGAATCACCGCCGGACCGAAGCTGCGTAAAGCAGCAAGAGTCTTCTAAACCTACCACCTGCATCAAGGGGCCGCAAGCCGTACGGGAGGACAGGTTCCAGGAATGCATTGGTGCTTAACTGTGCCGCGGCGCTACGCATGTTGCCGTGGCTGCGGATATCACGCTATCGTAGGCAGTTCACCTATGGCCGCTGAAACAAACAGGGAAAAGCCGCTGCGACTGGCGCTGATTGGCATGTCCGGCGCCGGGAAGACCTTCTGGACAAAGAAGTTAGCTGCCGATGGGTGTCCTGCTGTTTCTTGCGACGACCGCATCGAGCAGAAGCTCGCGTCGCGCCTTGCTGCCGGCGGGTACTCCGGCATCAACGGCGTTGCTGCGTGGATGGGCTGGCCGGATGCCGCGACTTACGCTCAACGGGAATCCGAATACCTAGCGGAGGAGATTCATACGCTGGATGAAATCTTGACGGAACTCGAGCAACAGCCGCTCAAATCGATGCTGCTCGATACCACGGGAAGCGTTATTTATAGCGGGAACAATTTGCTGATGCGCTTGCGGCGGCAAATGACGATTGTGCATCTGGCAGCTTCCGCGGAAGAGCAGCAACTCCTGATCGAAAGATATTTGAACGATCCCAAGCCGGTGTTGTGGCGCGGCGCGTTTCAACCTAAGTCAGGCGAAAAACCGCGTGAGACGGTTGCGCGGTGTTATCCAGGGCTGATTGCGGCGCGGCGCCAAAGCTATGAAGCGCTTGCGCATTGCACGCTGCAAGTTGCGGCGTTGCGCGATGGCTCTCTGGATGCACCCTCCTTTCTGAAAATGATCCAAGACAAAACGACAGGCCCGCGATGAGAAAGATTCGTTGAGATATCGGAGCACATCGCGCAAAGCCCCGCTGACTTCGCTTCGCGGCGCCGTGCTGCGCGGACTTGCGCCCGACGGCGGCCTATACATGCCCGTTGAGATTGCGCGCCATTCGCCGGAGGAGCTCGAGGAATTTCGCAGACTGCCGTTCACGGAAGTTTGTTTCCGCGTGGTGCGTCCGTTTGCCACGCCGGATGTTCCAGAAGAACTGCTATGGCAAATCGTGAGCGAGGCGATCAACTTTCCCATAAAGCTTGTTTCGCTCTCACCGGGCTTGCACATCCTGGAACTGTTCCACGGGCCGACGCTGGCGTTTAAGGATTTCGGCGCCCGCTTCATGGCGCGGCTGATGGCGTATTTTGTACGCGGCGAAACGCGGCCCCTTACCGTGCTGGTGGCGACGTCTGGGGATACCGGCAGCGCCGTGGCGCATGGCTTCTTGAACGTGCCGGGAATCCGCGTGGTGATTCTCTATCCATCGAAACGCATCAGCGAAGCGCAGGAGAAGCAGTTCACCACGCTGGGCGAAAACATCACCGCGCTCGAAGTGGGGGGCACGTTCGATGATTGCCAGCGGCTGGTGAAGCAGGCGTTTTCCGACGTCGAACTGAACAAGCGCGCGTTTTTGACTTCCGCGAATTCCATCAATATCGGCCGGCTGCTGCCGCAGATGTTTTATCATGTGGCGGCTTACCGGCAGTTGCCGGTGGCTTCGGTGCCGCTGATCGTTTCGGTGCCCAGCGGGAATTTTGGCAATCTCACCGCAGGGATTTTCGCCAAACGCATTGGCTTGCCGGTAGCGAAATATGTGGCTTCGACAAATGCCAATGACGTCGTGCCGGAATACTTGCGCACCGGAGAATTTCATCCGCGCGCGGCGAAGGCCACGTATTCGAATGCCATGGACGTGGGCAATCCAAACAATTTTCCGCGCTTACTCGATTTGTGCCGCAACCGCCTCGAATACGTGCAGAAGGAGATTTGGGGGCACGGCGTGACAGACGAAGAAACCTTGCGGGAGATGAAGGCCATCCACGATCGCTTCGGCTATATTGCCGACCCGCACACCGCAGTGGGGGTGCTCGGATGGGAGGCGTACAAACTCGAACATGCGGAGCCGGCGCAGGGTTTGGTGCTGGCTACGGCGCATCCCGCGAAATTCGCCGATGTAGTTAAGAAGGCTATCGGCGCTGCGCCGCCCCTGCCAGATCGTCTTGCCGCATATTTGAAGCGCGAAAAACTCTCGCTGCCGATATCGAGCGTGTTCGACGAGTTCAAACAGTTTCTGGCCAACTAAGTCTCAAGAAACAACCGAGATCCAGCGGCCGAAGCATGCCGCATTGCTAGTTCCTGCGGAGGCGGTCCAAAAGTAGGAAGAGGAGCACCGCGACCAGCCCGTTGACGAGCGCTGTGACAATGAGATGCATGTTGAACCAGGGCTCGGGTTGTCCCAGGAGAATCCCGCGCGTAACGGCAATCAGGCCCTGATGCACAATGAAGAACGCAAAGGTGAGGGCGAAACGCGCAGCGGGATGCTCCGTATCGAGCCTCGCGCCGATCGACGAAGCAAGATATCCGATGATGGTTTTCGCGATTCCGTAAAGTCCGAGTGGAACCGTAGGGCCGCTAAGACTGTCCTGAAAGAGACCAATGACCATGCCCAGGAGAAGGCCCGTCGAAGGATTGCGCCGGCTGAGGCCGAAATAAATCGTCACGAGTAAAGGAAAATCAAGTACAGCGGCCTTCGCAAAATGAATCGGGAAAGAAGCCTGGATCACCAGCGCCAGTAGCGTGGCGATGATGATGGCGCCGGCGCGAAACTTGTGAACTTCGATGTGCGATTCGCCGCGGATATCGAATGCGTCGTTCATCGTCTTACCGCCGGTGGGGGAGCAGATGCGATTGGAGCGGAAGGCTGCGCATTCGCGGGACGTTCTTCACTTTTCGTTTCGAGGGGACGGAGTGATGGAAGAACCAGCACTTCCTCAAGGCGCTCGAGGTTTGCAGACGGCTTGACGCGAATCTGCTTGAACGGATTGCCGGCCTTGATTTCTGTGACGGTACCCACAGGAAGATCGCGCGGGAAGATGCGGTCCATGCCGCTAGTAATGACGCGTTCCCCCAGATTGACTTCATCGTCGTTCGGAACGTATTTCATAACCAAGAGAGGCTCACCCTGTCCCCCAACGGGGCTCTGGATGCGGGAGTCCGCCAGCATTGCGCCGACGCCGCTCTCCTTGTCAGTGAGCAGAAGCACCTGGGACGCATTTGGGTAGGCTTCAACGACTTTGCCGACCACGCCGTCCGGAGTGATCACTCCCATATTCTTGCGAATGCCGTCGCGCTCGCCGCGGTCTAGTTGAATCATGAGGCTCGCTGTTCCCGCGCCCGTGCCAATCACGCGCGCCGTGATCATCGGAACGTCGGCGTGCGATTTCCGGAAATTCAGAAGTATCGCCAGGCGATCGGCTTCCGCGGCCTTGCCCAGAAGCTGCGCCACTTGGAGTTTCAGCGCATCGTTCTCGCGCCGAATCTGCTCATTTTCCTTCGTCGTATTTTGGAGCGCGAAGTACTTGCGCCAAGCATCGCGAAACCACCCGAAGCTCGAGGAGCCTGCACGTTCAAATGGCGAGACTGCGCCAACCGTCCAAACGCGAATAAGCCGGCCCTGGGACTCCCGCTTGATCTGTACGGCCAGCATGAGTACCTGCAAAATAATGACGCCTGCGAGCAGGACCAGTGACTTATGGCGAGAAGGAATGCCAACCATAGAACCTAGATTTCCTCGAAAGTCTTCAATTCTATCGGCCGCCCCAATATGGAAAAAGAGCGCAACTCAGTCGATCGTCTCCAAACGTTCTCCCATGAGCAGGGCGGAAACGGGTCGTTGCGTGGTCTTGTCCACTTTTCGGAGGTACTCGCGATGCAGCGCTTTTCCCGGACGCACCTTATCTTTCCAGACGAGCTCGTAGCGAAACTTTGTTGTTTCCAAAAGCGGGGTAGCATCTTGAATCTCACGGCTCAATTGCGATTCGGGGGGCTCGGCTCGCGCCATTTTATCGTGCGAGGAAATTCTATCAATGTCCTTGAAGGTCCACTTCGAAGGGTCTCCCGCAATTGTCAGCTCTCCGGCGCCCAACCCCGAAAGCACGAGGAAAGTGTTCTCTGATTCCTTCTCAATTCGATCGTAGCCCTGGAATTTTCCCTGCTTATTCAGCGTAAATTTTGCCAACAGGCTCGGGTGCGCCGCGTCTGAGGTATCAAAGATTTCCAGCAAGTCCCACGTTAGAATCAGGACCTTGTCCTTGTCGTGGGCGACAGCGTCAAAACCACGCTTCGCAGTAACGGCAACGCGTCCCGCAATCTTCAAGTCGCTCGCGTCGTCGAGCACGACGACGTTGAGGCCCAGGGCGCCCGTCTTGTCGCAAGAGTAAAAAACAACGCGCTTTTCGTACGCGTAGACTGCCGGGCCGCAGTCGTCAGCACGGCATACTCCGGCGCCTAACAGGATCACCAGAAGGCTGAGCTTAGCAAAAGTCTTGTGTTCGCGTGCGATGGCAGGCATGGGGAAGCTCCGTCAGTCGATGCAAACCTGGCGCAGAAGCTTGAAATCGCTCAACATCTTTCCCGTGCCGAGCACTACTGACGCCAACGGATCATCCGCTATCGAAACCGGCAATCCGGTTTCCTCGCGAATCCGCTTGTCAAGATTCTTCAGCAGCGCGCCGCCGCCCGTCAGGACGATACCTCTGTCGCTGATATCGGCGGAAAGCTCCGGAGGTGTGCGCTCGAGCGCAACGCGCACGGCGTTAAGAATGGTCGCGACGCATTCGCTCAGCGCTTCGCGAATTTCGCTGTCATCGATGGTGACCGTTCGCGGCACGCCTTCGATGAGGTTGCGGCCTTTCACTTCCATCGTAAGCGGTTTCTCCAGCGGATAAGCGGAACCAATTTCCATCTTGATCTGTTCCGCCGTGCGTTCGCCGACCAGCAGGTTGTACTTGCGCTTCAAATATTGCATGACGGCTTCGTCCATCTCGTTGCCCGCCACGCGCACGGACCGTGAATAAACAATGCCACTCATAGAGATGACCGCGATATCGGTTGTGCCGCCACCGATGTCCACGACCATGTTGCCGGAGGGTTCCTCGATTGGCAGTCCGGCGCCGATCGCCGCGGCCATGGCCTGCTCGACGAGGAAAACTTCGCTGGCTCGCGCGCGATACGCAGAGTCCTGCACGGCGCGCTTTTCCACCGGAGTGATTTCGCTCGGGACGCCAATGACAATTCGCGGATGCACCAGCACGCGCCGATTGTGGGCCTTCTGGATGAAATAGGTCAGCATCTTTTCGGTGACTTTGAAGTCCGCGATGACACCGTCTTTCATCGGCTTGATGGCGACGACGTTGCCCGGCGTGCGTCCGAGCATCTCTTTCGCTTCGCGGCCGACAGCCACGACTTCTCCGCTGGCCTTGTTGATGGCCACGATCGAGGGCTCGTTGACGACAATGCCTTTGCTGTGCGCGAAGACCAGCGTGTTTGCCGTGCCCAGATCGATGGCGAGGTCGGAAGAAAATAGACTGAACACCGACCTCATGTTGTAACCGTTCTTGTTCATCCCCCATCCCCCTGCGGAGAAAGACTCTCCGCTGTCCGGCCGGCACTAGCGCTGGCCTCACCGCGGCCAGCCCTCAACTCCTATTGTCTCCGGACACTACGACCAGCGCAAAGGCGCTTGGGCCTTTCTTCGGAACTCTTACTTCGGAACCACGATGGACACCTGCTTCGTTGCCGTCCCGCCCCGGCGATTCGCCCCGATAATCGAAATCGTGTGCTGACCCGGAGCAAGCTTATCGGTGAAGTGCCGGAAATTCCCATCGGGTGCGATGTTAGGCACGGATTGTCCATTAATAATTAGAGCCGCTCCCGGTTCCGTCCGGCCCACGATCTCTGCCGACTGTCCGACAACCTGCGTGCTGGTAATCTCCAGGACCATGTCCTGTGTCTTGCCTTGCGCCACGAGCGTGAACTTGAAAATTGTGCTGACTTCGCTGGTCTGCTTCTTTCCATCCGTTGCAGTGACGCTCCAAAAATAGTCGCCAGGATCCAGGCCCGTGACGTCTATGCCTGTGCCCTTGGTCGGAGCCTCTTTTACCGTCTTGGTGAACATTGAAGTGGTGCTGATTCGCAGCGTATAGGATACGGCATCCGGAACGGGCTTCCACTCAAAATGAACCGGGTAAAGCCGCGGATTTTCCGCGGTGATCGGCGAGAGATTCAACGGTTCGACGAGGTCGGGAGGAGCTAGCACGGTGGTTTTTTGAATCGGACCGCCCTTGGGAATCGTCAGTTTTTCGTACGGCGCGAGATCAATCTTTTCTTGACCACGTTGCACTTGCGCGCTGCCGCTTGAAACGACGATTTCGCTTTCCTTCTTCTCAGGATCAGACTTGACCGCCGCGCGGCTGTTGGAATGCAGTTGGGCGGTAGCATCTTCCGCACTGACCGCGGCCTTGGAGTCAGGGGAACTCCAGTTTGGCGTTGCAAGGTCGACCTGGCCATGATTGATTTGCATGGCCACGCTGGTGGGCTTGTCGTTCTCCGTGGAATTCTCCTCGACGGTGACGAGCGTATCCGGCTTCACGGTGTAAGTCGTGCCGTCAGCGAAGGTGATGCGCGCGTTGGCATCGGATCCCGTCTGAACTAGGTCGCCCTTGTCGAGTGAAGTGCGATAGTCCGCTTCCACCCATTGCACCGAATTCACCTTTTTTACTTGGACTTTGCCGTCGAGATTGACGAACTTCGCGTGCTTCAGATCGGCGGCCTGAGTTTCCATTTCAGGGTCGCTCACCGCCCGGTCTATTTTCTTCAGCATTACTTGGTACAAATCAGGCTTCATCGCGAAAACGCCGGCGGTGACTATCGTAAGGGCCAGCAGTACGTAGACGATTACCGTTTTATAGGTGACCGCTTTCCAGTACACCTCGACGTGCGGTGCCCTTTGTTGGTCCCGAGAGAATCTTGGATCGATGGGTGTCTGTGTCGTCACGGTTGAATGTCCAGCGAACGCTCCAATTTTTCAATGTAGCACAGCGGTTTCCGTATGCAGGAATTGAGCAGCTTCGCGTAGTCAAAGTGCAAATAGCACGGTCCTTTCCCGGCCACCTGACCTTCGCCTGTACCTTGGGGCAGGCCTCACAGCGAACTTGTGGTTGCTCTCTTTTCCGGACGAAAAGGGGTGCTTGGCCATTCGTCCGCTCCTACAGGAGAATTCTCCTGGCGCCCGGAAGGATGATTCTGTTTGAGACGCGTGCCTATATCTTCTATAATCTAAAGTTTGTCTACTGACGTGGGAGACTCATTGGATGGCTGGAGCAGACAAAAGCAAACTCGGGTACCGTATCCTGCTGGGGGTCGTTGTATTAGTCTTGGGCGGCAGCATGCTGCTCTATCTTGTTCCTCAGTCACCGGTCAGTGGCGAGGTTTCCACGGACACGGTGGCAAAGATCGGCGATGAGTCAGTCAGCGTGCAAGACGTGCGCCAGCAACTCAACCAGATCGAGCAGCGGAATCCTAACATGAAGCCCCTCGAGGGGCTTTACGCCCAGCAGATACTGAAACAGTTGGTATTTCAAAAAGAGATCGAATACGAGGCCAAGCGGCTCGGAATCGGCGTGTCCGATCAGGAGCAAGCCGACCGCATTCGTCAATATGTTCCGACGGCTTACAATGGCGGCCAGTTTGTCGGCCGGGATCGCTATTCCGCCGAAGTCCAAGCGCGCTTTCAACTGACTGTGCCAGTATTCGAGGAGCTCATCCGACAGGGCTTACTTGAGGAGAAATTCCGTAAGCTGGTGACCGATGGGATCAGCGTTGGTCCCGCCGAGCTGCAAGAGGAGTTCCGCTACAAAAATGAAAAGGTGAAGCTGGACTACGCGCTTATCAAGCCGGAAGACCTGGAGGCGAAGATTTCCCCGGATGAAGCTGAAATCCGCTCCGCCTACGAAAAGAACAAGGCGAAATACCAAGAGCCCGAGCGGCGCGTCGCACGCTACGCGGTTGTAGACGTAAACCAGATCCGCCAGAGCCTGCAAGTCTCCGATGACGTGCTCAAGCAGCAATATATGACCAGCATTCAGCAGTACCAGGTGCCCAACCGGGTGCACGTCGAGCACATTCTCTTTATGACCGTCGGGAAAACGGATGCCGAAGTCGAGGAAATCAGGAAAAAGGCCGAGGACGTTCTAAAGCAGATCAAGAAGGGCGGGAAGTTCGAAGACCTGGCGAAGAAGTACTCGGAGGACCCCGGGTCGAAGGACAAGGGCGGTGACTTGAACTGGATTACGCAAGGCCAGACCGTCCCGGAATTCGAGAAGGCTGCTTTCAGCCTCAACGCAGGCCAGATTTCGGATCTTGTCAAGTCGCAGTATGGCTTCCATATCATCAAGGTCGTGGAGAAGGAAACCGCCCACACCAAGCCATTCGAGGAGGTCAAGGACTCCCTGCGTGCGAACTTCCTGCCCACCCAGGCTGACAAGCAAGCCAACGCCATCGCGGACCAATTGACCACGGCCATCCGGCAATCGCCAAGAATATCCCTGGACGATTTGGCGAAACAGTTTCACCTCACAATAGGAGAGACGCGTCCCGTTGCCGCATCCGACCCCTTGCTGGAGCTCGCCAATTCTCAGGAAGCCAAAGATGCCATCTTCCGCGCGAGGCAGGAAGAAACAAGCCTTCCGATTCGCACCGATCGTGGCTACGTTGTTCTCTCTGTAAAATCGATCCTGCCGGCGCACCAGGGATCGCTCGAAGAAGTTCGCGACCGGGTGATCACCGACCTGAAACGCGAGAAGTCTACGGACTTGGCCAAGAGTAAAGGTGATGAGCTGATCAAGCGCGTCAGGGCGGGCGAAAAATTCGATGGGGCAGGCCGCGCGCTCGGCTTGGAGCCGAAAACAAGCGATCTCATCGCGCGCGACGGTTCGATACCTAGCGCCGCTAGTGGCAAGCAACTCAGCGCAGCGTTTAGCCTGAAGGCTGGTGACGTGGCTGCTCCCTTGAGCCTGGGGCAAAACTGGCTAGTCTACAGGGTCGCCGAGAAAACGGAAGCAAATCCATCCGATTTCGACAAACAGAAGAAGCAGTTGACCGAAGAACTGCTGCAATCCAAGCGAAGCCTGGCGTTTGAGGCCTTCCAGAAGGCTTTGGACAATCGTTTGAAGCAAGAAGGCAAGCTCAAGCTCATGCCCGACAAACTGAAGAGCTTCGGGGCGTTTGGTTAGTCTAAATATAAGAAAATAAAGGATTTGCATGTTCACAATGACGCACTTGCGTTTCTTCGTGCGTATCGCTAGGCTATTGGTGCTTTCCTTGAAGCCGAATTGCAAGCCTTGCGCTGTTGTTTAGGTTTCTCGAAGTTGCCGCGAAGGCCCCCAGAATTCGGAGCAGAAGCAATTATGGCCACCCAGCGCCAGCAATCCAAAGATTGGTGATACTAACATGGCAGCACGCATTTCTTCTGTTCGTAACGACTATCGCTGCACCATCGACCGCAATCAATCTGGCAAATACTGTGTCCGCATTCAGGCTCGCTATCCTCGCCATGCCTGGACGCTGGGGGTCTTCTTTCTCGCTTCATCCTTCGACCGCGCGATGAAGCGGCTTGAAGACGCTCTGGATTTCCTCCAGCGGCAGGAAGAGAAGCTATGGTTCTGGGGTGTGGATCGCGCCGAGGATATGGGTTTTTCGGCTGAGTTTTTGAAAGAGGCGGGGTTGTTTCTGGACCGCCGCAACGAATTCCCGCGCAAGGCTACCAGCATTTCGTTGGCTCCGGAGCGCCAGGTGCCCGCCTTCGTTCTGGGGCCAATGCGACGAGGCCTGGCCGAGTCGGTCGAAATGTCTCGAAGTGCAGCAGCCGTCGGCGACTGATCCTAACTCACTTGTTTTGAGCCGTTTCCACGTTGTTACGCGTTTGCCAGCGCGGTTTCAATCCGACGCTCTGCTCGCCGGTGCAGGTGCTGGTTCGCGGATCAGCAGGAGAAATCTCGGAAAGGAAAAGCTTCCCGCCACGTCGTCAATCACGTTTACCTGGCAAAGGTACAGCCCCGGTTTCAGAGCCTGCAGCGGCAAATCCATCTGGAAAATAACCGCCTTGCGGTCCGGAGCTGTTACTTCGTTTGCAACCACTGGCTTTGATTCGTAAACCTTTGTAGCGCCTTGAAGGAACTCAATACTCGTGAAAACCCGGATGCTGTCCTTCGGCGGCTTGGCTGGGGGGGCATCCTTGGCAGCCCCATTTTGGCCATTCGTGGCTGCGGGCGCTGGATTCTTCCCTTTCGCTGCGTCGTACACTTCGTACTGCAAATAGAAGTGCTGGTCAGGCGCGAAAACGTGCGTAATGTTTGGCACCAGCTCCATCTGGTCCCGCACGAGCGGATTCGCTCCGCTTTTCTTGCCGGTGAAGGGAGCGCGAAGGCTGCTGAGCACGACCGAGCTCATCTTGAGCGGCGTCTTGCGGAGGTCGGGGATCTGCACGTCCGTCTCGAAAGAGCCCATCCTGCCGGTTTGATTCTCGCGGATGACAAACTTGAGGTGGTAGCTGCCTGGAGCGAGTACAAAGCCCGTGTTGTACTGTACGTTCTTGCGGCGGACTTCTTGGGCGCTATTCACAGCTAATTTGACGGTGTCGCGCAACTGCCCGACGGGGAACTTCCCCCCTTCCCGAACTTCCCCGATGATATCGATTGTCGCTTTGTCCTTCTCTTTTTCCGTGACGAATGGAATCTGGGAACCAAGCACCACCAAAGAAACCGCCAGGTAATAGTGGGAGTCATCGTGGCGGAAGAACGCCGTTCCCGCGTAGAGGGGCACGTCCACGCGAGGCAACTGCGCGGCTAGCTCGTCATCGAGCTGCTGCTCGCGATCCACGCGATTCAGGTGCTCGAAATCCCGTCCGGCGTAATAGCCCGAGCGAAAATCAAGCTTTAGGTCCGGCCGGTTGACCTGCACTTTTAGGCGCCGGAATCGTCCGTCTTTTAGAGGATTGTTGCTAGTAAAGCCCAGAACGTAATAGGCCGAACTGTCTTTCTGCACCTGGGAGAATACCGAACCGAAATCATTCGAATCGAAAAACGCTTTCCCGCCGGTATCCGACGAGAGCGTCGCAAGCGTTTCCTGTGACGCGGCGTTCCCATTGAGATCGTTCAATACGGCCGCGCCCGAATAGGCGGATTGCCCATGCAAGCTGGCCGACTGCGCTCCTCCTCCCGGGGGAAACGCCTGCAGGCCTCGGATGTCCATCGAATAGATGGATACGTTGGCCTTCACAGCCGCTGCGGTCGCGGCCCGCACGGCGGACTGGTTGTCGGCACCCGTCTGGGTTATCCCGTTGCTGAAGTAGATGAGGCTCTTTTTCTGCGGGAGCTTGCCCAGTGCCTGCATCAGCGACTGGAGAGCCAGCAGTTTGCGGTCCGCGCTGAACGTGTTGAAATCCGTGTCGTCCGCTGAAAAGGCTCCGCTCGTTTCTGCTGCGCCTTCCGCGCTTCCCGTGTTGCCGTTTTCAAACCCTTGGCCTTGGCCGGAGTTGTACGCGGTAAGGGCCGCCAGCAATTTGGCTTTGTCGTCCGTGAAGTCCAGGTCCACATGCATGTTCGTTGCGAGCGATACCAGGGCCATCAAGTCGGCTGGCAGCATCTTGGTGCTGACGAATTTCTTGGCCGCTTCGACCGACCGGTCAATCTGTTCCGGCTCCATCGCTGAAAAATCAAAAAAGAGCAAAATCAATCGCCGGTCGCGTGCGTCCAGCGATGGGGCAGCTTGCTTCCCGGCGCGCAGCACAGTTCCGCCTGCCACTCCCGATACGGTGGCTTCCGCTGCTCCGGCAGTTGCCATCTCGTCTACATTCTCGAAATCAAAAGTAGAAATCTCCTGCTTCTTCCCGTCCTCAAGGAGCGTGAAATCTGTCTTCTTCAGATCGCGAACGAGGTTTCCTCTCTTATCGTGTGCGACCACATTGACCAGGACAAGTTCGCTCGTCACCTGGATGCGTGATTCAGATTGCCCGGTCTGCTGGGCGGCCACCGGCGCCACCGTTTGCAGCAGCAGCCCTGCTGCGCTGAAGATCGAAAATGCTTTTCTGGGAAACTGCATATACATTTTCTTTCAGAAGCGGAACCGCGCCGTCATCGTCACGCGACGCATGCTGCCCGTCCCCGTAACCTCTCCGTAAGTAAACGAATTCACGACCGTGTTGATGGAAGTGAAATGCACGGTATTAAAAACATTGTTTGCCGAGATGCGCAGGTCCAGCGCGCGGGATTCTTTAACCTGAATTGTCTTGTTGAGCGACATGTTCATGGCCACTTGCCCTGGGCCCTCAATAGTATTTCGTCCGGCATCGCCAAAAGGGGAGCCATTAGGGTTGACGCACGTGGTGCTTGGCGCGCAAAATGCTGCCGTATTAAACCACTTGAGAGTCGTCGGGTCACTGATCGAAATCGCTTGCCCCGCAACGGCGTTTGCGCGAAGCGATCCGCTGACTCCGCGGCCGATGTCCAGCCCTCCGCCAAGAATCCGCGGCGTGAAATACAGCCCGGATCCAATCGTAAAGTCGCTGCTCCACTGCCATCCTCCCAGAATATGGTTCCAAGCACCTTTAGTTGCAAAACGCCGGTTTTCTCCGAGAGGCAGGTCGTAAGTCCAGTTTCCTGTGAATTTGTGCCGCTGGTCAAAGCTGGAGAGCCCGCGGTCAGCGGAAACGTTGAAAGGATCTTGCGTCACAACGCTTCCCCCGCCTCCGATCGACGAAGCATCGTCTATAGACTTCGAAAACACGTACTGTGCGCTCAATCCCAGCCCTTTAGTCATCCGCCTGCGTACGCGTACCGAGGCTGCATGCAAAATCGAATTTCCTTCCGACGATTCGTAAATGAATGGCTGGCCGCCTGGGACCACTAGGGCTCTTTCAATATCCAGGCGTGTTCCCTTCGCACCGTTATAGTCCGCGTACATCATCACGCTACCTGGCAATTCCCGCTGCAAGTCGAGATTCCAAATCTGCACATAGCCCAGCCGATAGTCCGGGTTGACGGCAAAGTTGTTGGTCACCGTGCTGCTCGAAACGGCGGGGAAGCCATTTGTGATGGTAAGACGACTCGCGCCAATGAGGCCGTTTACGTCCGTGGTATTCGTCGCTGTCGTCGCGAAAGGAGGTTGAAATGCGAAGTTCTGAATCATCGCGCCGTACTGTGCCAGGTTGTAGTTGATTCCGTAGCCTGCCCTCACCACGGTTTTCTTCTGCGGTTTCCATGCAAACCCGACGCGCGGTGCGAAATTGTTGCGATCTGGCCGCACCAGCGAATCCGGGAATCCAGCCTGGCCCGACAGCACGGGCGCAGCCGCCGTAAACCCCGGCGCCACGTCCAGATTTGCGATGTGATTCTGTGCTTCCGTATAAGGCCCGTTGTACTCGTAGCGCAGCCCCAGATTGAACGAGAGATTCGAACGGAACCTCCAATCGTCCTGCGCGAAGAAGTCAAACGCATTGGCACGGAAGTTATAAGAATTCGCGCCGGACTGCAGCGAGGTTTGCTGCGGAAAGCCTAGCAGGAAATCGGCAAAGTCGTACCCGGTGTCGGTTGCAGGTTGCGTGCTCCCGGTCGCGTACTGCGACGTCGCGAAGCCCGTAAAAACAAAACGGCCCTCGGCGTTTCTTGCGGAGTGAGAACTTTGCAGGATGTGCCGGTAATCTCCACCGAAACGCCAATTATGTTTTCCGCGATTCCAAGCTACGGTCTCCGAGATGGAGTAAGTCTGATCCAGTTCGCGCCTCGCGACCGGATCGTTTAGTCCCCCAAACGACGTGAAACTGATTCCCGGCAGTCCCCAGTCAAATGGATCGTTCGAAATCCCGGTTATCCCCGCGCCACCAGGGCCGGAAACGTCCAGGGCATTCGAATAGAGGTTGGTCGTGGAAACATGATTGTGGTTGTAGTTCACGCGGAAAGTGTTTGTGATGCGGCCCTTCCCGTAGGTCCATCCTGCGCTGGCGTTGAGCCCTTGCGTCCCGGTTCCTCCCGTGAGCGAGGGGAACGGATTCACGATGTTGCTCGAGCTGCGCGACCAGTTCAGCCCAAAATTGATGTTGTTCTGCGCGCGCCGCCGCCCTCCGCCACCTCCACCCCCGCCTGGGCCACCTATGACGAAGGGGCCAGAGCCTGGTCCGCCAGCCTGGCCAAAGTTGTGAATGAGCCGCAGCAGCACCGTATCCGAATTGCTCGCGGCCGACGTCACGTAATGGAAGTTCTGGCCAGAAGCCGTCGTCGCAATATTTGGCAAAGGGATGTATTGCAGCAGTGCCGTTGAGGCCGAACTTATCAAAGAAGGATCAATCGCGTTCGAAACACCATTGAATTGATACTGCTGTCCCGTCTTTGGATCGAAAATCTGGACCGGCTTGCCGTCGTTGTATGTCGCCGTGGAAAAATTCCCGTTGCGTTCGTCCTGCGTCGGCACAGTAGAGAACGCATCGTACGGATTGCTCCCGCGCGACCCGTTCCATCCGCCGAAAAAGAACCACTTGTTGCCTCCGTTGAAAATCTTTGGAATGTTTAGCGGCCCGCCAACGTTGACGCCGAAACGGGCCTGGTTGTAGTCCGCCTTAGGCGACTGGATGCCGGTCAGCGAATATGGTCGCGCGTCCAACCCCGCATTGTCGTTGGAGAAATACATCACCCCATGCGGCTGATTGATGTTGAAGCCCTTCGGCATTCCGCCAATCATGACCATTCCGCCGCCGGGCCCGCCAAAACCGCCGCCACCCCCGCCTCCAAAGCCACCGCCGCCTTCGCGTTGCATGCGATCGCGAAACTCCTGGATCCGTTCCTGCAGATCCTGCTCGGTCCCGCCGCCGAAGTCCTGCGTCCGTCCCTGCGCGCCGCTGATGCTTACCGACTCTGTTGGCCCCTCTGCTCCCGCTCCGTTCAAGGGAAGGCTTGAAAGATCGCTGTTGCTTTGGCCTCCCCCGCCGGAGCCGGAGTTTCCGCCGGCAAGCGCAGAGAGCGCGTTGTCCATCGCCAAGCTTTGAAATCCCCTGCCTGCGGCGGCAATGGCCGCAAGGTTGCCGTTCGATTGTTCCTGCTGCCGGGAAGCCAAAATCAGTTCGGCATCCACTTTCGCGGACGGGCTCTCCGGATTCAGCACTACTTCCTGCGTAAACGCGGCGAATGCCATGAATTCGACGCGCACCACGTATCTCCCGCGCGTCATGCCGGACAGCGCAAATTTGCCTTCGGAATTCGTCGCCACCGAATATTTCTTCCCCGTTAGAGTGTTCACGGCCGTAACGCTAACTCCTGGCAGCGGAGTCTTTCCGCTTCGCGCCGAACCACTAATTTCGTACGTTGGAGCGACGGCAGGAGTTGTCAGGGACGCTGGTGCGGGTGCGGGCGGTGTCGGCTCTTGGGCTTGGACGCTCGACCCAAGAACAATCACGACGAAATGCAGTATGAAGATGCCGCGAGCTATTGACTTCAAATCCCAGTCTCCCTGAGTGAACTATTGCTGAGGCGGATTGCTTTTCGGCGCGGTCGCGGGCTTGCCTGCGTCCGGCCCGTTCCCGGCAGGCCCAACTCCAGACATCTTGCGCATTTCTTCCATCTGCTTCCACTGCTGGGGAGAAAAGAGCATCAGGTTCTTCGGCACAAACACATTATTCTCCACCGCGCCGCGCACCATCACGTGATCGCCTGGCTGGATCTCTGCCATGGTAATGCTTTCACGCCCTTTGCGCAGCGAAGTATCCTCGTTCAACTCCAGCGTTTGCGTGACGTTGTCCGGCCGCAACACAGTGAGCTTTGGCGCGTCCACCGATTTCACTTCGCCCACAACGAAGTCTTTTCCGAGTTCAAACCCCGTGCCGCCGAATCCTCGGCTGCCTCCCGCACCGCCGCCGGAGCGCCCACCGATCAACTGCGCTGTCACGCTGTGATCCGCATTCTCCTCCCCGCGCACGAACACCATGTTGCCGACCTTGAAATCGGCCAGTTTCGAGCTTAGCTGGTCTTTGCGGTATTCCGTCTTGTCCGTAAGCTTTACCGTAGCCGTTGTCCCGTCTGGCCTGGTTAATTCCAATGATCCTTTGTTGATTGCCGTAATCTTTCCGAGCAGCGGCTGCCCCGGCCCGTCATTTGTTATTCGCCGCTGGCCGGCTGCCGGTACCGCCCCCTGCTCCTGACTGGGCGCGGCCGGCGCGGGCGTCTGCGCTCGGCCAGCCGTTGCCGCAAGTAAGAACATTAAACCTACCCGAAAGAGTTGTTTTCCTTGCATTGTCATGGCCGTCCCATTTCGCAGCCGTTCATCTCATCCTTACTAAAGACGTATGCCTAGCGCCAAAGTAACGCCACCCTTACTTCATTGCCAGAGCTAATTTGACCACTTCCTAATTTCCCCAAGAACGAGACTAAAGTTCCCGTTCGAAGTGCCTCAATCACTTATACTTGCGCTCGAATCAAGCCTCGGGAAGAATGGACCAGCCGTTTCGGGCGGAGGATACTTCAAAATGAAAACAACGAAGAGTTTGCGGATCGCTTTATTCGGCGCGTTGTTGCTGTTTGCGGGCAACGTCCTAGTACGGGCGCAAGCGACGCAGCAGACCGGAGATCAGAGCCAGGCCGACTCCAGCACCGTCAAAAAGGACAAAGACGCGAAAGCGGGTGCTGCAGCACCTGCGACCACAGGAACCTCAAAGGCAACAGCAGCACAGAAAGCTCCTCCAGCGAGCAGCGCAGGCATGGTCTGGGTCAACACGGAGTCTGGCGTCTATCACAAGCGCGGCACGCGCTGGTATGGAAGAACAAAAAAAGGCAAATACATGGCGGAAGCGGATGCCATTAAGGCTGGCTATCACGCAGCAAAGAAAGAATGAGAAGAATTTATCAAGTGCGCCAATGGCCCGGGAGATAGAGCGTCTCCGTCCGTGCGCCCAAACTTTATGACGATTATTTTTCACGCAGAATTACTTCGCCCTGGCCCACAAGTTGGTCGTTCAGCCACAGGCGATATTTATACGTGGCCGCTTTGCTTCCGGGGCGAGGCGGGCCGCTGAGCAGCCGCATGCCGGCCGGCGCCTGAAAAACGTTCGAGGAAAACGGGCAGCGGTTCACATCGAATTCGACGCGCAAATTGCCAGCATCGGAAATCCAGGATACCTGGTCGCCTTCATCGAGCACCACGACTTGCGGGACTAGTCCAACGAGCACGGGACGTTCAACCATTTTTCTTTTTGCCTCATTCTTGTTTTGAGGCTGCGCTCCTGATTTTATCGGTGCACAGGGACGATAACACACTCCCCGGAAAGAATTCTTTTGAGGCTCGTCACAACGCCTGGAAAGAGCGGGTCCTGGAAGTCTAAATTAAGATTTTCACAACCAACCTGTACTCCCGGGCATCTGTACAGTGGGAACCTGTACTTTACTGCGCTTGACCGCACTTCAACGCAACCGTACACTGAAATTGTAGGCTCGTGGCGCGAAGTTCCGGCTGGATCTCTTGCGTTGCGATAGATGCTTTGAAAAGCGTCCGTACCTGGACGCGGAGGATTTTGCCGGATGGCTTCTGCTTCTCGATTCTTGTCTATACCGCTCCCGAATGGCTCGCGGATTTCCCTACTTCTCTCTTTGCCTTTTGCGCTCATTCATGTCGCCGCGCTGCTGATTTTCTTTATTCCCTTTCACTGGTATTACCTGGTGACCTGTCTGGTCCTGCTGGTCGTACGCATGTTTTTCGTAACTGCCGGCTATCATCGCTACTTTTCGCATCGCTCGTTCAAGACGAGCCGCGTGTTTCAGTTCGTGATGGCGTTCATTGCCATGACCTCGTCGCAGAAGGGAGTGCTCTGGTGGGCGGCCCATCACCGTCACCATCACCGGCATTCGGACCAGGAACTGGATTTGCATTCGCCGACGCTCTTCGGGTTCTTCTGGTCGCACGTCGGCTGGATCATCTCCGACAAATACAATGACACGCGGCTGGAGTACATCGGCGATTTTGCCAAGTTCCCCGAGCTTCGCTGGCTGAACAGGTACCACATGGTGCCGCCTGTTACGCTCGGCGTGGCGCTGTGGCTTATCGGCGGATGGCATCTTTTTGTGTGGGGTTTCTGTCTGAGCACCGTTCTTTTGTGGCATGACACGTTTACCATCAACTCGCTCTCACACCTCTTCGGGTCGCGCCGCTACGAAACCACGGACACCAGCCGTAACAATTGGCTGCTGGCGCTGCTCACCCTCGGAGAAGGATGGCACAACAACCATCATCACTTTATGGCTTCGGCGCGCCAGGGCTTTTTCTGGTGGGAGATTGACATCACCTATTACACGCTCAAGGTCATGTCCTGGCTCGGCATTGTGTGGGACCTACGCAAAGTTCCCGCGCACCTACTTACCCAGCAAACCATCGCCGCCTAGGCGCTCGCTCATACGAGAATTGTGGGACAGGCATTCCTGCCTGTCCCATTTTTATTTCTGTTGAAGTGAAATGAATCCGCAGGGTGCGTGCCCCGTTTAGGGATTCTGTTGAATTTGATCTGTGTCCTTATAATGAGCGATATGCTCATCAAGCGCGACAAGCTGATGATGGACCTCCACAGCCTCGTTTCCACGGCGAAGGATCGGGTCGCCACTCTTCAAGACATCGCGGAGCTTCTTAGGAGCTCCGGCAGCTACCGCTGGGTCGGGCTTTATGACGTGGACTACACCGGGAGTAGTGACAAATATTGTCTGGAGCGGCCCCAGTGCGCCTGAGTATCCGATGTTTCCCATTACCAAGGGGCTGACCGGCGCCGCCATTTCCTCCGGGAAAACAGTGAATGCCAGGGACGTCGAGGCCGATCCACGGTATCTCACCGCCTTTGGCACGACTAGGTCGGAGATCATTGTTCCGATCTTCGACGGTACAAGCCAAAGCGTGGTTGGCACGATTGACATCGAAAGTGAAAAGCCAAACGCGTTCACCGATGACGTACAGACACTTCTCGAGGCCTGCTCCAGAGTATCCGCCCATTATGGCGCCGCTGATTTTGGTGTTTAGTCAACTCTGCTGGGCCACACATGGCGTGGTTAACACTTGCACGTCGCTCGGCGTCTTGGCTGGACGTACGCGGAACTCCAATTTGCCAGGGAGACCAGCCATGCCACGAAAGCCACTCCTCTTAACGTTTTATGCGATACTTGGTTCTTGCTTTGCAATCATGTCACATACTTCGGGAAACGAAGCCCGCCCTGTCTCCTCCGGCCTTACCGCGCATGAATGGGGCACGTTTACATCTATCGCTGGCAAGGACGGCAACGCCGTCGAATGGTTGGCGCTCACTGGATCCACGGACCTGCCCAGTTTCGTGGAACACTTTCGCAATGCCGGCTTCAAACTCGGCCTGCGCGGCACCGTGCGGATGGAGACCCCTGTCCTTTACTTCTACGATTCGCGTGAAGAAACCGTCTCGGTCAAAGTTTCTTTCGCCAAGGGCGTAATCACCGAGTGGTATCCTCGCTCAACGCGCGTCGAGCCCACTGCGAATATATTTGACGGCACCCTCCTCCAGCCACACCCGGACGGAAGCATTTCGTGGAACTCCGTGACCGTTTCGCCAAACCGGAGAGAGAAATTTCCGAGCGAGAATTCGGACAACCACTATTACGCAGCCCGCATGACCTCCTCCACGCCCCTCCGCGTGCAGACGTCCGCGGGCGAGCAGCAGGAGAAATTTCTTTTTTATCGCGGCGTGTCCACTTTTTCGGTGCCGCTTTCGGCCGCGCTTACGCCTACAAGCAAATTACATGTCGAAAACCACGGCCAGGAAGAAATTCCCAATATCATTCTTTTCGAGCGCCGTGGAGAAAGAGTGGGTTACCGAATCGGTGGCGGGCTGCAAAAAGATGCGATCCTGGATCCAGCGGAACTCACGGCCACGATCGGCGATCTCGGCAGGGAACTGGAAGGCATGCTCGTTGCCCAGGGTCTTTACCAGGACGAAGCGCACGCCATGGTCGAAACGTGGCGCGGCTCCTGGTTCGAAGAAGGCAGCCGGCTGCTGTACATTGTGCCGCGAACATTTGTAGATGGTGTCTTGCCACTTTCGATCCATCCTGTTCCCGCGCAAACCGTACGCGTCTTTGTGGGATGCCTTGAAATCGTTACGCCCGCGACGGAAAGGGCCGTGGAGAGAGCATTGGCCACGCACGACAACGCGACACTGAAGATGTTCGGCCGGTTCCTCGAGCCCATTCTGGAAACCATGATCCAGAAGGAATCAAATCGGGCCAGGGTTCAACAGTTCAACCAAGCATTGAACGCTTACTACAGTGCAGAAACTGCTCGCAATACTCGCCGGGACTGAATCCTCAGACCTGATATGAAGGCATGCGGCAGAGATGACTTATAACAAGCCTAGTTCGCGGGCATGTTTGGCGCAGAGGAAGAGATTCAGGTACTGGTTCCGACCGGAATTCCAGTCCGTCCACCGATGCGCCCAGTCCGGCCTCCTAAAATCGCAAGTGTAATCGCCGAGAACTTCCACGGAGCCCAGCTTCCGCGATTGATTTCGCGCATAAAAAATGAACTCCGCGCGACACTCCATCGCAGGAGAAGTACCCATGGGCGCGGCGCTATCTTTTTGTTCCTGCCCTTTCATTTGATGGTTGGCCTTGAGATGTAATAAAGCAAAGTAAGAGCGAGAGAGAAGAGCACTGCCCCAGCTATGACACTGTCAGCCGCCGCAGCGCTCCTGCGTGCCATGGAGTTGTAGAGAATGAAGATTCCGAGCGAGATCAACGCCAGCATAAGAGCAATCGCGAACCCCCTGAATACCCGCATATTGGCAGCTTCCCTCCGCGTTTTATGCGACGGGCCTGGGTTGCACGCCGCACGAAGAGTCTGGGAGACGTCGATTAACTTAGTCTCGCGACGCCTCGAGCTTGACGCGCGCCTCCACTTCAGACTCAAAGGGACGTAGTCCCGGCTGGGTATAGGGCTTCTTCATGATTTCGCCACACGAACACCGCGGGTTGGAGCCTCCTCGCGCACGGCTTGAAGTAGTCACGAGGATCTCGCTTCCGCAAACCGGATTCTGACAACGCCATCGCTCTCCCTTTTGGATTTCCACGAGCGTCCGTCCTCCTGTGTGAATATTGACTGACATGGCTGAACGATGCCGCAGAGGTTCTCTTCTTGTGGAACAAAAAACGCTCTGGGCGACTGCAGGGCTAATGCGGATGCCCAAAGCGGTTCACCTTTTTGCCTTTCTGTACCCATGATTCAGTATTCGTTCGGGGCAAGGAGCGAATCACCGGAAATGATGACTTGATTGGGATCACAACCGCTAGGGCGTTCTCGGCAGAACTGCATTGGAAATCGCCCGGTTGCCACGACGTCGCCGGAGCGCTCCCGGAAGATGCTCTAAATAGCGTGACATTTGCAGCTGGCATGAGCCATGAAGCGACCGGTCATGGCGTCCAATGCGCCAGTTGCTCCATTTTCAGGCCAAAATGATGCTATTGCAGAACCTGGCGTGCGCAACCATGGGCGCCTCATGGAGCGCGCGGTGCCTTGGCATCGCGGTTTCATTGACATCGCGCTTTGAATCACCTTTCTGAAAATTCAGTTCTCCTTGGTTTTATTTCGATCCCTCGTTATTGATCTGCCCGCGAGATGCTTCGGCCCCAGTCTTGGTTGGGATGCCAACCAGATAACGGCCCACAGCACACCTTTCAAGTTTTTCTCATAGCCTCCCCACAGGCTACGAATGGGGCGGCACGATCCAAGCCACCATCGTTTTCTACTTTCTTCGAGGAGAGTCAAATGACCAAATCGAGAACTCTGGCAGCGTTTGCCATGTTCGTTTTATCCGCTGCTGTAGCAGTTTTTTCGGGGGCGATACCAGTTCCGTTCTTGAATGCAGGGAAGCATAGCCTGCCGGCAATACAATCCAATGGAGCGGTCACCTTGATCGCCGATGGTGGTGACCCGCAGCCACCGCCGACCCCGCTACCTTGGCTGGTGTAGTGTCCTAAAGGAATGACGCGCCGTGGGGAAGACGCTCTGCGCTCTTCCCCCTCGGTCGTGCTAGCATTTGCTCCCGAGGGCCTGCCCAGGCCCGCTCCGGAGGAAAATGCTCGGGCAAGCCATTTGGTGGGGCAGCATTACCTTGGAGACTCTGCTGTTAGTTCGAGGGCTCCAAGGCAGACTGCTCGCCCGATTTCCAGTTTTTTACGTCTACATTTTATTCGTCTGGTTGCAGTCTCTCCTGCGCTTTTTCATATATCATGCTCGCCCACAGCTCTATCTACCGGTTTATTGGATCACGGAGTATTCCGGCGTCTTAATCGGTTGCGCGGTAGTTTTTGAGATTTATCGCGTGGCGCTGGCCGCCTATCCTGGCACGGCGCGAATGGCCAGAAATCTCCTTGCCTTCGTGTTTGTGATGGCCTCCACGAAAGAGCTGGTCGAGACTTGGAACAATCCGCATTGGTGGTCCGCAACTACGACGATAGAATTTGAGCGCGCGCTTAGAACCGTGCAAAGTCTGGCGATTATTGCTCTTGTGGCGCTTTTCCTGTTTTATGCAATTCCCTTCGGCAGGAATCTAAGAGGCATTCTTCTAGGGTATGGCCTGTTTGTGGGAATCAGCGTAATCCAACTGACGTTCGTAACCAATACCGCGAGCAGGTTTAACCGTTTCTGGGCCCACGTCAGTCCTGGCTCTTACCTCATGGTCCTCGGTCTTTGGGCACTGCATCTATGGTCCTATGCTCCTAACCCTGAGCCAAAAAGAGCAGTGCGCTTGGAAGAGCAATACCAAAGAATTGCCGCTGCGACGGGTCAGAGATTACGAGAAGGACGAGCGTACCTGGCGAAGGTGGTGGGCTCGTGATCGGAACCACCACTGCACTAATCGGAGCCGCTGTCCTTCTTGTATTGATACTCGTGTGGGTCCGAGGGCAATCGGCCTCGCGGCATCTGCCTGCTGTCATGGACGAGTGGCTGACTGGCCAGGACGACCTCCCGGAGGCTTGTCCGCCGGAATTTGTCTCGAAAATCTTTTCAAGCCGGGACTCCGAATTCATTTCTCAGTTGGAATCGGTCGATTTGAAGCGGCTCTTCCTTCGAGAGCGCAATGCCGTGGCGCTGCTTTGGGTGCAGCAGACCGCGGCCACCATCCGCCGAATCATGCGCCACCATTTGGAAGCGAGTCGGCTGAGTGCGGATATTAAATTCGCGATGGAGGCCAGGATATTCCTCCAATACGCACAGCTCAGGCTGATTTGCGGAACCCTTTTTCTTTTGATTGGATTGGCGGGCCTAGAGAGGCTGCACTGGATGGCCTTGCGCGCCGACAAACTTACTCAGCGCATCGGCAATGTTCTAAGGGAGTTCGAGTCTGGAGCCCGATCGCGCGAAATGGATGGTGTGCAATCCTGAGCTGCATCGCGTCTGCCGCAATTAAAGCGCCGTAACCATGAGCTCTGGGGTCAAACTCGTTCCTGTGCAAGAGGCCTACGACGACCTCTTGAACCGCACGCTCGCCCGGATTCCCTGTGATCTTGGGCGCCTGATTTATCTGGCCTCGACGCGCGATTACAACACAGGAAACTATTATCATGAGGGGCTTGCGAACCGCTTCCGTCCGGAAGTCGCGCGCAAAGCGTTGGAAATCGCCCACCGGCAGGCATTTTACAGACTCTCCGCCTTTTCGCTGGAGAGTTTGGTCAGCGACCTTGAGGCCTATCTACAGTCTACCCGGGAGAATCCTCGGGAGTTTTTGCGCGCGTGGCAGAAGCTGGAGCCATACCGTGTCGCCATTCCTACAGAAGTGAATTTGACGGTTGCGCGCCTCTTCACTTCCAATCTCAGACTCGCCTTGGCAATCTTGCATTATCGTCAGGCGCAGAATCACTTGGGTCGCTGAGTCTCATCGCCACGGCTGTCACCTGCCCGACGATCTCAGCGTCGGTTCCCAACTTGAATTTTCGCACGCTGCATGGAGAGAGAGGATGAGGCAGTAGCAGGAGGTGGTCGTCCAGAAGATCACACCACGCGCAAGCATAGCCGTCGCGCAACTCTACGAAATATATGGCGCGGTCAAACTCGGTGCGGCGGCGAAGCGGCTGCACTTTTCTGACGCGTGAATCGATTTGCACGAAGGAACCAGGGCGTAGCAGGGGATAAAGGGTGTAATCCTGCAGGCCAACGTAACCGTACTGGCTGTGCCGGATGTCCAGGTGTTGAATCAGCGCGATGGGTACTTCTCCCCAAAGTTCCACCATGCGTGAGAGGAGGTTGGTGTTGTCCAGATCGAAGGATCTATCAAACCGGATGGGAAACGTAACCGTACGGTCCGCGTCGTAAACTTCCAGCGAAGTCAGGTGCGTGTGCGGCAGCGGGGCAGCAAGCTGATGCATTCCCAGCTTCTGCAGGTCAAGCCCGTACAGGAGCAGCAGGTCGGTGAACTTCATCCGGTAAATAGCGCTCAAACTGTACAGTTTGAATATGCTCGGAACGGAGTCCGAATTCTCGATTTGCGTTAGCCAGGCGTTTGAGATCTGGAATTCCGGATTGCCTTCCGCTTCCGCAATACGCTGGCTAAACTCCGCCACATCGCGGGTAGTAATGCCCAGCCGCGAGCGTAGGTCTTTCAGCTGTTCATTGGGAAGCAGCGCCGTCACAGCTCGGTATCTTACCGCAAGCACGCCTTGAATTAGCTGCCGGGATGGGCACTTCGAGAAACGTCAGTAGACTTATTTCAAGTATACGTATTCTTATAATAAAGAACCGGCCGTGATGCGAAAAAGGCTTTCCTTTTTCCGTGCCCTTCTCGTGCGTTGCACCGATGACAACCACGGTATCACCGTGGCGGTGCAGCTTCATATCCTCGGAAACTTCGGTCGTGACCTGGATGGACTTGTCCCGGATCGTCGCCAGGAATTGGTCCTTGCTGAAGACTGTGCCATCGTAGTCCGTGAGAACAAAATCGCTGTCCAGCATTTTCCCCATGGCGTCCGCGTCGTGATTGATCTGCATCTGGTTCCACAGATTCTCCAGCGCGATGATTTTCGTCTCGTCACCCTGGGCAATGGAAACGTTTTGCAAGAAGGGCACAGAGACGAGTGCAAGCAAGAGAATGAGACGGCGTAGCTTCAAGGTTGCTCCTTTAGGTTTGTGTTCTTTCAAGGATGCCACGAATTAAGCTGCTTGCCTCTGCTGAATTCCCGTATCTGCTCCCTCAGAGTAAGAGGCCTCCCGCGCACAGACGCAGCCAATTTGTCGGTTGCGTGAGTTTGGGGATTGCGCGAAAATTAAAGTTCCCGCCGCGGCAGGGAAAGTCTCCGATAGCGCATTTGCGGGGCGTTTCAGGATTCCTGAGCGAGAATCAAGCGCAAGCATAAAGAAGGGCAAACGTCATGACGCAACATGTTGGCGAACTCACTCCCCCCGTGCGATTAATGCTGACTCCCGGACCGTCTTCCATCGACCCGCGCGTCTATCGCGCCATGGCCACGCCGCTGGTGGGTCACATGGACCCCTGGTTCAAAGGGTGCATGGACGAAACGCAAATCCTCCTGCGGCAAATTTTTCAGACGGAAAACCGCATCACCATGCCGCTTTCGGCTTCAGGTTCTGGCGGGATTGAAGCAGCCGTGCTTAACACCCTGGAAGAGGGCGACGAAGCCATCGTTGCGGTCAATGGCGTTTTCTCCGAACGCATGTACGAAATTGCGACGCGGGCTTCGTCGAACGTAATAAAGGTGGAAGCGCCGTACGGAAAGCCGGTGGACGTGGAAGATGTGCGGCGCGCAGGCAAGGGCAAAAAAATCAAGATTATCGGCTTCGCGCACGGGGAAACTTCCACTGGCGTGATTACCGGTATCGATTCTTACCGCAAGGTTGCGGACGAACTGGGTGCGCTGCTGATTGTGGATACCGTGGCGTCGCTCGCAGCTGTGCCAATCGATGTGGATAAGCAGCGCGTTGATATTTGCTTCAGCGGATCGCAAAAGGCCATCAGCGCGCCCCCCGGAATGTCGCCTATCACGGTGAGTCCGGCCGCCGAAGAAATCTTCCGCAAGCGCAAGACGAAAGTGCAGAGCTGGTATTTCGACTTGACGACCGCGATGAATTACTGGGGCAAAGACCGGCTGTATCATCACACGCCCCCGATTTCCTTGATTTTTGCGCTGCGCGAAGCGATGCGCCTTGTCGTCGAAGAGGGCCTGGAAGCGCGCTGGGAGCGGCATCGTGTGAATCAGCTCGCGCTGATCGCGGGCCTCGAAGCCATGGGGCTCGATCTGCTCGTCAAGAACCCGGCCGACCGTTTGCCGACGGTCACCGCAGTAATGATTCCCGGCGGCGTTGACGATGCGAAAGTTCGCAATCAGTTGCTCGACGAGTTCAACATCGAAATCGCTGGCGGCTTCGGCCCGGTCAAGGGCAAAATCTGGCGCGTCGGATTAATGGGCTACTGCAGCCAGAAGCCATTCGTGCTTCTATTCCTGTCGGCTTTGGAAAAGTGTTTGCTCGATCAGGGATTCCGTATGGCGAACGGCGCAGGGGCTGCTGCCGCGATTCGAAGCTATTCGCAAGTGGAAACCGCCGCGGCAGTGAGCCGCTGAAAATCGAAGCATGGAACACCGTTTGTCATGCTGAGCGAAGCGTCTCAGCGTACACTATTGAGCCACAAGTCAGGCAAGGAGACCGCGTGACGACACGCCCAGTGCTCGCGAATACCGGCGCGATGAGCCAATTCATCGGCGCCTTCGAAGTCACTTCCAAGTTGAGCGGGGAAACGTACCAGTGCCGCTTCTCGCACATGTGGAACGGCATCGCGACGCGCCATGCGGACACGATTGACACGAAATTCTTTGTCGATGGCCAGGCTCATGTGGTCGGATTGGCGCACACCGCCTTCGTCAAATTCCGTGCGAAGACTGAGCGTGACCTGACGGACCGCGAAGCAAGTTTCGTCGCTGCGGAATATCTGCGCGAGCGCCTGGAAGAAGACGACCTGCGCCCTCTTTACGACGTCCCGGAAACTGAAGTTCTCAGCCTAATCAACCAGGTCAGCATCAAGTAATAATCTCAACTTCGCATTCAATAGTGGCGTTCGGCACTGCCGGTGCGCTCGAATTTCAGTCGCCGGGTTCGGCATGGAAAGCGTCGAGCGCTGGATGGCGGAGGCCGTCGCGGCGAATGAAGTGGATAACCAGAAGCATCAGCAGCGCGCCGCAAACCATGACCGCCACAGCGATTTCCAGCCCGAGCTGCATGTCGTGAAGATCGGAGATTTTCCCAACCACGTGCGGACCTAGGCCGCCGAACAATTGCGTGGCGAACATGTAAACACCGACGCAAGTGGCGTGCGCCCGGCGCGGCATCATGTCATGAAGAACGGCCGTGACGGGGCCGTGGTACCAGGACATAAAAAAGCCCGCAACGAAAAGGCCGGCCAGCACGGTCGGTTTTTCTTCCGACTGAATGGCCATCAACAGAAACGGAGCCGCCAGAAGAAACGCCCCCGCGATAGCAAGAATGCGCCCGTAAGAGAAGCTTCGCTGCAGGCGGTCCGCAACGAATCCCCCTGTCAGAACCCCAAAGAGCGCCGATAACAGGCCGATGGCCGCGAGCGAGACGGACGCTTCTCGCAAACTGAAACCCTTATAGTTGACAGCGAAGTCCGTTCCCCACGTCAGCAATGACACGCTGGAAAAAGTAATGCAAATTCCCGCGAAGATCATGGAGACAAACGCGGGGACACGCAGAAGCCGGAGTATCGGCACGACTTCGGACCGTGGGCCGCGCGGTGGCTCTTCAATCCAGAAAAGTGCGATACCCGGAACAATTCCCGCCAAAGCCACGATGAAAAAAGCCTCCTGCCATCCGTATCGCGGACCAATGATGCCGCCCAGCGCCTGGCCGGCAGCGCCGCCGAGCAGCATGCCGGAAGCGAAGATGGCTTGCGCGGCCGCGCGGCGTTCCTGCGGAAATGCTCCGGAAATCATGGACTGAGCCGCGGGAGCATAGGCAGCTTCGCCGAGACCGACAATGGCGCGCGCAATCAGGAAAAACATAAAACTGGAGGCCAGACCGCCCGCAAATGTCGCGACGCTCCAGAAGAGGATGCCTGTACCGATGATGGCTTTCCGACTGAAACGGTCGGCCAGGAATCCAAAGGGGATGCTGCCGACGGCGAGGACTACCAGTAGAAATGTTTGCACCGAGCCGAGCTCGGCGTCGGTGACGTGCAGGTGATCGCGCAAGACTGGAATCAGTGGTACGAAGACTTGCCGCGCCGCGAAGTTGACAAAATTGATTAAAGCAAGTACAGCAAGAAGACGAATCTGGTAGCTAGTGAGCGGGATGGACTTCGTAGACATTCAGAATGGGCTCGGTGATCCGCGTGTGGCCTGGTGGAGCGTAAGCCGGAAGTTATCAGTCTTTGCCCGGCCTATCAACATTATATGACGACTCACAATTCTGCTCCCACGAATGCCACGACCAGTGATCGTTTAACTACTGTTCTTTCTTATGGCGTACTCCTTCTGCTCATTTACCTGGTTTTCCGGATTTACGAACCTTTCCTCTCAGCGCTGGGTTGGGCGGCAATCCTGGTGATTTTTTTCTACCCCATGCACGAGCGGCTGGTGCGGAAATTCTCTGCGACTAAGGCGGCGGTCATCAGCACCGTGGCGGTGACCATTTTGCTCATCGTGCCGGCCATTTTCGTAACCACGCTGTTCGTGCGCGAAGCAGTGTCGATTTCGCGCGGCGTGCAGCATTCCATTGCGGGAGAGCACGCGCCCGTGGTGGCCAGAAAGTGGGCGTGGATCGCGCAACATGTGCCGGGATTGGATCCCAACGCCGACGTCGCCGACATGGTGGAACAGGCCGTTCAGAAAGAGGCCGGTTTTCTCGCAGAGCGCCTCGGGACCATTCTGCGCAACATCGCGGCGTTTATCTTCGACCTTTTTGTGATGATCTTCGCGATGTTCTATTTCTTCCGCGACGGCGACCGGATTATCCTTGGAGTTCGCAGCATTTTGCCCTTCGACACCGAGCACCGTGACGCCATGATGAAGCAGGCGCGCGACCTTATTTCCGCGAGCGTCACGACCAGCCTGATTATTGCCGCCATTCAGGGCATTCTTGGCGGCCTGGGATTCGCCATTGTGAAATTGCCGACGCCTCTTTTCTGGGGCGTAGCAATGGCTTTTTTTTCGCTGGTCCCTGTAGTGGGCTCCGGACTGATCTTCGTGCCTGCGTCATTGTGGCTTAGCTTCACGGGACATTGGGGGCGCGCCATTCTGCTGCTCGCGATTTGCGCGGGAGTATCCACGATCGTGGACAATGTCCTGCGGCCGCTCCTGCTGGGCGGTCGAAGCGAATTGAGCGGGCTGGTGATTTTCATCAGCGTGGTAGGTGGCGTCGGCTTGTTTGGAATGCTCGGCCTGGTGCTTGGGCCAATCCTGGTGGCCACCGCGGCGAGCGTCCTTGCGGTATATATGGACCGCCCGGAAAGCCCTCCCGGTCCGCCGATAACGTCTCGATAACACGCGGACTGTCTTGCCGCCGGGCCGTCACTTGGTTGTGCTAGAGTAACGCGCTCGAAGGAATTTCATGACCACCATAGCGGCCCCAAGACCGATGGAGCTTCCCGTGGCGAAACTACGGTGGAGGTGCGAGCTTTCGCGCATCCCCTTCGAAACCACCGCGCAAGCGGAACTCCGCGAAGGCTTCATCGGGCAGGAGCGCGCGTTGCGTGCGCTGAAGATGGGCGCGGAGCTTTCCGCCCCCGGCTACAATGTTTTTGTGTGCGGGTTAGCCGGAACCAGCCGCGGCGGAACGATCGCCCGCATGATCGAAGAGCTTCACCCGCCCACAAAGGAATCTCTCGACCGCTGCTACGTCAACAATTTCAAATTGACGGATCGCCCGCGCTTGCTGGCGCTTCCTCGCGGCCAGGCTAACGCCTTCAAGAAGGATATGCAGGCAGGGATCGACTTTCTGCGCCGGCGGATTCCCCAGGTGTTCGAAGGCGAGCCCTTTCAGCGCCAAAAAGGCCGCATCGTCGAACGTTTTACCGTTCGCGAAAAAGAATTGATGGACGATTTCACGCGCCGCATCGCGCGCGACCAATTTGCGCTGGGGCACATGCAAGTGGGCGCCGTCGCGCTGCCGGAAATTTTCCCCGTGCTCGAAGGCCAGATGGTGCCGATCGAGGACATCGCCAAAATGGTGCACGAGGGCAAGCTCGAAAGCCCAGTCGCCGAAGACATCGAGCGAAAGTACGAGCAGTTTCGCCAGGAATTCACTGTCGTTTACCGCAAGACTCTGACGCTTTCGCGAGAACTGGCCAGCGAGCTGAGCTATTTGGAGCAGGAAGCGGCCTCCGTGCTGGTAGACGGTGTCATCGAAGAACTCAAGGAAAAATATCCAGGCAATAGTGTTGCGGAATATCTCGAAGAAGTGCGCCACCATCTTCTGGACAATCTCGACCCTTTTAAGGAGCGTGAGGGCGAAGGCGAGCACGACGAAGAAACGCCCGACGGGTTGCCCAAGCCGCAAGGCGGCGGTCCCGAGCGCGATCCTTTCCGCGTATACGGTGTGAACGTCATTCTTGCGCACGACAACGATGACAAGTCCCCGGTCATTTTCGAAACCACGCCCACCTACGCCAATCTTTTCGGAACTATCCAGCGCGCTTACGACGCGCGAGGCGGCTGGACCAGCGACTTCATGGATCTGCGCGCCGGTTCGCTGCTACGGGCCGATGGCGGCTTCCTGATTATGTATTCGCTGGAAGCACTCTCGGAGGTCGGCGTATGGCGCGCGCTGAAGCGCACCCTGAACCACAATCGGCTGGAGATTCAGCCGCTCGAAATGTTTTATCCCTTTGGTGGCAGCGCGCAAAAACCGGAGCCCATCGACATAAACGTGAAAGTGATCCTCATCGGCGATCGTTCCTTGTACGAATTGCTTTACGAATATGAGGAAGACTTCCGCAAAATCTTCAAAGTGCGCGTCGAATTTGACGAAGAGATGGCCATGAGCGACGGCGTCATCGCGGAATATGCGGGGCGCCTGCGCGCTTTGTCCGAGAAAGAGGGTTTGTACCCGTTCGACCGCGGCGCCTTTGCGGCGATGCTGGAGTACGGCGTGCGCCAGGCGGGACGAAGAAACAAGGTTACGGCGCGCTTTGTTGATATCGCCGACCTGGCACGCGAAGCACATTACAACGCCGCGGCAGCAGGCGAATCCGTGGTTCGCGCTGCCCACGTGCGCGGCGCTTTGTCCTCGAAAATGGAGCGCCACAACCTGATCGAGACGCGCATCCGCGAAATGATCGAGGAAGGTACCCTGCTCGTGGATGTGCAGGGATCAAGTGTTGGCCAGGTGAATGGTCTGAGCGTCCTCGAGATCGGCGGCTACTCCTTCGGCAAGCCGGTGCGCATCACTGCGACGGCGGCTCTTGGAAAAGCGGGATTGATCAATATCGAGCGCGAAGCCAATCTCAGCGGCCGCTTCCATGACAAAGGAATGCACATCATCGCCGGGTATCTGCGGAGCAAGTTCGCACAGGACAAGCCGCTCTCGCTCGCGGCGAGTATTTGCTTCGAGCAATCGTACTCGGGAGTCGATGGCGACAGCGCCAGTTCCACGGAGATCTATGCGCTCGCGTCGGCGCTCTCCGGCTTGCCGCTGCGTCAGGACATCGCCGTGACCGGCTCTATCAACCAGCAGGGCGATATTCAAGCTATCGGCGGCGTGAACGAAAAAATCGAAGGCTTCTTTGACGTCTGCCGCATCAAAGGCCTCACTGGAACGCAAGGCGTGATGATGCCCGATTCCAACGTGGAAGATTTGATGCTGCGTGAGGACATTCTGGAAGCCGTCGCGGCAGGTAAATTTCACATCTGGCCCGTTGCCAAGGTCGAACAGGGCATCGAGATACTTACTGGCAAGACGGCAGGGCAGAGAAATGGCCACGGAAAGTTTGACGCCGGAACCGTCTTCGCCTTGATGGACGAGCGTCTCCGCGAAATGGCCAAGACCCTCAAGGAATTCGAATAGCCTGCCCTTAAATCAGCTAACTTGGCTCGGGCGAGTCAGGCTTTCAGATTTGCCGGGGCGCGTCTCGTCCCTCGGGCTCCCACAATTCAATCGGATTCCCTTCCGGGTCGTTCAAATAGGCGAACCTGCCGTTCGGGTAGCGTTCCTGGTCGATCTCAACGGAGATGCCCCCGCGCAGTTGCGCCGTCATCGCGTCGAGGTTGCGCACCCGAAAATTGATCATCCAGATTTTGCCGTGGTCGCCAAAGTATGTTGTCGTCTCAGGAAATGGCGCAAATGCCGTTGGCCCGGTTTCTTGCCGCCACCCCGGCTTATCATAGTTTGACGGAACGACCGTAACCCCAAGGTGAGTGTTGTACCACTGACTGAGGGCGACAGGGTCTCGCGCACGAAAAAAGAAGCCTCCGATGCCGTTCACTCTATCCATATCCGCCCCCCAAGACCGCAGAGCTTATCACGGCTGTTCATTTACCATGGGTAGCGGCAGGGCGAAGAACCACTACCGAGGCCCCGGCGCGAGGTAAGCCTGCCGGTAATCCACGTGATAAGGAGAGCCAGAAGTGTTTGCCGTGAGCTTTTGCGCTCTCTCCACGCGCACCTCGATAGAGTGAACCAAGCCGTCGCGGACGGCCAGCGCGAACGCTAGGTTGTATTCATGCCGCACAAGTTGCGCAATTTCCGAGTAAGCCTCGTTAAATTCTTTGGCATTCCCGGGGAAATACGCGCGCCCGCCTGTAGCCTCGGCCATCCGCTTCAAGAGCTGGTCCGCTTGTTCGAACTGCTGTTCAGTTTGCGTGGGGCTTGGGACGGGAGGTTTCTTCTTGCCGGCGGGTGGCGGATTTCGCAGTCCACCCGTCAAGGAAATTGCCAACAGACGTACGTCGCCGGTCCGCAGCCGCTGAACCGCTTCTGCCGAATCATTCGAAGGAGAAGTGTCCAGGCCGGTGGTAAGCAGGACAATCGATTTTTTCCCCGCGACATTTGCGAGGCCCTTGAGGACCTTCAACACACTGGTGGACAGGTTTAGCGAGCCAAAGCCAAGGTTGAAACTAAGTTGCGCGAAGGCAGCCTCTACAGCTTGTTTATCCGCCGTGAAATCCAGCAGCACCGTCGGCGCTTGCGCGTATTTTACGACCGCCACGCGATCATCTTTTGCGAGGCCGTTCAGCAAAGCGACAGCCGCCTGGAGATGGCCGCTCTCGAGAAGATAAACCGCCGGACCAGCTTCGATGAGAAGAAGAACCTGCGCCGGCTCCTCAATTGACGCAAAGCCGGTGAGTGGCTGCTCGATTCCATTGTCGAATACGCGGAAGTCCCCGCGGTGCAGACCTTCGACGAAGTGGCCGTTGTGATCGGTAACGATCACTCCAACGTTGACGCGGTCCACGCTGACGCGAATCGTTTGCGTCGGTTGTTGCCGATTTTCCTGTGCGCCGGCAAGAGAACATGCGCAAAGCAAGGTGGGGAACAGTAGTGCCACCCGCGGACGACAAACAAATTTCATCGATTCGCTATTCGACCCACTGGTCCCAGTGAATGCCTTTCGAATCCTTCCACGACACGCTCAGCGAACGGTGCAGATGCCGCGAGATGACCTGCGGATTCATCTGCAGGAGCCATTCGTTCACGCTCGTCACCGCTGCGCTTTGTCCCGAAGAATTCATGCTCTTCACCACGGAACTTTTCTTGCTCTCCGCCACCCAGCGGTCTCGCGCCGCCGCCCAATCCACTTTCTGAAAATCAAAATAGCTCATCCCAATCAGCTTCTCCGGGAACTGCTGCCGCTCGGCGGCAAATTGCGGCACGCTCGCAAGCCCCGCGCCGCCGGTCCCTCCGCCGCGCCGCGCCAGCGCTTCGCGCAACGTGTCCATCTTGCTTGCTCCCAGGATCATGTCCGGCGTCACCGCAAGGTTGAAGAAATTCCACTGCGCCACGCCTTCGGTGGCCTGCTTCCCTCCAAGCGAAATCTTCACAAACGTAACATCGCCTTCATTGCGTTCCGAAGTGATCTGATCGCTGAACACCGTGCGCATCAGTTTCAGCGTCTCCGGTTTCTTCCGTATCCCAAAAAAATAAACTTGGTTTGCCGTATCCAGCGACGGGCTCGTCTGCATCGACGCAAATTCCCCGCTCAGCAGCCCAAGCGCGTCCGCAACTGGCATTCCCAGTTTCTGCTGCGCCATCGCGTCAACCAAATTGACGTTGCCCTGCTGAGCTTGCGGAAACGCCGCGCTGGCCACGCGCTTCACCGTGTCGTAGATGCCCTGGAAATTCAGTTGCGCGGACGTATAAGAAACCGCGTCCGCCGGCGTAAGCGCCAGCGAAGCGGGCGCCCGTTCTCCCGCGGACCAAATGTCAAACGGCGTTCCGGGAACGGCCTCGCCCAGAATCGCGGCCTGCACGTGCGTTTTCGCTCCTTCAAACGTGACGTGCCCGCCGATCAAGTGCACTGCGTCCAGCCGCGCCGCGTCCAGCAACGGCCGCATCTGGAACATTCCCGCTTTCGAATCATTCGCAAGATTTTTCAAGTCAGGAATCCGCAGAAAAAATTCCAGCAAGCCGCCGCTCAGATTCGCTTGCGCTTCCTGGTACGCCGCGGATTGCGCCAGCGACGCCCCGCCCGCAGCCACTTTGCCGTCCAGCCGGCTCAACAAATCTTCCATCACAAGTTTTTCGCCAGCGCTCACCGCATACTTTCCATGCTCCGCCCAGTACGTCGCGCCGCTCTTGCCTTCCACTTTGAGGACTTGCACGCCTGCGATGGCCACTTGCGACAAGCGCGGTGCTTCCTTCTCTTCCGCGCGCATCCGCAGGACCGCTTTCGTCAGTAGCATTTCTTTTCCCGTGCGGTCATACACAAAAAACATGCCGTTCCACGCCGGTGTCTTCGCGTCCACCACCGCCGCTCCGGTCGAAAGATTTCGCCTCGTCGGCTCGCTCCAATATCCCAGCGTGAACGAATTCTCCAGCAGCCCTGCAAACTCCTGCACCTGTTCCGGCGTGAGTTTTGGCTGCGTCGATTTTTCGTCCGATGACCCGAGCATGCCTGCCGCCATCGCCGAACGCACCGGCGCAAAATCCGGGTCGTCCCACAGCGCCAGCAGCGCGTTCGTCTTTCGAACCTCAGACGGCGGAACGCCGCGCCAGATCATGTAGAACATCGTGCGCGGCGACATTTGCGTCGGCTCCAGCGGAGCTTGCGCGCGCGCCACGTCCGCCACGCACATCGCCGCGAGCGCGGCAACGAATAGCGAAATTCGAACCATCACTGCTTTCATCGGATTGCTCCAAGGCGCTCGGTTAAAAGGTCAAAGGAAAGGACAATTTAATGCTAGCGCGGCGTGCTAATAGACAGAAGCCCCGTCCCGCGCGGTGTTTCCAGAACGCGGAACAGGGCTCCAAATCAAACAGAAACAAAAACGCTGCGTGACTACTCGGGTTTGACTACTCGGCTGTGGCTACTCGCGTTTAACTCCGCGCGTTTCAATGCGCGCGTTTAACTACTCGGGTTTATCCTGCTCGGGTTTTGCGGGCGTGCTGGCCGCGGACGCTGGCGCGGCTGCCGCCGGAGGCGGAGCGGCGCCGCCCTCCTTGGGAGTCGCCAGGTAGCCGGTAATCTGATTTTTGCCCACGTCAAACACCACGATCTCGTACGGCGCCATGCGCGCGCTGCCCTTCACGTAGAACTGCACCGGCTCGCCGGACGTTTTGTCCTTCTTTTCGATGGTCCTGTCGTCCGCCACGACGGTCAGCGTGTACTTCGCTTTTTTCGGGTCGGTCTTGTTCAGCGACATTTGCACCGGCCCGACGCGCTGCGCCGTCTTCGACCTTTGCAGCGTGAACTCGTAATAGTTGCGGTCGCCGCGCCGCTTCAAGTCGTCCAGGTCGTCGTGGTTGTGCGCGATCAGTCCGCTCATCACGTTCATGTCGCCCAGGCTGCGTTCCAGCTTGCCTTTGGTCGCTTCCAGGTCGCCTTTTGTTGCTTCAATGTCTTTTTTGGCGTTGCCCACTTCGGAGGCCACGGCGCTGATTTTCTCGTCGCTTTCCTTAATCTGTGTGGTCAGCTTGTCGTCGGAAGTTTGCTGCTCTTTGCGGATCGTTTCGGCGCGGCTCTTGGCCTGTGCCAGCTCCGACTGCGTCAAGCCCACCCGTTGCGTGGTGATTTCCATCTTGCTCTTCAGGTCCGCGATGCGCGAATTTGCCTGGTCGAGTTGCGCGGTCACGATCTTGTTTTGTTTCTGCTGCTCCGACATGTCCTGGCTGATCTTCGTCTGCGCGTTGTAGCCCAGGTAGCCCAGCCCGCCCAGCCCCGCGATCAGCAAGACCAGCAAAATCGTAATCCACCGGGGCGTGCCCGGGGACTCGTAGGCATACGATTCCTGCGGCGTCGGTACGTTTGGAGAAATGCTCATTCCCCCTCCTCTGAAGTGGGTGCTGCCCCTGCGGATAAGGTTGTCTTGAAATTATGGCCTGCATTTCCCCATCTGTCCACCGAGGACACCGCTGGGTAGTGACTCATTTTGGTTTTTGGCCCTATTGCGTTCTTCGCGCAGCCTTGGCTATGGAATCGTCGTACCAGATACAACTAGGTGGCAGAGTTTTTGCTTCAAGATGTCCACTAACTCGTCTGTATTCGTGAGCCCGAGAATCTCGGCTGGGGTGAGCACTAAGACCCGAATGCCGTTCCCAAGGGCTGTAGCAATCTCAAAGTGCGCCTGCGTGAGGTCCTGCGCGTTTCCCGTGATCCCTCCCTTGGCGAGAAGGATTCCATGATCGCACCCTCTGTGGTGAAGGCGCTGCACGAAGTACGCAACTTCTTGACTTCCGCACGGCGTGCTCCAGTTCTTGGCCTCAAGGAGAAGAAGATGCGGTAGGAAGTATAGCCCTCGATTATGGTGAGCATTCCACAGGGCAACGTCCACCTCCTCTGTAAGGAAAGCATTCAAGGCATTTCGCTGGGCGATCTCGATACCGGGAATCTGGGGAAATAGAAAGCAGATCAAGTCTTCAAGAGCTCTGCCCTTTTCGTTGACTGTTTCTACCGCATCGACTCGATTCAAGGCAGCTTGCAGACGTCGCTGGGAGATCCGCGGCAAAGCCTAGACCCCGCCGTGCGCGGCGACGTTACGGAAGCGAACCAGTTCCTGGCGGAGTCTTCCCTGTTTAAGCAGTCGCTCAAGTGTCTGGCATAAGCAAGGCCCATCTCGAAGAGAATGTTGGGGTTTTCTCCCTCGGGCATCATGGCACAAATAAAGTCGCTCTTACTGATAGCCTCGTCTATGCCAATGATGAGATTGTTTGCGAAATTCAGTTTTGTGAGGTCACGCCAGCTAATTGAGTTTTCTTCGAGAATCTTGCGCAAAACTGAAGTGTCCGCGCCGAACGGTGCTGAGATAAAACATGTTTTGAAGCGTGACCGAGGCAAAACAACCTTCCTTCGACTTGGGTGAACTAGCATCCGTAGAATATCACCACGGCACTCAACCGTGCCCACACATGGCCGGTGCACCACATGGGTCAAGTTTTTCAAGTGGGTCTATACTGAGCACGGCTGAACCGGCAGCCCCGAAGATACTTGCAAGCTAAGATAACAGATGCTATACCTCTCTTACTCTCCTGAGGTACACCATGAACGCAAAAACTGCCACTGTTCTAATCGTTCTCATTTTGGCAGGCGTGGCTGTATATATCTTGTGGCCGCGAGATTGCTCCTTCTCTGCCCGCAAGCGATCACTGGGCATTGACTTGGAAGTTGGCCTCGACAAGGTGAAGTCCGTGAAAGGCAAGATCGGTATTTCGGATGACCAGGTACGCGATTTCGACACCTTCATGAAAGATCTCGCCCTCAAGTACGACATGGCTTGCACCGATCATAAGAACAAACGAATGAATGACGCTGAATATTCTTGCCGCCGCAAGAACATGGACGACATGCTGGATAAACTCCAACTTTTCCTGACTAAGTTAAACGCTGCCGTCAGCCTTCCTGACCCTTCAGTCCAGAAAGAGGTCATTTTGAGAGCCCTTAGCGATCTCGAGGAGGTTGAGAAAAAGGGTTACGCCTCAGGGTGCACTTCTGCGATGAATGTCAGCCCTCGTACGCTCGCATTTAACGACCACGTATCGGAACACTCTGTGCAAATCAGTAACTCCGGCAATAATCAAATTATATTCAGCGTGGCTGACGTGCCGCGAGGCTTTGTTCCTCAACCTTCGTCAGGCAACATTGTGGTTGGACAAACCGTGTCAGTGGCCGTCTTTCGCACTTCGGAGCCCATTACGAACATTCCGCCATTGACTTTTCGTCTTGTCAACAACTTCATGGACGAAGTACCAGTTGAAATCCAATTCGACCAAGAAAATACCAGCCTATACGATGACCTAGCGACCAAGGTCCAGTCGCTTTCCTCTCAACAAAATCGCCCCCCCACCGTTGGAGACGCCCTGAAGATCGTTGACGAGTCCCTCCCTAAGTCGGGCGCCTGGATGTCCATCAAAAACGCTGACTCGATGCGCTATTTCCTAGCCGCTGGTGTGCTCTCGCGCGCTGGGAGCGCCTCTGAGGCCCACCAGGCCCTTGATACCGCAACGGCAAAGAATCCCGAGCTCGAGAAGCAGCCGGCGACTCTGATCCTGCGCGGGGTTGTCCTGAATCGGGAAGGTAAGCCTGACGAAGCTCTACAGCATTTCTCAAAAGCAAACACTCTTGTTGTAGGTTCCAAGACCGAAAAAGACACCCGCGCCATCACGAGCCTGCTCTCAGGTGCTGTGGCGCAGAAGCAGGGGCAAGCTGATGCGAGCGTCTGGTTGGGAAAAAAGGAGGTCCAGGACGCTGCCAAGAACAACCCAAAAGTGGTGGACTTTGCTGCAACCGAGGTTAAAGTCAAGAACCTAAACCAGGCAATTCAGAAGGCTTCCGCCCAAGCAGCCACGCCTCATTGATCCTCCTGGGGCATTACTGAACCTTTCAGCTTTCCCGTCTCGCTTCCTCATTCGCGGATTTCAACCTTCAAGCTTGTAACCTGCAACCGTTTCAACGCTTTACCGCCCCATTCGAATGATATCCAACAAATAACTTGACAATCGAGGAATTTCGTACTAATCTGTTTCGTGTACATCGCATCCCACCCTCGGCTCGTCTTAGCTTTTCCGACTCGGTGTCGTGTCTCCCCAGACTACTATTCCCCTAAATCCTTTCCTGTCATATCTTTTGCCGACCTCCACCCACTAAACTCTTTGGAATCATATTGTTCCAGAAACATGGGGGGTATTCCAGACGTTCCCTATCCACGGATCACCGATCACAGTTCACTTTCACGTATCCTTTTTCTTTTCATGCACTTGCGCACTCTTTGCACTCGCGCAAAACTCAACTCTTTTATTTCCAATGGATTCCGCACTCTTTGCGCAAAACCACCCGGGGGGTGGGGGGGTGTCACATGTTTGGCCGGAGTCAGCTCCCAGAAATCACGAAAGCCCCGCCGCTGCAGGCCAGGCGGGCGCGTTATTTACGCCCGCGCTTGGACTTCATGATGATTTCTGGCCAGCGGGCGAAGATCGAGGTGGTGAGGCCGCCTCTATTAGCCAAGAAGAATGTCGGTAGTCAGATTATTTCAATGAAGTCCGCGGCAGAGCGCTTCTCGGGGAGCAAGGACAGAACTCCTCGGTCCATCGTTGCAAGCTTGCCGCGCTTGTGCATGGCAAGCCCCAGCAAGTAGGCGTCCAGCAAGAACGCCGTCATTTGTGGTCCGCGTCCAGCTTCCGGACTTTTTTGCTAGTCACTCGCTGAGATTTCGGCGGCAGATCGAAAACTTTTATCCCCTTCGGCCCGACGAAGGGCCAGCGGGCGAAGATCGAGGTGGTGAGGCCGCCGCGCGGAGTGAATTCGCCGCGGACGACGCACCACTCGGGGCGAACGGCGGCGACGACGTCGCGGAGGATTTTGTTGACGGCGTTTTCGTAGAAGATGCCGAGGCTGCGGTAGGCGAGGAGATACATTTTCAGGGCTTTCAGCTCGAGGCAATCTTTTTTCGGCATGTATTGGATGGTGATGGTGCCGAAGTCGGGGAGACCCGTCTTGGGACAGACGGAGGAGTATTCGGGAAAGCGTGTGGTGATGATGTAGCCGGGAAATTGATTCGGCCAAGTCTCAAGCGCGGGCAATTTCGCGTGGATGCCGGCGCGAGCGTGCTCTTCGGTGTAGTCGGGCATGAGGGCTCCTCACGCCCATTGTATCGCGGGTCTTTGTATGGCGTATTGCGGCCGGAACATCACAGCGATGAGTCTTGCCAAACGAAGACTGGGTTATGGTCAGTTTGAATTTTGACCGCCATTGCCACGAGTAAGAAAATTCAAACTGCACCACTAGCGAAGACTGCGCTTGCTTGCGCGTGATTTGCAGGCGTGCGAAAATGCCTCTCTGCCTGAACGGCAATGGCGATATCGTCTAAGGGTTAGGACATAGCCCTCTCAAGGCTAAAATCCGGGTTCGAATCCCGGTATCGCTACCAAGCCTGTTTTCTGGAAGTTCCGCGCGGCAAGCCAAAGTGGACTGCGGCGGCTGCAAACTTTTGAATCCTTTGCATCAGGTCTTTTGATTGACGCTCGGAATACCCACGCGATACCCTAGTGGGCCGGCCGGTCCCTTGCCGGCGAAGAGTGCCCCGGTGTTGTGTCTTATCCCACATTGAGGAGATTCATGTCGAACGAACTGCGAAATTTTCTCGCCCTTTCCTATGATGAGCTGGAGCAGTTGAATCTGAAGGCTAAAGAGCAACGCCAGAAACGAGTTGCGACGCACAAGATTCAGGAAGAACGGCTGAAGTATTTGACGGACGAAAAGCGCATCAAGGCCGTGACGGTGCTGTTCAGCGACCTGGAAGGCCGGCTGCACATGCTCGACTATGACAAGAAATTTTTGATCAAGAGCTGGGACAATTTGACGTTCGACGGGTCCTCGATTCGCGGATTTACGGCGCAGCGCGAAAGCGATTTGCGGCTGACAATGGATTGGGGCGCGTTTTACTGGGCGCCAGCGGATGTTTTCGGATCGGGCAAGGTTCTGGTTTTCGGGCACGTGATTGACAAAGACGGCTCGCCTTACGCCGCAGACATTCGCGGAGTGCTGAAAGGCTACGCGGATGGCCTCAACGAGAAAAAAGGCTATACGCTGAACGCCGCCAATGAAATTGAGGGATTTCTTTTCAGAGGCCAAAACGCGGAGCGGAGTTACAACGAAACCGGCAAATTCGAATACGTGAATACGGGCGGCTACTATCATTCGTTGCCTGGCGATCCACTACGCACGTTTATTGATACCACCGCGGAAGTGCAGCGAGCGATGGGCTTCCAGAACGAGAAAGATCACCCGGAAGTCGCGCCTTCGCAATTCGAAATCAACTACGGGTATGGCGAAGTGGTTTCCGCCGCGGACCAGATTCAGCTTTACAAACTGATTTGCCGCCAGGTGGCCACGAATATGGGTTTCACAGCGTGCTTCCTGCCGAAGCCGGTGGTCGGAGTGAATGGGAGTGGCATGCACACAAACGTTTCCGTCAGCAAGGAGGGCAAGAACCTGTTCTGGGATCCCAAGGGCGAGGAGAAGCTCAGCAAATTTGGCTGGGACTTCGTTGACCGCATCCTCACACACGGCAACGACATCTGCCTGCTCTTCAACTCCAGTGTGAATGCCTATCGCCGCCTGGACCCGCATTTTGAGGCGCCGAACCAGCTGAATGCTTCGGCCGTCAACCGCGGAGCGATGGTGCGCATCCCCATTGGCAACGAGCGCAGCATGCGCACGGAAGTGCGGGCAGTCGCTCCGGACGCAAATCCGTACATGGTGATGTACTCCATCTTCAAATCCGGACTGGACGGGGAGATCGCGAAGATCAAGAGTCTGCGGTCGGCCCAGCGCTACCTGCCGGACAACATCTACACTGCACTTGAAAACTTCGAAAAGGCCGAGTGGACCACGACGCTGCTTGGCGCAGACGTCAAAGGCCGCTACGCGGAACTGAAGCGCGTCGCCGCGGATCGTTGCCCGCGTTCGCTCGGCACGGTGGTGAAGGTCCCCGAGGTGCAGTTCCACCACGAGGTGTACAACCAGTTTCTGTGGAACCAGTTCTAGCAGTGTCGCAGTCGCGAGACTTGCATCGTAGATTCGTGTAACCCCTGAAAAAACAGGTCCGAGTCGGGAGCGGGAGCCTTGTCTCGCTTTCTCCTTGCCCTCCCCCAGTTTCAGGGCTGTTTTTTATGCGCGGGGTCTTGACAACGTGGTATCGGTTGTTGTTTCATGTGTTTGGATGAAACGCGAGGAAGCTATTAAAGCGCGCGAGCAGCTGGTCCGG
>Ga0209350_1000126_pt1 | contig 50157 bp, 46 predicted proteins | sample GraSoi013_2_20cm_2_FD_185822 | JGI IMG/M metagenome (GOLD analysis project Ga0209350, IMG submission 185822) | Grasslands soil microbial communities from the Angelo Coastal Reserve, California, USA - Sample 09_27_2013_2_20cm (SPAdes) (version 2) | ecosystem: Environmental > Terrestrial > Soil >...
TACGATTACATCGTGAGCGTGCTGCAGCTGCGCCTCGCCGCCGGCAATCTCGACCGGGCGCAGCTCAACGAGGTCAACACCTGGCTGACGCTGGCGGTGGCGACCTTCCCCGCGGAGCCGACGCCCGAGAGCCTGGCACCGACCGTGCCCGCGCCCCCCGGCAACCCCGCGCCGCCGCCGAAACGACCGCCGCGAGGCTAGGCCTCGGACTCATCGAGCAGCGGCTCGATGAGGGCGAGGAGCTTGTCGAGCGCACCGCGGTTGCTGTCCACGGAAGCGCGTCCGGCCGCGCCAATCCGGGCCCGGGCCGCGGGGTCGGCGAGCAGCGCGCTCACGCGAGCGCGCAGCCCGGCGGCGTCCCGCACCACTTCGGCGGCTCCGCGCGCGATGAGGAGTTGCGCGATCTCTTCGCTGTTGGTGTTGTAGGGGCCGGTGAGAATCGGAAGCCCGAGAGCTGCGGGCTCGAGCAGGTTGTGGCCGCCGACCGGCGCGAGGCTCCCTCCGACGAAAGCGAGATCCGCGGCGGCGTAGAAATCGAGGAGCTCGCCGAGCGTGTCGAGCAGCAGCACCTCGCAATCGGGCGCGGCGGCAGGAGCCTCCGAGCGGCGCGCGTAGCGCATGCCGGCGCGGGCGAGCGTACCGGCAACCTCGGCGAAGCGCTGCGGATGGCGCGGCGCGATCACGAGCAGCGCGCCCGGGTGCGCCGCATGCACCCGCCGCTGTGCCTCGATGATGGCCTGCTCCTCGGCCCCGCCGTGCGTGCTGCCCGCCACCCACAGCGGCCGATGCGGCGCGTACTGCTCCCGCAACCGGGCCCCGCGCTCGAGGGTGCCGGGCGGCAAATCGAAATCGAACTTGAGGTTGCCGGTCACGTGGGTGCTGGCCGGATCCGCGCCGAGGGCGCGAAAGCGATACGCATCCCCCGCACCCTGCGCCGCCACCACACGAGCCTCGGACAGCGTGGCGCGGAACAGCGCGCCGAGTCGCCGATAGCGACCGACCGAGCGCTCCGAGACTCGTGCGCTCGCCAGCACGAGCGGCACACGACGCCGGCCGCACTCGCGGTACAGGTTCGGCCACAGCTCGGTCTCGAAGATCACTGCGAGTCGCGGCTCGACGCGGGCGAAGAAGCGCCGCACGGCGCCCGGGGTGTCATAGGGGAGGTAGCGCACCTGCGCGATGTCGCCGAACAGAGCCCGCGCGCGCGCCGCACCGGTGGGCGTGAAGGTGGTGACGGTGAGCGGCAGGTGCGGATGGCGCCGGGCGAGGGCGCTCACCAGCGGCGCGCAGGCCTGCACCTCGCCGACCGACACCGCGTGCATCCAGACCCCAAGCGGGGCGAGCCGTGCGCCGAAGCCGAAGCGCTCGCCGAAGTCGTGCCAGTAGCTGCGGTCGCGGAGCCCGCGCCACAGAAGCATCGTGGAGACGAGCGGAACGGCGAGATATACCGCGAGCAGGTAGACGAATCGCACGCCGCTCCCGCGCCTCTTCAGGACGGCGCCGCCGCCGCGCTCGCTGCGGCCTCGCGGTAGCCGTCGAGCAGTCCCTGCCAGTCCGCCTCGCCGAAACGGTCCGCCGGCAGCGCCCACGTGATCTTCTCGAGGGAGCGGCGCAGTCTCGCCAGGCTGGCGTCGCACCAGAGCCCCCGCCGGCGCAGCTCCCCGCGGTCGAAGTCGATGAGGTACACGGCCTCTTCGCTCAGCAGCACGTTGTGCGCGTTGAGATCCCTGTGGCACACGCCGAGGTCGTGGAATCTGCGGACGCAGCGCCCGATGGAGATCCAGGTGACTACCGAGAGCGCTCCCTTGCGCAGGCATTCGGCGAGCGAGCCGACTACGGCCACCCGCTCGGTGAGGAGGTCGCCCGTGTAGGTGAGGCCGCGATGGCGGTAGCGCGCGGCGAGCGGCGCCGGCACCGGCAGCCCCGCACGATGCAGACGGTACGTGAGCTGCCATTCCTCGAACGGCCGGGTGTTCTCTGCGCCCCGCCAGATATACTTGTCGGCCGCGAGGTGCGCGATCAGCCCGCCGCGCCGGTAGTGGCGCAGCACGAAATGCCTGCCCGCGGACTTCACGAAATGCGTCGTGCCCCGGCCGCGCGCGGCGCCGTCGAGCTCGCCGCGCTCCTCCCAGTACTTCGGATCGAACCAGCCCGGATTCAAATTGCCGACGCGCGAGGCGTCATATAGCATGGCGCCGCCCTCGAGCTTGCCTTGTTTGACCTCGGGGCCCAGCGGCCAGCGCCCGCTCATGAACCCTGCTCCATGATCCCGTCCCGGGCCGAACCGCCGCGTACTCTTTGCATCCTCAGGCTCTCGGCGATCGGCGATACCTGCCACGTCGTGCCGGTGGTGCGCACGCTGCAGCAGGCGTGGCCCGCGACGCAGTTGACCTGGATCATCGGCAAGACCGAAGCGCGCCTCATGAGCCTCATCGAGGGCGTCGAGTTTATCACCGTGGACAAGAGCGCAGGCCTCGGCGCGCTCGCGGCGCTCCGCAGGCAGCTGCGCGGCCGGCGCTTCGACGTGCTGCTGCACATGCAGTTGGCGCTGCGCGCGAGTCTCGTGGCGGCGTGCGTGCCGGCGACCGTAAAGCTCGGCTTCGATCGCGCGCGTGCCCGCGAGCTGCAGTGGCTGTTCACCAGTGCGCGCATCGCCCCGCGCGCGCGCGAGCATGTGCTCGACAGCTTGTTCGGATTTGCGGTCGCGCTCGGCGTCGGCGAACGGCTGCTGCGGTGGGATCTGCCGCTGCCGCCCGCGGCGCGCGCCTACGCCGAGCGGCTGATACCCGACACCCGTCCGACGCTCGTCATCAATCCGTGCTCGCGGCACGTGCGGCGCAACTGGCGTCCCGCGCGCTTCGCGGCGCTCGCCGAGCACGCCGCCGGCCGCCTGCGGATGCGCGTGATACTCGCCGGCGGCCCGAGCGAGCTCGAGCGGCGCACGGGCGCCGAGATCGAGCGCGCCTGCCCCGCGTCTCTCATCAACCAGATCGGCAAGGACACCCTCCCGGAGCTGCTCGCGCTGCTCTCGCGCGCGACGGTGCTCGTGAGCCCGGACTCGGGCCCGGTGCACATGGCGACCGCGGTGGGCACGCCGGTCGTGGGGCTCTACGCCGCGACCAACCCGGCGAGGAGTGGCCCCTACCTGTCGGGCCGCTGGTGTGTGGATGCCTATCCGCGGGCGGCGCGCGCCTTCCGTGGCTGCGATCCCGCCGAGCTCCCGTGGAACCACAAGATCGAGGAGCCGGGCGTGATGGACCTGATCGGGGTCGATGAGGTCACCGCGAAGCTCGATCAGTTGCTAGGATCGCGCCCATGAAGGACATCCTGGTCCCCATCTCACCGGGAGAACTGCTCGACAAGATCACCATCCTGAGGATCAAACAGGCTCGCATCCTCGATCCCGGCAAGCTCGCCAACGTGAAGCTGGAACTCGCGCTGCTCGAGCAGACCTGGCGCGACCGCGGCGGCGGGAGCCACGACCTCGCTCGGGATGAGCGCGCGCTCGAGGACGTCAACGAGCGACTGTGGGACATCGAGGACCGCATCCGCGACAAGGAGGCGAAGCAGAGCTTCGATCGCGATTTCATCGAGCTGGCGCGCGCCGTGTACGTCTGCAACGACGAGCGCGCCGCGATCAAGAAGCGCATCAATCTGCAGCTCGGGTCGCGCCTCGTCGAGGAGAAGTCCTACAAGCCGTACCGCTAGGGCACCCCCCGGAAATCAAGCATCACACGAGCTGCGCCCTTCGGACCTGCGCCCGCGTCAGCGCTTCAGCGTGTACTCGGCTCCGCAGTACGGACACTTCGCCCAACCGCTCTCCTCGACGGCTAAATACACGCGCGGATGCGAGTTCCAGAGGTACATCTGCGGCATCGGACAGCTGAGCGGCAGGTCCTCGGGGCCGATCTCGTATTGATTCTGCGCGTTGGGCTCGATGAGGGGCTTGGTCGTCGCGACCATGGGCGTTGGACGGGCGTTGAATGCGACCGGCGGCCGGGAGGCGGGAATTATACCCGCGCGAGCGCGCCTCAAGCGGCCATCGTGGCATTCCACAGCCGCGTCACCTCCTCGCGCAGCTCGCGGAACTCCGCCGCCGGTACGATCGGCGCCGCGCCGTCGAGGGCCAGGTGATGGGTGCGGGCGCGGTAGGCGCGGTACGCGCGGGTGAGGAGATCCACGCTCGCCTGCGCAACCAGGTCGGCCGACGCCACCGACTCGAGCTGGCGGATGGTGTCGGAGTACATCGCCACCGGCGGATACTCGGCGGCCCACTTCAGCGCCCAGTACTGGGCGAGAAACTCGATGTCGGCGATCCCTCCGGGGTCCTGCTTGATGTCGAAGCGCAGCGCATCGCCCCGGGAGAGCTCGCGGCGCTGCCGCTCGCGCATGCCGCGCACCTCCTCGCGCAGGCGCTCGCGGCGCACGTGGCGGGAGAGCACCTCGAGCCGCACCCGCTCGAAGCGCGCGCGCAGCTCCGGCGAGCCTGCCACGGCGCGCGCGTGCAGCAGCGCCTGGTGCTCCCAGGTCCACGCCTCCTCGCGCTGGTAGTCGGCGAACGCGTCGATGTTGGTGACCAGCAGCCCTCCCTTGCCGCTCGGCCGCAGTCGCACGTCGACCTCGTAGAGCCGGCCGGCGGCGGAGTGCATGGTCAGGAGGTGCACGATGCGCTGCGCGAGCCGCACGAAGAACAGCTGGTTGTCGATGGGGCGCGCGCCGGTGGTCTCCTGCCGCTCGCCCTGCGAGTCGTGCAGGAACACCAGATCGAGGTCGGAGGAGTAGCCGAGCTCGATTCCGCCGAGCTTGCCGTAGCCGACGGCGCAGATGTTCACGGCGCGCGCGGTATCGGCGTCGCCGCATCGTGGCAGGCCGAACTGCGCGGTGATCTGCCGCCAGCCGAGATCGAGGGCGCGCTCGACGATGAGCTCGGCGATGTCGGTGAGCCGGTCTGACACCTGCATGAGAGGCAGCGCCCCGGTGAGATCGGCGACGGCGACGCGAAACAGCGCCGCCCGCTGGAACTGCCGCAGCGCCTCCACCTGCTGCTCGGGGTCTTCCTCGCGCAGCTGCTCCAGGCGCGATTCGAGCTCGCGCTCGAATTCTGCGCGGTCCGGCGGCGGCGTCTGCAGCCGCTCGTCGATCAGCTCATCGAGCAGCAGCGGGTGTGCGGCGATCTGCGCCGCGAGGAACTCGCCGTGACCGCAGAGCTCCACGAGGCGGGCCCGAGCCGCGGCGTTCTCCTTGAGCAGCGCGAAGTATGCCGAGCGCTTGCCGGTCGCCTCGATGATCGCAAGGATGCGCCGCAGCACCGGCAGCTGCGCGCCGCTGCGCGAGACGTCCGCGAGCAGCGCCGGCAGCAGGGCCTGGAGGCGTTTGCGTCCGGGCTCATCGAGTCTGCGCACCAGCGACGAGGAGCGCAGCTCGAGCAGCAGCCGCGCGGCCTCCGCGCTGTCCTCGAAGCCGGCGCCCGCGAGCGCCTCCGCGAGCGCCGCGGTCTCGGCCTGGCTGTCCCAGAACCGTCCGAGATCGATGCGCACCGCGCCCTCATCGGGCTCCGCCCCGCCGAACACCACCAGGCGGAAGTGCCGCGTGACCCGCCCGCGGTGCTCATCGAGCTCGGCGAGGACTGCCGGCCAGTCGCGCGAGCCCATGGCGAGCGCGATGCGCTCGCGGGAGAGGGCGTCCGCGGGCACGCGGTGCACTTGGGCGTCGGCGAGCATCTGCAGGCGATTCTCGAGCCGGCGGAGGAAAGTGTAGGCGGCCCCGAGCTCCTCGGCGGCCTGCCGCGGAAGCAGGCGCGTCTCGCCGATGCGCGCGAGAGCGGCGAGGAGCGAGGGCGTCTGCAGGCGCCGGTCGCGCCCGCCCCGCGTGATCTGCAGCGCCTGGACGATGAACTCGATCTCGCGGATGCCGCCGGGTCCGAGCTTGATGTGGTCGGCGAGCTCGCGCCGCTGCATCTCGCGCTCCATCAGCGCCTTCATGTCGCGCAGGCTCTCGAACACCCCGTAGTCGAGATAGCGCCGGTAGACGAACGGGCGGATGGCGGCGGCGTCGATGTCGCCATAACGCTCAGCGCTCGTGACCGGGCGGGCCTTGACGTACGCATAGCGCTCCCAGTCGCGTCCGTGGCGCGGCAGGTAATCCTCGAACGAGGCGAAGCTCGAGACGAGCGGACCGGAATCCCCGAAGGGGCGCAGCCGCAGATCGACGCGCAGCACGAAGCCCTCGGGGGTCGGCGCTTCGAGGAGACGCACCAGCGCCTGCCCGAGGCGGGTGAAGAACTCCTCGTTGGCAATGCTGCGCGGGCCGTCGGTCTCACCGTGCTCCGGGAACAGCAGCACCAGATCGACGTCGGAGGAGAAATTGAGCTCGCCCCCGCCGAGCTTGCCCATGCCGATGACGACGAGCGGCTGAGCCTCGCCGCCCGCGGAGCGCGGCTCGCCGTAGCGCGTCACGAGTGCGCGACGGGCGTAGCCGAGCGCGGCGGCGATCGCGGCATCCGCGAAGGCGGTGAGATCGCCGAGCGTCTCGGTGAGGTCCGCCCAGCCGGCGAGATCGCGCCAGGCGATGCGCACGAACTCCCGCCGCCGCCAGCGGCGCAGCTCGGCGAGGAAGCTCGCCTCGGGCGCCGCCGGATCCGCGGGCAGTGCGGGAGTGCGCGCGGCGAAGTCCTCCGCCGCCAGGCGCCGCTCGAGATCGCCGCTCTCGATGAGGCCGGCAAAGACTTGCGGGTCACGCGCGCAGGATTGCGCCACGAAGTCGCTCGCGCTGAAGACCGCAGCAATCGAGTCGCGAACGGTGAGCGGCGCTCCCCCGAGCGCCTCTCTCGCGACGTCGCTGGCGTTGAGCGCTTCGAGCGACCCTGCAACGACCGCGGCCAGCTCGGCGCTGAACGGAGGTTCCCGACCCCCGCGGGTCACCGGGGTCCCCGTGAAATCGCGCGTCTTGCTCGACGGGGATCGCTCTTCGGTCACGGCAAGCGCGATTTCATGGGGTGGCGTACCGGGGTCCCCGTGAAATCGCGCGTCTTGCTCGACGGGGATCGCTCTTCGGTCACGGCAAGCGCGATTTTCTCGGGGTGGCTAATTCCAGATGTTGCCCCCGAGATCGTGGAACGAGGCGCTGTCGGCCCGGCGGCTGAGGCCCCGGAAGCGCGTGGACGTCGCATACACCTGCGCGCCCTCGGAGGCATCGATGGCCGCGGCGTCGCCCTCGATCAGGCTGTTGTCGATGTGCACGTTGGCGGCGCGCGCCGACACCCCGACGCCGGTGGCGCTGATGTGACTGTTGGTGATGTGAATCTCGCAGCCGTCCTGGGCGCTCACCGCGTCGCCGTCGAATTCGAGATTGCGATTGTCGATGTGCAGGAGGCGCTGGCCCTGGCACACGATCGGCTCATGCCGACGCTCGATGGCGGCGCTCGTGACAGCGGTATCGCGCAGCCGCCCGCCTGCGGCGGGCGCCGGGGCTGCGGACGCCTTGATGCTGTAGCCCGGTCCGGACTTCAAGACCCGTCCGCCACCGGGCGCCTCCACCCTCGCCCTGGCCGGCGCGCTCTCCGCGGGCCGCGCGGGCTCGGTGCTGGATGGCTCGGGGACCGCGGCCTCGTCGGCGCGGGCCGCGCCGGTCTCGGCGCCGAGCGGCTCTGCGGAGGCCGCCGGGCCCGCCGGGGCGGCGGGCCCCGCCTGGGGGGCCGCCTTTGCGGAAGCGGAGCCCGTCGCCGGCGCCGTCACGCCGGCGATCAGCTGGTCCGCACGCACCACGCGCAGCTCGCCCGTGTCCTTCATCCGCACGGTGAAGGTGCGGCTCTGCTCGTCGGCCGCTACGACTTCGAACGCAGCGTTCCGCTCGAGGGCCGACCGCGCCCAGCTCATCTCGCCTTCACCCTGACGCGCGCACGCAGCGAGCGCCAGGAGCGCAATGCACGCCGGAGCTCGCAGGGCCCGGTACCGGACAGTAGCCATGGCTTGGCCTCCTTTGCCTCCGGACGATAAACCCGCGCGGGGGTGCGTGGAAGTAGGTGCACCGCGACATGGCGACGAAAAAAACAGGCCCCTGTAGAGGGGCCTGCGAGGAATGCGCGGAATAGGGGGTCTTGTTCCGCGGCTTTCGGGGAAGAGCCCGGATGAGATCCGGGCACGACCCTTAACTGTTATGTAAAGCGTATCGGCTGCTGATTGCGGAATCGATACCTCTTTAGAGGGGGTGTTACATGTCCATTCCGCCCATGCCGCCCGGCGGGCCGCCGTGGCTGTGCTCCTCCTCCTTCGGAGCCTCCGCAACCATGACCTCGGTCGTGAGCAGCAGTCCCGCCACCGAGGCGGCGTTCTGCAGCGCCAGGCGCGCCACCTTGGTCGGATCGAGGATGCCCTCTTCGAGCAGATCCCCGTATTTGCCGGTGGCGGCGTTGTAGCCGAAGGCGCCCTTGCCTTCCTTCACGCGGTTGAGAACCACCGCGGCGTCCTCGCCGGCGTTGTCGACGATCTGGCGCAGCGGCTCCTCGATGGCGCGGGCCAGAATGCGGATGCCGACCGTCTGGTCCTCGTTGGCGGCCTCGAGCTTCTCGAGCACTCTCTGCGTCCGCAGCAGCGCCACGCCGCCGCCCGGCACCACGCCTTCCTCGACCGCGGCCCGGGTCGCATGCAGCGCGTCCTCGACGCGCGCCTTCTTCTCCTTCATCTCGATCTCGGTGGCCGCGCCCACCTTGACGAGCGCGACACCGCCGGAGAGCTTCGCCACGCGCTCCTGCAGCTTCTCCTTGTCGTAGTCGGAGGTCGCCTCTTCGGCCTGCTGGCGGATCGACTCGATGCGCGCCTTGATGTCGGCGGGCTTGCCGGCGCCGTCGATGATGGTCGTGTTCTCCTTCTCGACGACCACCTTCTTCGCCTCGCCGAGGTCGTTCACCGTCGCCTTCTCGAGCGTCAGTCCGACCTCATCCGAGATCACCGTGCCGCCGGTGAGGGTGGCGATGTCCTGCAGCATGGCCTTGCGGCGATCGCCGAAGCCGGGCGCCTTGACGGAGGCGACCTTGAGGATGCCGCGGATGTTGTTGACGACGAGCGTCGCCAGCGCCTCACCCTCGACGTCCTCGGCGACCACCAGCAGCGGCCGGCCGGATTTCGCCACGGCCTCAAGCAGCGGCAGGAGCTCGCGGATGTTGGAGATCTTCTTGTCGACCAGCAGGATCAGCGGCTTTTCCAGCTCCGCGGTCTGGTTCTGCTGATTGTTGATGAAGTACGGCGAGAGGTAGCCGCGGTCGAACTGCATGCCCTCGACCACTTCGAGCTCGTTGTCGAGCCCCGAGCCTTCCTCGACCGTGATCACGCCCTCCTTGCCGACTTTCTCCATCGCTTCAGCGATGGTCTTGCCGATCGACTCGTCGGCGTTCGCCGAGATCGTGCCGACCTGCGCGATCGCCTTGGAGTCCTTGCAGGGCTTGGAGAGCCTCTTGAGCTCCTCGACGACGGCGATGACCCCCTTGTCGACGCCGCGCTTGATGTCCATCGGGTTGCGCCCCGAGGAGACTGCCTTGAGCCCCTCGCGGATGATCGCCTGCGCGAGCACGGTGGCGGTCGTCGTGCCGTCGCCGGCCTCGTCGGAGGTGTTGGACGCGACTTCCTTCACCATCTGCGCGCCCATGTTCTCGAACTTGTCCTTGAGCTCGATCTCCTTCGCCACTGACACCCCGTCCTTGGTGACGGTGGGTGCGCCGAAGCTCTTCTCGAGCACGGCATTGCGGCCCTTGGGGCCGAGGGTCGCCTTGACGGCGTTGGCGAGGATGTTCACGCCGCGGAACATGCGCTGGCGTGCGTCATCGCTGAAACGAACTTCTTTCGCTGCCATTGTCGTGATCCTTCCGCTTACTTGCCTTCAATCACGGCCATGACGTCTTCCTCGCGCATGACCACCAACTCATCCCCCTCGACCTTGACCTCGGTTCCGCTGTACTTGCCGAACAGGATCTTGTCGCCGACCTTCACGTCGAGAGGCCGCACCTTGCCGTCTTCGAGAATCTTGCCTTTACCGACCGCGACGATCTTCCCCTGGATGGGCTTCTCCGCCGCGGTATCGGGAATCACGATACCGCCCGGGGAGGTACGCTCCTCTTCCAGGCGCTTCACGATGACGCGGTCATGAAGAGGACGAATCTTCATGGTTAACGCTCCTTAAGGTCTTTTCGGTGAAAATGGTTGAACTTAACGCCCCGGGGGCTGTTAGCACTCCCCCGTCGCGGCTGCTAATGATATGCAGGGAAATTTGGAATTCAAGTCGTCGCCGGGGTTTTTTCGATTCCTTTGCCCCCCTTTCGGGACCTGCGGCCGGGGCGGGGGCGCCGGCCGGCTTCCGGGGAACCCGTGGCCCGCTCGCTAAGGATGAACCGCAGTTCCTGCCGTTCGTCAAAAGGCTGAGCTATAAAAGCCCCCGAAATCCGTAGGACTTCCCGCTTACCACCCGTGACCCGACATATTCCGACTGCGCTGCTTCTCCTCTGCGTGAGCCTGGCCGGGCGATCCCCGGCCGCGCCCCCGGATCGCACTCCGGCCCCCGCTCCCGCTTCGGCCGGCAAGGGGGGCCTCACGGCGCTCATGGACTCACTCAAGCCGAGCGGGGACGAGTTTCTGCAGCCGGACCAGGCGTTCCGCTTCGATGCGCTCGCCGATGGCGCCGACCGCGCGCGGCTCAACTGGGAGATCGCCGAGGGCTATTACCTCTATCGCACCCGAATCAAGGTGAGCACGCCGAGCCGTCAGGCCCAGCTCGGCGCGCCCCAGATGCCGGGCGGCGAGTTCAAGACCGACGAGTACTTCGGCAAGCAGGAGATCTACCACCACGAGCTGGCCGCCACGGTGCCGGTCGCACGCCCGGGCGGAGGAGCGTTCGAGCTGCCGCTCGAGGTCACGTACCAGGGCTGCGCGGAGGCGGGCCTCTGCTACCCGCCGATCACCAAGCGGGTGAGCGTGACGCTGCCCGCGGGCGGCGCCTCGACCGGCACGGCTTCCCAGGGCTCGCCCGGCAGCTCCGCGGACGGCCGCCTCGGCGGCAGCTCACCGGGACCTGCCGAGCAGGACTGGTTCGCCTCGCTCATCCGCAGCGGCAGCCTCCTCAGCATGCTCGGCTGGTTCTACCTCGCCGGGCTGGTGCTCGCCTTCACGCCTTGCGTGCTGCCCATGGTGCCGATCCTCTCCGGACTCATCGCGGGCGGCGGCAGGCACATCACCCCCGCGCGCGGTTTCGCGCTCTCCGCAGCGTACGTGCTCGGCATGGCGCTCACCTACACGGTCGCCGGCATCGCCTGCGCGGCCGCGGGCAGTCAGGTGCAGGCGGTCTTCCAGCAGTGGTGGGTCCTCGCGTTATTTGCACTCATCTTCGTGGCGCTCGCGATGTCGATGTTCGGCCTGTTCACGTTGCAGATCCCGGTCGCGATCCAGACACGCATCGCCAGCCTCAGCAATCGCCAGTCCGCGGGCACCTTCGGCGGAGTCGCCGTCATGGGCGCCTTGTCGGCGCTTATCGTCACCACCTGCGTGGGGCCCGCGCTCGTCGGAGCGCTGCTCGTGATCAGCCAGAGCGGTGAGCTCGCGCGCGGGGGCGCCGCGCTCTTCGCCATGAGCATCGGCATGGGTACGCCGCTTCTCGTGGTGGGCGCCTCGGCGGGCCGGCTGTTGCCCAAGGCAGGCCCCTGGATGGAGCTCGTCAAGAAGCTCTTCGGCGTCATGATGCTCGCGGTGGCCGTGTGGATGCTCGCACGCATCGTGCCGCAGCGCGTGGCGCTCCTGTTGTGGGCCGTGCCCGCCCTCGTTCTCGCGGCGCTCCTGTGGGCCGAGTCGCGGGCGCGCTCGGCCGCCTGGGGTTTGCGCATGGCGGGTGTCGTCGCGGGCCTCTACGGTGTGGCGCTGACCGCCGGCTCCGCGCTCGGCGGAACCGATCCGCTCGCGCCCCTTCCCGCCCTCGGCGCGAGGGCCCACGCGCTGCCGTTCCACATCATCAAGTCCGTCGCCGATCTCGACCATGGCGTCGCCGAGGCGACGGCGAGCGGGCGCACCGTGCTCGTGGATTTCTCGGCGGACTGGTGCACCTCGTGCAAGGAGATGGAGCGTTACACCTTCACCGACCCGGCCGTGCAGGCAGCACTCCGCAACACGGTGCTGCTGCGCGCCGACGTCACGCGCAACGACGCCGACGATGAGGCACTGCTCCGGCGCTTCGGGATCTTCGGACCCCCGACGATCGCCTTTTACGGGGCGGACGGCCGGGAACGCAGCGGGTATCGCGTCGTGGGATACATGAAGGCGGACGCCTTCGCCTCGCGCACCCGCGCGGCGTTCGGCTCGCCGCCGTGAGCGAAGGCCAACCCCCACACAGCCGCGCCGGCGCGTGCGGCGCGTCGTTCGCTGCCGCCGTGTTGATCGCGTGCGCCGGCGGCGGTTTCCTCGCCTATCGTCTCGCGCACCCGACGCGCGCCACGCTGCATGCGGCATCGCCCGTGCCGGCCGCTCCGGCAGCGGCCCCTACGGGGCCGCCCGCCGCCGAGGCGACGCCCTCTGCTGCCGTGTCGGCCGCATCCCCGGCACACAAGATCCCCGAGGTGTTGCCGGACCTGACTCTGCCGGGACTCGACGGCACACCCCACCGGCTCACCGACTGGAAGGGCCACGCGCTGCTCGTGAATTTCTGGGCCACCTGGTGCGAGCCCTGCCGGCGGGAGATCCCGCTGCTCAGGAGCCTGCGCCGCGAGCGCTCGGCCGACGGCCTGGAGGTCATCGGGATCGCGATCGACTATTCCGACGCGGCCGAGAAGTACGCCCGTGAGGCACGCATCGACTATCCTGTGCTCCTCGGCGAGCAGGGAGGCTACGAGGCGGCCGCCGCCTTCGGGATGGAGCCGGTGCTGCCCTTCAGCGTCTTCGCCGATCGTACCGGGAGAGTCGTGACGCTGAAGGTGGGCGAGTTGCACCCGGATGAGGCAGGCTTCATCCTCGATCGGGTTCGGGATGTCGAAGCCGGGCGCTTGAGCCTTTCGGCCGCGCGCGAGCAGATCGAATCCGGAATCGGCCGCCTGAACGTCCGGCGGGCCGCCTCCGTCCGGGACGGGGCGCATTAGACCAAGTCCTGCCAGATCCTCGCAAATCGCAACAAGAAGTACCCAAATACCGGCGAATTAGGTTACATTCGCGCGGTTTCGCAGGTCCGAAGGACTCTCGAAGAAGTCGCGCGCATGGCCCGAGTGCTGCTGCTGAACGGCCCCAACCTGAACCTCCTCGGCACCCGGGAACCTGCCCTGTACGGCACGGACACGCTCGTCTCCATTGAGCAGCGCGCCCTGGAGGTGGCCCGGGAGCTCGGTCACGAGCTCCTCGCCTTCCAGAGCAACGCCGAGCACGAGCTCATCCAGCGCATCCAGCGGGCGCCCGCCGACGCCGTCGCGTTCATCATCATCAATCCGGGAGCGCTGACCCATACCAGCATCGCGCTGCGCGACGCGCTCGCCGGCGCGGCCCTGCCCTTCATCGAGGTGCACCTGTCCAACATCTTCGCCCGCGAGCCGTTTCGCCGGCATTCCTATGTCTCGGACATCGCCGTCGGTGTGATCACCGGCCTCGGTGCCTGCGGCTACGAGGCGGCGGTGCGCGCGGCCGCGGCGAGACTCGCGCGCTCCCCTTGAGCGGGCGCGCATCTTCGCAGTTTCCGATTTTTCCCGAGGGCATGAGCGGCATGGACATCAGAAAGATAAAGAAGCTCATCGAGCTCCTCGAAGAGTCGGGCATCGCCGAGATCGAGATCAAGGAGGGCGAGGAGGCGGTGCGTATCAGCCGCATGCCGACCGGCACCGGCGCCGCTCCTCAGCTCACGCACGCGGTGGGCCCCGGGTCGCCGTCCGCCGCCGCCGGCAGCGCCGGGGGTGCGCCCGCGACGCCGCCTGCGCTCCCTGCGGCCGGGAGCGCGGCCCCGAAGCCGAACGAGCATGTGATCACCGCCCCGATGGTGGGGACCTTCTACGCCTCGCCCACCCCGGGAGCCAAGCCCTTCGTCGAGATCGGCGATGAGATCAAGGTCGGGCAGGTGCTGTGCATCATCGAGGCGATGAAGATGATGAACCAGATCGAAGCCGACAGGGCCGGGCGCATCACCTCGATCATGGCGCAGAGCGGCGACCCGGTCGAATTCGGCCAGCCACTGTTCGTCCTCGAATAAGCCGCTCATGATCGAGAAGATCGTCATCGCCAACCGCGGCGAGATCGCGCTGCGGATCCTGCGGGCCTGCCGCGAGCTCGGCATCAAGACGGTCGCCGTGCACTCGACCGCGGATTACAGCCTGAAGCACGTGCTGCTCGCCGACGAGTCGGTGTGCATCGGGCCGCCGCCTTCCATCGCCAGCTACCTCAACATGCCGGCGATCATCAGCGCGGCCGAGGTCACCGACTCGGTGGCGATCCATCCGGGTTACGGCTTCCTCGCCGAGAACGCGGACTTCGCCGAGCGCGTGGAGAAGAGCGGCTTCGTGTTCGTCGGCCCGAAGGCCGAGACCATCCGCATCCTGGGCGACAAGGTCTCCGCGATCCAGGTCATGAAGTCCCACGGGGTAGCGTGCGTGCCGGGCTCGGACGGGCCGCTCGGGGACAACTCCGACGAGAACCTGCGCATCGCGCGCGACCTCGGCTACCCGGTGATCATCAAGGCCTCCGGCGGCGGCGGCGGGCGCGGCATGCGCGTGGTGCACGCCGAGGCCTCGCTCCTCAATGCGATCGGCATCACGCGCGCGGAGGCGCGCGCCGCCTTCGGCAACGACCAGGTCTACATGGAGAAATTCCTCGAGCGGCCGCGGCACATCGAGTTTCAGGTGCTCGCCGACGCGCACGGCAACGTCATTCACCTCGGCGAGCGCGACTGCTCGATGCAGCGGCGCCACCAGAAGGTGCTCGAGGAGGCGCCGGCGCCCGGCCTCACGCCGCGCCAGCGCCGCTTCATGGGCGAGCGGTGCGTGGAGGCGTGCCGCGCGGTCGGCTACCGCAGCGCCGGCACCATGGAGTTCCTCTACCAGGACGGGGAGTTCTACTTCATCGAGATGAACACGCGCATCCAGGTCGAGCATCCCGTCACCGAGCTCATCACCGGCATCGATCTCGTGAAGGCGCAGCTGCTGGTCGCCGCGGGTGAGCGGCTGCCCTACAGCCAGAGCGACGTGCAGATCCGCGGTCACGCCTTGGAATGCCGCATCAACGCCGAGGACCCGAAGACCTTCATGCCCTCGCCTGGGCCGATCCGGCTGTGGCACGCGCCGGGCGGCCCCGGCATCCGGGTCGACAGTCACGTCTACTCCGGCTACAACGTGCCGCCCTACTACGATTCGCTGGTTGGCAAGATCATTGCGCACGGCGATACGCGCGAGACCGCCATCGCGCGCATGAAGAATGCGCTCGCCGAGATGGTGATCGAGGGGATCAAGACCAACGTGGCGCTGCATCAGGAGATCTGCAACCACGCGGCATTCCAGAAGGGCGGCACGGACATCCACTACCTCGAGCGGCGTCTGGGACTGCGCTGATCTAAGCGCTAAGCGCCGCGCCTCGAACAACCCCGCGCGCCGGGTGCGATTCCGATGCCGGCGCATAATCCCCCCATGTATCTCGAGCTCTCGTTCGATCTCGGGGCGGTGGACACCCACGCTGCGGAAGGGGCCTGCTGGGCGTGCGGCGCGAGCGCGCTGACCTTCGTCGACGCGCGCGATGATGCCGTAAACCACCCCACGAAATCCGGCCCAACGTGCGAGGCGAACTCCTCGCCACTCGACAAGACGCCGTATTTCGTGGGGACCCCGGTGCTCGAGCCTGCCCCCGGGGAGTTTCGTCTCTGGCCGAGGACGCGCTTGAGGTGCCTGTTCGCCCGCGAGTGCGATGCGCCGGCCATCGCGCGCGCGCTCGGCGCCGCGCTCGGGCTCGACCCGATGAGCATCGAGGTGCGGGCGGTGGCCGACCGCGTCTGGGAGCGCGAGTGGCTCGAGCACTTTCATGCGATGCGCTTCGGTCACCGGCTCTGGATTTGTCCGCGTCACGAGCGCGTCAGCGCTCCCGGTGCCGTCGTCGTGGCGCTCGATCCGGGACTCGCATTCGGCACCGGCACTCATCCGAGCACCGCGCTGTGCCTCACGTGGCTCGATGCGCACCTCGCGGTGGGTGCGCGCGTCATCGACTATGGCTGCGGCTCGGGAGTACTGGCGCTGGCGGCCGCCAAGCTCGGGGCGGGCGAGGTCCACTGCTTCGATATCGACCCCCAGGCGCTCTGCGCGGCGCGCGAGAATGCCGCAGCGAACGGCGTCACTCGGGAGGTGCTGGTCCACGAGCACGCCGGCACGCTGCCGCCCGCGGCCGACGTGGTGCTCGCGAACATCCTGTCGGGACCGCTGTGCGCCCTGGCCCCGCGGTTCGCGTCGCTCCTGCGTCCCGGTGGGGAGATCGTCCTGGCAGGGCTCATGCAGCACGAGGTCGAAGACGTGACAGGTGCTTATGCCCCGTGCTTTGATGTTGCTCCGTTCGGCGAGAGCGACGGCTGGGTGGGCCTCGCGGGACGCCGCCATTGATGCCCCGGACGGGGCGCGGCTCAAGCCCATGCTTACGATCTGTCCGAAGTGTGCCCTGACTCTGCTGGTGACGGCAGAGGACCTGCGCGTTGCGCAGGGTTACGTGCGCTGCGGGCGCTGCTCGAGCGTGTTCAACGCGCTCGCGCGGCTCACCGAAGAGCGCCAGGAGCCGGAAGGCCCGCCGGAGAGTGCGCCGACGCAACCCTCGGTCGAAGAGAGCCCCGCGAGCGCCCTGACGTCTGCCGCGACGGTGCCGGCTCGGGCCCGGGAAAACGACGCGCCGCCGCCACCACCCCCACCGGCGGTGAGCGATGAGGACGCCATCCCGGACGATGCGCTCGAGTTCGATCCTGCGAGGACGGATGCGTCGTCGGTGTTCGTCGAGCCCCCGCCGAGCCCTGAGTGGTCGGCGGCGACCGGCACTTTCAAGGCCATGATGGCCGCGAACCAGGAGGCGGTGCAGCCACAGGAACCGCACCCCGCAAAGCGGGAGCAACCACCCGCGGGGCGGCCGCCGGAGGCCGCGCACCCGCCGCTACCGCAGGCCACGCACCCGCCGCCGCCTGACGCCATCGCCTCGCCACTTGAGCTTGTTTCCGCGCATGAGGAAGGGCGCGCCCCGCAGCGGGCGCAGGACACGCCGCGCCCGAAAGCGACGTCCGCGCCGGATCCTGATCCCGACATCGAGGTCGAAATCGGTCCGGAGATGCTCGCTTCCATATTGCGCGTCGAGACGGCGGCCGAGCCGCGCGCGCCGGCGAGCCCGAAGCCGGCGCCCGCCGCGCCGCCCGCGCCACGCGCACCGTCTGCGACGGTGAGGCCGCTGCGCTCGAGGCCGGGCGACCGCCCCAAGGCGCCGCCGACGCCGTCGGCGCGATCCGCGCCCCCGACGCCCCCGCCCGCTGCCACCGCGCTGACGCCTGCGGAATCGGAGGCGCCACCCGCGCCCGCGCCGTACAGGCGGGTGTTGCGTGTCGTGCGGCCTCCCAAGGGCGAATGGCTCGTGTCGGTCGCCTGGGGCGCCGGCGCAATCGTGGCGGCGCTCGCCCTGCTTGCGCAGATCGTGGACCACCATCGGGACGAGCTCGCCGCGAACGCACGCTTCAACCGTCCGCTCACCGCGCTCTACACCGCCCTCGGGGTGCATCTCGTGCCGCGCTGGGACGTCAAGGCGTACGACGTGCGCCAGCTCGGCGCGTCCGTCGAGCCGGGGGCCTCGGGTCTCATCACGGTGCGCGCCAGCGTCAAGAACGCGGCGGCGCAACCGCAGCCGCTGCCACTGCTGCGGGTGACGCTGCAGGATCGCTTCGGCAACCGCATCGCCGCGCGCGATGTGGCGCCGCGGTTCTACCTGTCGCGCAGCGCGCCCGCCTTTTTGTCGGCGGGTGAGCGCATCGACGCCGAGATGGGTTTCGTGGATCCGGGCGCCAATGCCGTGGGCTTCGAGATCGACGCCTGCCTGCCAATCCGAGACGGCGCCGTCACCTGCGCCAACGACGCCGCGGCGCGCTGATCCCGTAAGAGGCGCGCTTGCGGATCGGACCTTACGTCCTGCCCTCGCCCGTGGTGCTCGCGCCGATGGCCGGGGTAACCGATCGCCCGTTCCGACTGCTGTGCCGCGCCCTCGGCGCGGGCCTGGCGGCGTCCGAGATGATCACCTCGGACATGCGGCTGTGGCACACGAGCAAATCGCGCCAGCGCATGGACCACGAGGGCGAGCCCGAGCCGCGTGTGGTGCAGCTCGCCGGCGCAGACCCCGCAGGGCTCGCCGCGGCTGCGCGCGCCAACGTCGCCCTCGGCGCCCAGATCATCGACCTGAACATGGGCTGTCCGGCCAAGAAAGTGTGCGGCCGGCTGTGCGGCTCGGCGCTGCTCAGGGATGAAGCGCTGGTGGCGCGGATACTGCACGCCGTAGTGAGCGCCGTGGACGTGCCGGTGACGCTCAAGATCCGCACTGGCTGGGACCGTGAGCACACGAACGGCGTCGAGATCGCGCGCATCGAAAAAAGTTGTGGCATCGCCGCGCTCGCGGTCCACGGGCGCACACGCGCGGATTTCTACGCAGGGTCCGCCGAGTACGACACGATCCGCGCCATCAAGTCGCAGCTGCGCATTCCGGTGTTCGCGAACGGCGACATCGCCGCGCCGCAGAAAGCGCGCGAGGTGCTTGATCTCACGGGTGCCGACGGAGTAATGATCGGCCGCGCGAGTCATGGTGCGCCATGGATTTTCCGCGCTGTCAACGCCCATCTGAACTTCCATCTGAATCAGCGAAATGCGCCGCCGCCACTTCAGCGCGCTGACCTGCGTGATATCATCCTGGCGCATCTTGACTCCCTGTATTCCTTTTACGGCGAGGAGAGTGGGGTGCGGATCGCGCGCAAACATCTCGGCTGGTATTGCGAGCTGCTGGATGGGCCGGCGCAGATTCGCGGGGAGCTGATGGGGGCTGCGAACACGGCCGTACAGTTCGCACAGGCGCTTAAGCATTTCGAGCACTGGGTGGGCGCGGCTGCCGCGGCGGCCTGACGAGTCGTTTTTCCGTTTTCCAGGGGGACCCGCAATGCCGGCAAAGAGAAAGACGCGAGCTCGCGAAGTCATCGTCGCCAGGGTGAACGGACGGGAGCTGCCGCTGCGCAATCATGCCGAGCGCGCCCTGAGCGAGTACTTCACCAGCCTGAACGGCCACCGGCCGGCTCAGCTCTACGACCTGGTGCTGCGCGAGGTCGAAGAGCCGCTGTTTCGCGTCGTGCTCGATTACGCCCAGGGCAACCAGAGCCGCGCCGCCGGGATCCTCGGCATCAATCGCGGCACGCTGCGAAAGAAACTGAAGCAGTTCGGGCTAGCCGGCTCCTGACAGCGGAATGCCCCCGCCGGTACGCCGCGCACTCCTCTCGGTTTCCGACAAGACCGGCCTCGTCGAGCTGGCGCGCGAGCTCGCCCGGCGCAACATCGAGATCCTCTCGACGGGCGGCACCGCGCAGCTGCTGGCCGCCAACGGCGTGGCGGTGCGCGAGGTCGCGAGCTACACCGGCTTTCCCGAGATCATGGGCGGGCGTCTCAAGACGCTGCATCCGAAGATTCACGGCGGGCTCCTCGGGCGGCGCGGCATGGACGACGGTGTCATGGCGCAGCACGGGATCGCGCCCATTGATCTGCTGGTGGTGAACCTCTATCCGTTCGCGGCCACGGTGGCCCGACCCGGCTCACGCTACGCGGAGGCCATCGAGAACATCGACGTGGGCGGGCCGGCGATGCTGCGCGCCGCAGCGAAGAACCATGAGTCGGTGCTGGTGGTCGTCGACCCCGCGGACTATCCGAGGCTCCTCGCGGAGCTCGACGCGCATCAGGGCGGGAGCGCCGCCGAGACTCGCGCGCGCCTCGCGGCGAAGGCCTTTGCCCATACCGCCCGCTACGACGCCATGGTCGCCGGCTACCTGAGCGCAGAGCACCCCGAGCCGGATCAGGGCCTGCCCGCGACCCTGCAGCTGATGCTCGAGAAGGCGCAGGATCTGCGTTACGGGGAGAACCCCCATCAGCGGGCGGCGCTCTACCGCGAGCCCGCCGCGCGCGGCGCCGGGGTGGCCGCCTCGAGCATCCTGCAGGGCAAGGACCTCTCCTTCAACAACATTGCCGACGCGGACGCGGCCATCGAGTGCGTGCGCCAGTTCGGAGACTGCGCGTGCGTCATCGTCAAGCACGCGAACCCCTGCGGAGCGGCGCTCGGCGCCACGGTGCGCGAGGCCTACGAGAGCGCGTACCGGACCGATCCCACCTCGGCGTTCGGCGGCATCATCGCGTTCAACCGCGAGCTCGATGCGAGTGCGGCGGAGGCGATCCTCGAGCGTCAGTTCGTCGAGGTGCTGGCGGCGCCCGCGGTGAGCACGGAGGCCGCGCGGGCCCTCGCCGGCAAGCCCAACGTCCGCCTGCTGGAGCTCGGGGACCTCAACGCGCGCGGCGGCGGCGAGTTCGAGCTGCGCAGCGTCAGCGGGGGACTCCTGATGCAGTCGCGCGATGTGGCGGACCTCTCTCCCGCAGAGCTCGAGGTGCCCACGCGCCGCAAGCCGAGCGAGGCGGAGCTCGCGGATCTCATCTTCGCCTGGCGGGTGTGCAAGTTCGTGAAATCCAACGCCATCGTCTTCGCGCGCGCCGGGGCCACCATCGGCATCGGCGCAGGTCAGATGAGCCGCGTGTACTCGACTCGGCTCGCGGCGATGAAGGCCGCGGATGAGAAGCTCACCATCGCCGGCGCCGTCATGGCCTCGGACGCGTTCCTCCCGTTCCGCGACAACCTGGATGTCGCCGCCGCCTACGGCATCCGCGCCGTGATCCAGCCGGGAGGGAGCGTGCGCGATGGCGAAGTGATCGCCGCCGCCGATGAGCACGGCATGGCCATGGTGTTCACCCGCATGCGGCACTTCCGACACTAGGGTGGGCCTCGATGAAGGTTCTAATCGCAGGCGGCGGCGGTCGCGAGCACGCCCTCGCCTGTAAATGCGCCGCCTCGGACCGGGTCGCGGAGGTGTGGGTCGCTCCCGGCAACGCCGGCACCGCCGGCGAGCCGAAGGTTCGCAATGTCAGCGTGGCTGCCGAGGATGTCGCAGAGCTCCTCGCGCTCGCGCGCTCGGAGCGCATCGACCTGACGCTGATCGGTCCCGAAGCACCCCTGGTCGCGGGCGTGGTCGACGCCTTCGCCGCGGCGGGTCTGCCTTGTTTCGGGCCTCGGCGCGCGGCCGCCCGGCTCGAGGGCTCGAAGGCCTTCGCCAAGGAGTTCATGCGCCGCCACGGCATTCCGACGGCCGCCTCACGCACCTTCACCCGCGAGAGCCTCGATGCGGCATGGGTGCGCGGCCAGCGTGCCCCGCTCGTGGTCAAGGCGAGCGGGCTCGCGGCAGGCAAGGGCGTGGTGGTCGCCGCTACACCTGAGGAGGCGCTCGCGGCGGCGAGCGCGATGTTTAGCGGCCGGTTCGGCGACGCCGGGCGCGAGGTGGTGATCGAGGAGTTCCTCGAAGGCGAGGAAGCGAGCTTCATCGTCATGGCGGACGGCGCGCACGTGCTGCCGCTCGCGAGCTCGCAGGATCACAAGCGCCTCCACGACGGCGATCGCGGACCCAACACCGGCGGCATGGGCGCCTACTCGCCGGCGCCGGTGGTCACGCCGGCGATGCACGCGCGCGTCTTGCGCGAGGTCATCGTGCCCACCGTCCGCGGACTCGCCGCCGACGGCACGCCTTACACGGGGTTCCTGTATGCCGGGCTCATGATCGCGCCCGATGGCACACCGCGTGTGCTCGAGTTCAACTGCCGCCTCGGCGATCCGGAGACGCAGCCGATCCTCCTGCGGCTCGAGTCCGACCTGACCACGCTGTGCGAAGCCGCGCTCGGTGGCCGGCTCGACGCGCTGAGCGTGCAATGGGATCCGCGTGCGGCTCTCGGGGTGGTGATGGCCGCGGCCGGCTATCCCGAGCGCGTGCGCAACGGCGATGTGATCGAGGGCCTCGAGCGCGCCGCGCAGCTGCCGGGCAAGATCTTTCACGCGGGCACGCGGCTCGAGGCTGGCAGGGTGCTCACTAACGGCGGCCGCGTCCTCACCGCGACGGCGCTCGGCGCGAGCGTCGGCGAGGCGCAGCGGGCGGCCTATGCGCTCGCCGATACGGTTCGCTGGTCCGGGGTGCAGTACCGGCGCGACATCGGTCACCGTGCCGTGGAGCGCGAGCGCCTCGGATAGGCGCGAGCCACGCACGGCCATGGACTTCGATCATCCCGCGCCTCACGTCGTCGAGATCGCCGTTCAGCCCGAGGACATCGACGCCTACGAGCACGTCAACAACGCCGTCTACCTCACCTGGCTCGACCGCGCCGCCTGGTCGCACTCGGGGGCGCTCGGCGTGCCGCTCGAGCAGTGTGTCGCGCTGCGTCGCGGCATGGCGGCGCAGCGCATCGAGATCGAGTACCTGCGCGCGGCGGTGAGGGGCGACGTCGTGCAGGCCGCTACCTGGATCGCGGACAGCGACGGGCGGCTGCGCGCCGAGCGGCGCTTCCAGGTGCGGCGCAAGGGCGACGGACAGACTCTCGCCCGCGCCCGCATCGACTACGTGTGCATCAATCTCGACTCGGGCCGTGCCGTGCGGATGCCCGACAGCTTCGCGCGCGCCTACGTGCCGACGCCGCACCTGACCCGGAAGATCAGAAGCTGACGCGCACGAACGCCTCCGGGCCGCTGATACTCATCCCGAACACCCCGGGAGTGGACCCGCCCCGGCGTACGAGCGAAGTGCGCATCGAGGTGTACCCCAGACCGAGCGCCAGGTTGGGGTTGAAGCGGTACTGCACGTCCTCCTCGAGATCGGCGTACCAGCCGCGGAAGCGGCTCAGGTTCACCCGGAGAAACGCGGCGCGCGCATTCGCGGCCCAGCGGCTGGAGACGCGCCACGTGAGGTCGAGCGGCACCGCGGGAAACGGGGTTGCGGTCGTGACCTCCTGGCGCTGATTCTGCGCCGGGGCCTGCGCGATCGCGTCCACCTGGAGGAAGTAGACGCCGAAACCCGTTCCCAACTCGAGGTGGTCGTTGCGAATGGGCGAGTAGGTGTAGGTGATGTCGAACTGGCGCCAGTCGAGCGAAGTCTGGGTCAGCTGGCCGGCGGCGAAGGTCTGGTTGTTGAAGACGACATCGTGGGCCAGGACCTCGCTCCCCGAGCGATCGGCCTCGAAGTAATCGACGCGCAGGCGGCTGCGCTCGCGCAGGCGGAACATGACGTCGACGCGCCCCTGGCGTAGCCGCCCCGGCATGCCGAGGTCCCGCTCGCCGCTCACCGGCGTGCCGGTCACCCCGGGGGACGCGAAGGACGGATCGATCCGCAGGTTGGTCCGCAGCTGCGGGTCGTAGAAGGTGCCGCGGATGTAGAAGCGATCCCGGATCGGGCTCGGGGTCTCTCGAGCGCGCGGCGGCAGCGGCGCCCCCGAGTACGGATCCCGGTCGGCCTGGGCCCACGCCGGGACGACGGCGGTTGTCGCGATGATCGCCGCGGCGAGCGCGAACGGGAAGCGCATGCGGACCGCCGCGGGTGCGAGCGTCAGCGCTTCATCGCCTCGAAGAAGTCCCCGTTCGACTTGGTGTCCTTCATCTTGTCGAGCAGGAACTCGATCGCCGCGAGCTCGTCCATCGGGTGCAGGAGCTTGCGCAGGATCCACATCTTGGCGAGCTCGCCCTGGTCGGTGATGAGCTCTTCCTTGCGGGTACCGGAGCGGTTGATGTTGACCGCGGGGAACACGCGCTTCTCGGAGATGCGCCGGTCGAGGTGGATCTCGCTGTTGCCGGTGCCCTTGAACTCCTCGTAGATGACGTCGTCCATCTTCGAGCCCGTGTCGATGAGCGCGGTGGCGAGAATCGTGAGGCTCCCGCCCTCCTCGATGTTGCGGGCGGCGCCGAAGAAGCGCTTGGGACGCTGCAGCGCGTTGGCGTCCACGCCGCCGGTCAGCACCTTGCCGGAGGACGGCACCACGGTGTTATAGGCGCGCGCGAGACGCGTGATCGAATCGAGCAGGATCACGACATCCTTCTTGTGCTCGACCAGCCGCTTGGCCTTCTCGATCACCATCTCCGCCACCTGCACGTGCCGGGCCGCGGGCTCGTCGAAGGTGCTCGAGACCACTTCGCCCTTCACCGTGCGCTGCATCTCGGTGACTTCCTCGGGCCGCTCGTCGATCAGCAGCACGATGAGATAGACCTCGGGATGGTTGGAGGTGATGGCGGTGGCGATGTTCTGCAGCAGCATCGTCTTGCCGGCCTTCGGCGGCGAGACGATCAGGCCGCGCTGGCCTTTGCCGATCGGAGCAACCAGGTCGATGGTGCGCGCGGTCAGATCCTCGGTGGATCCGTTGCCGCGCTCGAGCTTGAGGCGCTTGGTCGGATGGAAGGGCGTCAGGTTCTCGAACAGCACCTTGTTGCGCGAGCTCTCGGGCGAGTCGAAGTTGATTTCGCCCACCTTGAGCAGCGCGAAATAGCGCTCGCCGTCCTTCGGCGGGCGGATCAGGCCGGAGATGGTGTCGCCGGTGCGCAGGTTGAAGCGGCGGATCTGGCTCGGGCTCACGTAGATGTCGTCAGGACCGGCGAGATAGGAGCCGTCGGCCGAGCGCAGGAAGCCGAAGCCGTCCTGCAGGATCTCGAGCACGCCGTCGCCGTAGATGTTCTCGCCGTTGCGCGCGTGCGCCTTGAGGATCGAGAAGATGATGTCCTGCTTGCGCGAGCGGGCCAGACTCTCCAGGCCCATCGATTCGGCCTGCTTGACCAGCTCATGGATGGGCTTGGACTTGAGCTCGGTGAGGTTCATCGAGCTGCGCGACTGCGTCAGCTCGGCCGGACTGATGATTTCGGAGTCGTCGACCTCGAACACCTCCGGCTCCTGCATCGGCTCGTCGGGGCGTCCGTTGCCGCGATTGCCGTCACGATTGCCGTGGCGCGGGCCCTTGTTGGGCCGGTTGCGGCCCTGATTGCCGAGATAGCCTCTCACAGGTTGCTGTCCAGAAATGCCGAAAGTTGGGATTTGGATACGGCGCCGACTTTCTGAGCCTCGACCGTGCCGTTCTTGAAGAGAATCAGCGTCGGGATGCCGCGGATACCGAACTTGGGCGGTGTCTGCGGGTTCTCGTCGATGTTGATCTTGGCGACCTTGATGCGGTCCTGATACTCGCTCGCGATCTCATCGAGGATCGGGGCGATCATCTTGCACGGACCGCACCACTCGGCCCAGAAGTCCAGCAGCACCGGCTTGTCGGACTTCAGGACATCCTGGGAAAAAGTGGCGTCCGTGGTATGCACTATGTGCGGGCTACTCACGCGGTTTCAACCTCCGTCAAACTGCAGAGCGCGTCAAATCGATCAGGTAGTTTCCGGGAATCCGCGCGCGGGCCGCAGCTGGGCCTAAAAGAGGTCCCAGAACGCCGCGCCAAACGGTTAAACTAATAACTCGCGAGAGGTAATGACCTTACGGGAATTAAGGAAACCGCGGGGGGCAAGTGGGACCCAAGTTGGCCCCCTGACTAGGACACTTTGTAGCGCTTCCGAGCCCCTTTTGCAAGCCTCGAGCGCCCTTTTGCAACACACTCCAGATCCATTTGATGACTGAAGCACACTTAGGTCCCGTCGCATTTGCCTCGCTCGGGCTGCACCCGAAGGTCATGGATGGCATACGGCAGGCGGGCTTTACCCAATGCACACCGATCCAGGCTCAGACGCTGCCGATCGCGCTCGCAGGCCGCGATGTTGCCGGCCAGGCGCAGACCGGAACCGGCAAGACGGCCGCGTTCCTCGTGGCGCTGTATCAGGCGCTGCTCACGCGTGCCCCTGCAGCGAGCCGCAGCCCGACCTCGATCCGCGCCCTGATCGTGGCGCCGACCCGCGAGCTCGCGGTGCAGATCCATCGCGACGCGCTCACCCTCGGCGCCCATACCGGCCTCAAGCACACCGTCGTGTTCGGCGGCATCGACTACGAGAAACAGCGTCTGGAACTCGGCCAGGGGTGCGATGTGCTGATCGGCACACCGGGCCGGCTGATCGACTACTTCAAGCAGCACGTGTTCGATCTGCGCCACGCGCAGGTTCTGGTGCTCGATGAGGCCGATCGCATGTTCGATCTCGGCTTCATCGCCGACATCCGCTACATCCTGCGCCGCCTGCCGCATCCCGAGCGGCGCCAGTCGATGCTGTTCTCCGCCACGCTCTCGCACCGGGTGCTCGAGCTCGCCTACGAGCACTTGAACAACCCCGAGCTGGTGCGCATCGAGCCCGACAAGATGACCGTCGATGAGGTGCGCCAGCTCATGTACTACCCCTCCATGGAGGAGAAGGTGCCGCTGCTCATCGGGCTGCTGCACCAGAGCGAGGCGGTCCGCACCCTGGTATTCGTGAACACCAAGCGCACCGCCGAGCGGCTCGAGAGCACGCTCAAGGCCAACGGTTTCAACGCCCAGGCGCTCTCCGGCGATGTGCCGCAGAACAAGCGCCTGCGCTTCCTGCGCGATTTCCACGACGGCAAACTCGCAGTCCTGATCGCGACCGACGTGGCCTCCCGCGGCCTGCACATCCCGGATGTCAGTCACGTGTTCAACTTCGACCTGCCGCAGGACGCGCCCGACTACGTGCACCGCATCGGTCGCACCGCCCGCGCCGGCGCCGAGGGCGATGCCATCAGCTTCGCCTGCGAGGAGTACGCCGTGTCGCTCCCGGAGATCGAGAGTTATGTCGGCCACAAGATTCCCTTCGCCCCGATCTCCCCGGAGCTCCTCGCCACCGGGGTGGTGGCCGGCCCCGCGTATTCGCACCGGCCGCGGCACGCAGGCGGGAGCCCTCACGGTGGCGGGCGCGGTCACGGGGGTGGTGGGCGCGGTCACGGCGGCGGGCCGCGCGGGCGCCGGGGCGGGCACCCTCCCCGCGCGCACCGTGGCGGAGGTAGTTGAGCTGTCCGATGAGACAGCCGTGGCACTTGGGACACCGCTTGCGCTAAGCTTCTTTCTTTGGAGGCCGCCGCCAGCAGCCTTGAGGCCGTCCCAAGCCCATCTAGCGTCACACCGTGGGCCGTTCCCGCATGGCGGAAATCGAAGACAACGTCGACCGCGAGCTGTTCCGGAACATGGAAAAGCTGCGGCAGCTGCGCATCGAGCATCGTGATCTCGACGAGGTCATCTCGCGGCTGTCGCTCGATCTGCACGTCGACGAGTTGCAGCTGAAGCGCCTGAAGAAGCGCAAGCTCATGCTCAAGGATCAGATCGCGCGACTCGAGAGTGAGCTGATCCCGGATCTCAACGCCTGATGGACAGCGCCGACAGCGCCGTCAGCGGCGCCCTACAGCGACTGACGTCGCCGCCCGTGCTGCTCGCCGTGCTCGCGTTGATTGTCGCGGGCGTGATCGCGTTGCTGGTAGCACGGGCGCTGCGCACCCGGGCGGCGCGCGCCGCGGGATCGCCCCCGCCGCCGGTGCACTGGCTCGACCGCTCGCTGCGCGGCGCCGTGATCCTCGCGCCTTTTCTGGCGGCAGTCGCGGTGCTGTTGGGCTCGCACGTGGCGCTCGCCGCGCTCGGCGGCTCTACCGAGGTCATCGACGGCGCCGTGAGGATCGTCGGCGCGCTGGTGCTGGTACGCCTCGCCGTGTTCGCGCTGGCTCTGATGCTCGGACCCGAGTCCTGGGTGGGCACCCGCGAGAGTCGCATCACCCTCATCCTGTGGGCCGTAGCCGCGGTGGCGATGCTCGGCTGGCTGGACGCGCTCGAGGCCGCCCTCAACCGCATCAGCCTGCTCCCCGGGAGAACCACCCTGAGCGTATGGGGCCTGCTCAAGGGGCTGGTGGTGGTGACCGCCTTCGTGATCGTGGCCAGCCTGGTCGCGCGCGCCATCGAGCGGCACGTCATGAAGCTCGACCAGCTGGCGGTCTCGACCCGGGTCGGCGTCTCGAAGTTCACCTACTTCCTGCTGCTCGGGCTCGGCGTGCTGCTCGGGGTCAACGCGGCGGGGGTCGACGTCACCACCCTCAACGTGCTCACCGGCGCCATCGGCCTGGGGCTCGGTTTCGGTCTGCAGTCGGTCGCCAGCAACTTCGTCAGCGGCTTCGTGCTGCTCATGGACAAGTCCATCAAGCCCGGTGACGTCATCAGCTTCACCGGCACCGCCGGCGCCAACACCGCGGCCAGCACCGGCAATTTCGGCTGGGTTCAGGAGCTCCGCGGCCGCTACGTGGTGGTGCGCGACCGCGACGGCGTCGACACCCTGGTGCCGAACCAGAACCTGATCACGAGCCCCTTCATCAACTGGAGCTACTCGGATCAGCGGGTGCGGCTGAAGCTCCCGGTGACCGTGAGCTACGAGGACGATCCGGAGATGGCCCTGAAGCTGCTGGTGCAGGCGGCCGAGAACCATCCGCGGATCCTGCGCGACCCGCCGCCGGTCTCGCGCCTCATCAGCTTCGAGCCGAACGGCATGCTGCTCGAGGTGCGCTTCTGGATCGCCGATCCCGTGAACGGGGTCAACAACGTGCGCTCGGACGTGAACCGCGCGATCTGGCGCATCTTCCGCGCCCACGGCGTGACGATTCCGGTCGCTCAGCAGGACACCCGCATCTTCAGGTCGCGCCCGGTGCAGGCGGCGGCCCCGGCGGTCACGCAGGGATCGGTGGGTCTCGACCGGGCGGCCGACTAAAGTCCGCCCCTGAAGAGCTCCGCTCTTGTCGCTGCGCGTCGCCGACGGCGTCGAGATTCCGGACAGCGAGTTGTCGCTCTCGTTCGTGCGCTCCGCCGGTCCCGGCGGCCAGAACGTCAACAAGGTGGCGACCGCGGCGCAGCTGCGCTTCGATCTCGAGCGCAGTACGGCGCTCGCGAGTGGCGTCAAGGCACGGCTGCGCGCCCTGAGCGGTCGACGGCTCACCACGCAGGGCGCGATCCTGATCGTCGCGCGCAGCCACCGCACGCAGGAGGGGAACCGCCGCGATGCGCAGGAGCGCCTGATCGAGCTCATCCGCCGCGCCCTCGTCGCCCCCAAGCCGCGCAAGCCGAGCCGGCCCCCGCCGGGGGCGCGCGAGCGCCGGCTCGATCACAAGCGCCGCGTGCGGACCACCAAGCGACTGCGCGCGAGGCCCGCCTGGGAGGAATGAGCCAAGGTTGCCGTGGCCCCGCGGGCCGCGTTGACGCCTTGCGGCTCAGGGGAATAACATTGTTATCACGATGAAATCCCTCAACGTGACCGTGCGTCGCATCGGCAACTCTCAGGGGGTCGTCATCCCCAAGCCTTTCCTGTTGCAGGCGGGCTTGGCCGGCGAGGCCGAGATGGCGGTCGAGCGCGGCGCCATCGTGCTGCGCAAGCCGCGCAAGCGGGTCCGCGAGGGATGGGCCGCCGCGGCTCGGGCGATCGCAGGCGCCGACGTCGGCGAGGATGAGTTGCTGATGGGTGAGTTCAGCAACGCCGGGGATTCGGAGCTCGCCTGGTGAAACGGGGCGAGATCTGGCTCGTCAACCTCGATCCGACCGTCGGCAGTGAAATCCGGAAGTCGCGGCCGTGCGTCATCGTCTCGCCGCCCGAACTAAACCGCTACTTGCGTACGGTCATCGTGGCTCCGATGACGAGCAAGGGTTTCGCCGCGCCCTTCCGCGTCCCGGTCACCCACGCAGGTACGAAGGGATTGATCGTGCTCGATCAGCTGCGGGCGGTCGACAAGATGCGGCTCGCGAAGCGGCTCGGTACAGTGAGCGGAAGAACACTGGGGACGGTTGTGACGAAGCTGCAGGAAGTCTTTGCTCCGTGATGTCCACCCCCTGAGCTGCCACTTCGCCGACACGCAAAGAACCACGCCGCCACTATCAACACCGCCCCGCCACGAAGATATGTACGCATCCGCTGCAATGGCCTTCCTGCACCACCTCGCCGCCTTCACCCTGGTCGCGGCGCTGGCGGTGGAGGTCGCGCTGTTCAAGCCGCCGCTCACCGTGGTGCAGGCGCGCCGCCTGCAGCGCACCGACCTCATTTTCGGCGTCGCCGCGGTCGTGGTGCTCGTGGTCGGCATGCTGCGCGTTGCGTTCTTCGAGAAGGGGCCCGGCTACTACTGGCGTGACGCGTTCTTTCTCATCAAGCTCGGGGCCTTCATTCTCGCGGCACTGATCTCGATCTATCCCACGGTGACGTTCCTGTCGTGGAGCAAGGCCCTGAAGGCCGGCGTGGCGCCCGAGGTCGGCGAGGCGCGCACCCGCTCGGTGCGCATGTGCATGATGCTCGAGCTCACGGCGATCCTCGTGATTCTCGGGTGCGCGGCGCTCATGGCGCGCGGCTTCGGTTACCTGCGCTGAGCCGTCACGAGTCAGGATCCGCACTTGGCGCCGCCGCGTCAGCCAGATCCTGGGGTCGTCCTCCGGCAATTTTCGCCGGGCAATTCGTGAGGTTTCCCCGTCGCAGATAAAATGTATTACTAGTCAAAGAGTTATAACCGCTAACCCCCTGCGCCACCGACCGCCCAGCGGTAACCGGCAACTCACGACGCAGCAGACGGTGCGCGTACCGGCGGAGGCCGGATCAGCCACGCCGCCAGCGCCGGCAGCAGGATGATCGCGGCCAGCATGTTCACCAGGAACATGAAGGTGAGCATGATGCCGATGTCGGCCTGGAACTTGAGCGGCGAGAACACCCAGGTCGAGACCCCGATGGCGAGCGTGATGCCGGTAAAGATGATGCTCGCTCCGGTGACGTGCAGCGTGCGCTCGTAGGAGTCCCGCACGGAGAGCCCCTGGCGCAGGAACTCCTGCATGCGGCTGAATAGATAGATGCCGTAGTCGACCCCGATGCCGGCGCCGAGCGCGACCATCGGCAGCGTCGAGACCTTGAGGCCGATGCCGACGAGGGCCATGACGGCGTACACCAGCACCGACACCAGCGCGAGCGGCAACACCACGAGCACGGTGCCGGTCACCGAGCGGAAAGTCACCAGGCACATGACGAGCACCGCGGCAAACACGCCGGCGAGGATCAGCAGCTCCCTCGCCTTCACGGTCTCGTTCGTGGCGGCCATCACCCCGACGTTGCCCGCGGCGAGGCGCACCACGGCGCCCTCGAGCGGGTTCGCGGCGCGCCAGCGCTTCACCTCGCCGACCACCCGCTCGATGGTGCCGGCGCGGTGGTCGGCGAGGAACATCATGACCGGCACCACGTCGCAGTTCTCGTTCAGCAGCCCGGTGCTCGTTTCGATGTAGCGCGTCGATTGCGTGAGCTGGGTCTGCTCGCGGGGGATGCTGCGCCACTTGAGGCTCCCCTCGTTCCAGCCGGCGATCGCGACCTTGGCGACGAAGGGCAGCGTGATGACCTCCTGCACGCCGGCGACGTTCCGCAGGCGCCAGCCGAAGCGGTCGATCGCGGTCATCAGATCGTGACTGACGCACACCGGCTCCTGCGACTCGACGATGGCCGTGAGCACGTCCACGCCGATGCCGAACTTCGAGGTGATGACGTCGTTGTCGCGGTTGTAGCGCGAGTCGGGGCGCAGCTCCGGGACCCCGGCGTGGATGTCGCCAATCGGTGTCTCGCGCCCCTTCCACCAGCCGAGGACCGCGAGCAACGCGGCGAGCGCGATGATCGCGAGCGCGGGGCGCGGTGCGGTGATGGCGGAGAGCTGCCGCCAGCGCGCCGCGAGGTAAGCGCTGCGCCGTTCCACCCGCCCGTGATAGCCGGCATCGAAATGCACGTAGGACACGAGCACCGGCAGAAGCACCAGGTCGGTCAGGATCACGATGGCGACGCCGATGCTCGCGGTGATCGCCATCTCGCGTATCACCGGCACCGGGATCACGAGAATCGTGACGAAGCCCACGAGATCCGCGAGCAGCGCGACCACCGCCGGCGCCAGGAGCTGGCGGAACGTGCGGCGCGCGGCCTCCATGCTGTCGAGACCTGTGACGGCCGCATCGCTCACCGCGCTGATCTTCTGCACCCCGTGGCTCACGCCGATCGCAAACACGAGGAACGGCACCAGCAGCCCGATGGGGTCGACGCCGTAGCGCAGCAGCACCAGCGCTCCCAGCTGCCAGATCACCGCCACGCTCGAGCACAGCACCGGCACGAAAGCGACCCGCCACGACTGACAGTAGACGCGCACCGCCAGCAGAGTCAGGAGCACCGTGATGACCGCGAACAGCAGCACCGGGGCCACGCCGTCGGCGATATCGCCCATCACCTTGGCGAAGCCGATCATGCGCACGTCGATCCCATGGCGCGGAAATGCGAGCGTGTCGAGACCGCTGCTCGCGGCGCTGCGCACGCCGATGCGAGCGCCCGGGGGCGCTGCGGCCGCTGGCTCCTCGATTGCCTGTCGGACCTTCAGCTCGAGCTCGCGCGCGACCTGGATCGGATCGACCGCCGTACCCTGCGCATCCTGGTCGAGCACGATGGCGCTCACCAGGGCGCCGGAGAGATCGTTCGCGACCAGGCGCCCGATGATGCCCGCTTTGCGGATGTTGTCCCGCACGCGCGCCATGTTGGCGGGCGTGGGCGTGAAGTCCGCCGGCACCACGTTGCCGGCCTCGATGCCCTCCTCGACCACCTCGAGATAGCGCACGTTCGGCGTGAAGATCGACTGCACCTGAGTGCGATCGATGCCGTCCATGACGATCACTTCGTCGGTCGCCTTGCGCAGCGCGGCGAAGAACTCGGGCGTGAACATGTTGCCGTCGCGCGCAATGAGCGCGATCAGCACGCGGTTGGCGCCGCGGAACTCCGCGGCCTTCGGGTCGAGGTAGGTGCGCATGTACTCATGGCGCACCGGCAGTGTCTTGTTGAACGAGCAGTCGATGCGCAGGCCCCAGCCGCAGAGTCCGGCAAAGAGCGCCGTTCCGAGCGCGAACAGCGAAAGAATCAGGGTACGGTGGCCGAAGATCAGCCGCTCGAGCCGCGCGACCAGGGCGCCCGGCACGAGAACGCCGCCGCCGGCTGCGCCCGTCGTCACGGCGCGGTGGCCGCGCCGTGCGGCGCGCCCTCGAGGCTGATGAGGTTCGCCCCGTCCTCACCGACCGCCGCCAGCTCAGCGTCGCTCACGGCCAGCACGGCCGAAAGGCCGCCGCGGTCGGCCTGCTGGAGCAGCCTGAACGTGCGCCCGCCGTCGTCGCTCGCGAGCACGACGCCCGCGAGGCCGACGATCGCGACGCCCTGCCCGGCCAAGCGCGCCGCGCCATCGAGCAGCGCCACGGTGCCGGTCGGAATCTTCGCCCAGGTCGCGCCCGCGTCCGCGGACCGGTAGAGATTGCCGCGGAGACCGAAGGCCAGCAGCGCGCCGTCAGCAAGCGGCAGCATCCCGAAGAACGAGCCCCCGTAGGGCGAGGTGAGCCCCGCCCAGCTCGCGCCGCCATCCTCCGAGCGGTAAAGGTGCCCCGCTTCGGCCGCGATATAGAGTCGCGAGTCGCCCGAGGAGACGATGCGGTTCAGGTGATAGCCGCCCGCGGCTTGCGTCCCGACGGACTCGCCGCGCGCGCGCGTCGCGGGCGGCGGCGCCGGCGTGAATTTGCGGGTGGCCCAGCTCTCGCCGCGGTCCTGGCTCACGAAGTAGGCGCTGTAGGCGCCGACGGCGATCGCGCGCCCCCCGCCCCCGCACCACACATCGAGCAGCGGACGCTGCGCCTCGGGTGCGAAGTGGGTGCGCTTCCAGGAGCGTCCGGCGTCGGCGGTGATCAGGATGACCTCGTCGTGGCCGACGGCCACCCCGTGTGCCTCATCGAGAAAGCAGACACCCGTGAGCAGCGCCTGGGTCGGCACATCAAGCGCCTGCGCCCAGGTTCTGCCGCGATCGTCGGAGAGCACGATGACGCCACGGTCGCCCACCGCGACCAGCCGCGGGCCGGCCGCCGCCACCGCGATCAGCAGCGACCGCGCGGCGAGCCGGGCATGCTCGGCGGACGGCTCGGGTGGCTGTGCAGCCGCTGCGCCCGCTACGAGCGCGAGCGCACACCCGAGCGCAAGGAAGGGCTTGCGGGGCCGCCGTGCATCCATCCTCAGGAGGCTAACGGATTCCGCGCCGCTCCAGCACGCTCGGCTGATAGTCGGCGGGCGTGCGCTTGATGTTGAAGTCGTAGGACTTCGGCTCCTCGCTCTGCAGGCCGAGCGCGAGATAGCGCCCGTTGGACAGATCCATGACCAGCTCGAGGGCCGTCCACAGGGTCGGGAGGTTGTAGTAGTTCATCGCGTGCCCTTCCTGCACGCGGTAGAGCTGCCCGCGGGTGTCATAGCAGTCCACCGCCAGGATCTGCCACGAGTCCTCGTCCACGTACAGCGTGCGGCGGCTGTAGAGATGGCTCACGCCGGACTTGAGCGTCGAGTCCACCACCCAGACGCGGTGCAACTCGTAGCGCGCCAGATCCTGGTTGATGTGATTCTTCTGCAGCAGCTCGCCGTACTTGAGCTTCCCGTCCTGGAGGCGGTACGCATTGTAGGGAACGTACATCTCCTTCTTGCCGACGAGCTTCCACTCGTAGCGCTCGGGGCTGCCGTTGTACATGTCGAACTGATCCGAGGTGCGCAGGTTGTCCGAGTTCGTGCCGGGATTGTCGAAGGCGACGTTCGGAGCGCGCCGCACGCGACGCTGACCGGGATTGTAGACCCAGGCGCGCCGCGCTTCTTTCGCCTGATCGAGCGTCTCCTGCACCAGCAGCACCTCGCCCGCCAGGCGCGCAGGCCCGGTGGTCTCCTGGGTGAAGAACAGCAGGATGTTGTTGAGCGCCGCTTCCGTCATGCCCGGCTGGTAGTACTGGAAGTAGAACTCCTCCTTGAAGTTCACCAGCGTATAGCCGCCGCCGGCCGTGAGCGGCGCCTGCCCGACCTGCAGCCCCGCGGCGAGGCCCCGATAGCGCGTCACATGGTTCCAGAACACCTCCACTCCGACCTTCGGGATCGGAAAGGGCACGCCGCCGATCGCGCCCGTCACGCCGTTGCCGTCCGGAACCAGCTTGCCGGTGGTGGCGTTGCGCTTGGTAGCGTCGTAGACGCTCTGGGGGGCGGCGGCGCTGCGGTGGGTCGGATAGACCAGCATCTTGTAGTCCGCGTACTTCCTGAACAGGGCCTTGTGACCCTCGGTGAGCTTCGAGGCGTACTGGGTCAGGTTGGCCGAGTTGATGGTGAGGAGTGGCTTGTCGTTCGCGTACGGATCAGGGTAGTGATCGCCGGGATGGTAGTTGGGGAAGCCGGCTTCGGCGGCGGACTTGAGGCCCCCGGTCCAAGCGGGAATGCTGCCATCGGCGTTGCCGGCCCTCTCGCCGCCGAGCGGCGTGAGCTCCGCACCCAGCCGCGCAGCCTCTTCCGGACTCACCGCCGCCCGGAGCAGTGCCGGTGCGAGCAGCAGCACCGCTGCGGTCAAGCGGATCAGCGTCTTCATGGCGGCCCCTTCATTATTCGCCTGTCCGCGCGCGAGCCTCAGAACGAGAACTTGATGCTGGCTGCAACGAAGCTACGATCGTTGAGCAGGTTGTACTGGCCCGCACCCCCGTAGTTGGTGTACGAGACGTCCAGATCCCACCTGTGGCGGACGCTGGCCGTGAGTCCCACGGTGCTCGCGTACCGGCCGCTGACAAAAGCTCCGCCGGGACCGGGGGAGTTTCCGCTCGCGTCCTGGGTCCAGGTGAAGTGCGGGAGCAGGTTCCAGTCGCCGATCACGCCGTCGTACTCGAGCCGCCCGGAGATCACGTAACCCCAGGCGAACTTGGTGGCGAACGCGGAACCTGGCTCGACCCGGCTGGGAAACTCGGGGTAGCCGCCGAGCTGCGGATTGCCGCTGAGGTTCGTACCCGGCCCATCGTAGCGCAGACCAAGGCCCACGGGGCCGCCGCTCAACCTGTCCTCGAGACCCGGCACGTAGTCCCCGCCGGCTTCGACGAGCAGCACCGCCTGGGAAGCCTTGAGAACATTGGCGAAGACCTGCGTGGCCGTGACATCGAGATGCCAGGTGTTCTTCAGCTCCCAGCCGCGGATGGCTTGTCCGACAGCGAAACCGCCGAACTGATTGTTTCTCGTGATCGGCGTCAAGGCCGCGGGCGGCGCGGGCGTACAGCTGCCCGCGGCGTTGATCGGACGGCCGAGCTGCAGGCATTGCAGCCCCGACTCGAAGGGCGTCAGCGAGGCGTAGATGAGCTCGACATCGTCGAGTTGCAGCGGCACGTCGTGGCGGAATGCAACCTCACCCTGCAGTGCCGTGCCAGTCTTCTGGATCTGGGTGTTGAAGGACAAGCCCAGCATCTTGATGTCGCGCGGGAATTCCTCGTAGATCCCCTCGGTCCTGCTGTACTCGGTCGTCGCGATATTGGCAGCCTGGTTAGCAACATTGCCGCCCGCACGCGAGGTGTTGGCGCCGATGGTGGCGTACTGCTGGGCCGTCGCCGCGCTCAGGTTCCCGCCCTGCGCGGCGGCACGTTGCTGGCCGACCGCCGCGCCGGTCGCGACCGCCGCCGCGAACGGCAGGCCCGCCGCGAGCGCCTGCGCGGCCGCACCCACGGCGCTGGCCGCTCCCCAGGCGTTGCCGAGGCCCGCCCGCGTACCGGTGGCGAGGGAGACCACGGGAAGGCGGCTCGTGTAGTTGAGAAAGTACAAGCCGAGCTGTGTGCCCTGGCCGAAGTTCGGCAGGTAGAGCTTGAAATTGACACCGAACTGGCCGGACTGAAGCGGCTTGTGATCGCCGAGGCGCGGGATGGTCTGGAAGTCGCCGATCAGCGGGCCGCCAAGGGAGCTGAAGTCCACGCCGAAGTCGGAAATGGCGCCAAAGCCGAGGATCACGCGGTTGCCGCCGGGCCCGGCTACGTCGCTCGTGCCGAAGTACGCTCCGTCCGGCTCGATGATGTCCTTGTGCCAATCGAAGAGGTACAGCAGCTGGCTGCTCAGGTTCTTCGATAGCTGCAGGTTGAGCACCGCCATCTCGTCGGGGAGCAGCGCTTGGCGGAGCTCCGCCCCCGGTACCTGCAGCGCCGTCACGTCGAAGTAGTCGACCGCGTTCAGCCCGCCGGGGATGAAGGTGCTCTCGCCCCAGTCGACGACTTGCCGGCCCAGGCGCAGCTCGGATGGCATCCCGCCGAGTGTGAAGCGGTAGTACCCAAACGCGTCCAGCAGGCGCGTATAGCTGCCGATCACGCCCTTCGCGTCGTGCGTGAGCGGAACGTGCGCGGTGTTGTTATCCATGACCTTGAAGTCATAGAGTCCGGAGCCGCGCACGAAGACGCCGGCCTTGTCGCGGTAGTTGAGAGAGAGCTCCGTGACGCCTGTCAGCGCCTCGGTGAACGTGGCCTTCTGCAGATAGTTCAGATCGCCGTCATCGATGTTGGGGGAGTAGCCACAGCCACCGTTGGCGATGGCGATCAGGCGGCAATCTGGACGCGAGAGCCGCCAGCCCTGGCCGTAGCCGACGGTGGTGTCCCAGCTGAGGGTCCAGTTGCCGGACTCGCCCTGGAAACTGACGGCGTGAGCCAGCGGCGCGACGCCGGCGGCCAGCAAGGCGGCGCCCGCTGCGACGGCCAGCCGCGGACGGCCCGGCGTGCGAACTCTCCTCATGTGTTCTCTCCACACGTTCCTTGGGTCGCGGAGCTCACGCCCCGGTGCGGTTGAAAGTCAGCTGCCTGCGTCGAAGGTAGGTCGCATTCTTGTTTGTTGCGCCCACACAAAAGTACGCGTGCGCGGAGTCTATTACTCGGCTACGCGGTGCGGCAAGCCGTTGAAGGAGCGGGGCGCCCGGGGCCCGCACGCGGCGGAGCTGCTGCCGGCTCCCGATCGCTTGCCGCGCAACATCGCATCGCTGCGCCGTTATGATGGCGCTACTCGAAGGCGATCGCCGGCAGATCGAGCGCGACCAGGAAATACTCGAACAGGTACTTGATGACCCTGATCTGGTTGTGCAGCCGATGATCACTCTCGACCAGGTGCAGGGTCGCCCGATAGGCCTGCGCGAAGCGCATGCTGTGCTCGAAGGGCACGACCTCGTCGCGCCAGCCGTGCACCACGGCCGCCGGGCAGTCGAGCACGCTCGCGCGCAGCTCGGGCAGCCCCTCGAGGTAGAGCGCCGGAGCCAACAGGAACACCCCCCGCGCATGCAGCAGCGAGGCCGAAGTCACGGCGACGTAACCGCCGAGGCTCGAGCCGACGAGCACGAGATCCCCGGTCAACTCCTTGCAGAAATCCACCAGCCGCGCGACGCGTGCGCGCGGCTCGTCGATGCCGCGATAGTCGACCGAGTGCGTGTCGTATCCCTCGCTGCGCGCGACCTCCGCGAGCGCGCTGATCTTGCGCCCCCACGGCCCGCTCTCCTGGCCGTGAGAGAAGACCACATGGCGGAAAGCCATGGGTGTCTCGATCGTCGGCTCGGCATCGGGAGGGGCGGGATCGCTCATGGGCACGCATAATGCAGGCAACGCAAACCTTAAGCCAACCGCCCGCGGGTGAGGCAGCGCCGGATCCGGCCTGGCAGTTCTGGGTCGACCGGGGCGGCACGTTCACGGATGTCATCGGACTCTCGCCCCAGGGCGAGCTGCACGTGCGCAAGGTGCCATCGAGGCCGGGCGGGGGCGCGACCGGCGAGTCCGGCGAGCTCGCCGCGGCCCGCCGGATTCTCGAGAGCGCGGGGGGCCGGGCCGGGGCGGTCGCGGCGGTGAAGGTCGGCACCACCGTCGCGACCAATGCGCTGCTCACGCGCAGCGGGGAGCCCGTGGCGCTCGTCACCACGGCGGGCTTCGCCGATGCGCTGCGCATCGGGTATCAGAATCGTCCCAACATCTTCGCGCTCGAGATCGCGCTGCCCTCGCCGCTGCACGCGATGGTGATCGAGGCGCACGAGCGCATCGATGTGCATGGCGTGGTTTTGAGACCTCTCGACACCGCGCGACTCGAGGCGGAACTGACACGCGCGCGGAGCGCGGGACTGCGCGCGGTGGCCATTGTGCTGCTGCACGGGTGGGCCCATCCGCAGCACGAGCGTGCGGCGGCGGAGTGCGCGCGGCGGCTCGGCTTCGACGAAGTCTCCGTATCGCACGAGCTGTCGCCGCTCGTTCGCTACGTCCCGCGCGGCGACACCACCGTTCTCAACGCCTACCTCGCCCCGGTGCTGCGGAGCTTCGTCGCCGCACTCACGCGGGAGCTGCGGACTCTCGATGCGCGCGCCGAGCTGTCACTGATGCAGAGCAACGGCGGGCTGGCGGCGGCCGAGAGCTTTCACGCCATGTCGAGCGTCCTGTCGGGGCCCGCGGGCGGACTGATCGGCATGCATTGGGTGGGCGAGCGCCTCGGCGAGCGGCGCCTCATCGGCTTCGACATGGGTGGCACCTCGACCGACGTGTCGCTGGTCGACGGCGAGCTGCCGCAGCGTTTCGAGCACCTCATTGCGGGCGCGCGTCTCAACCAGCCGATGCTGGACGTGCACAGCATTGCGGCCGGCGGCGGCTCCATCCTCAGCTACCACGACGGGCGCTTCGCGGTGGGACCCGCCTCCGCGGGGGCGGAGCCGGGGCCGGTCTGTTACGGGCGGGGCGGGCCGCTGACCCTTACCGACGTGCAGGTGCTGCTCGGTCATCTCCGCACCGACACCCTGCCGGCGGTGTTCGGGCCCGAGGGCCGCTCGCCCATCGATGCGCAGAAGGTGAACGCCGCCTTCGCCACGCTCGCCCGGGAGCTCCGCGAGCCAGGCGCGCACCCCTGCCCGCTCGAGATGCTCGCCGAGTCTTTCCTCGAGGTCGGAGTCGAAGCGATGGCGAACGCCATCCGCCAGGTCGCCACACGCCAGGGACGCGATGCGGGCGAGTTCACGCTGTTCTGCTTCGGCGGCGCCGCCGGCCAGCACGCCTGCCGGGTGGCGCGCGCCGCCGGCGTGCGCCGCATCCTGGTGCATCCGCTGGCGAGCGTGCTCTCGGCGTTCGGCATCGGCGTGGCGGATCGGCTCGCCGTGCGCCGCGCGAGCCTGCGCCGCCCGCTGGATGAGGCGGGGCTGGCCGCAGCCCGCACGGCGCTCGATGAGCTCGAGAGCGAGGCGCGCGCCGAGCTCACCCCGGGCGGAGCCGACCGCGCCCAGGTGCGCATCGCGCGCCTCCTCGAGGTGCGCGCCGGTGACAGCGACGTCGCCCTCTCGGTGCCGCTCGGGCGCCTCGGGGAGCTTCGCGAGGCGTTCCACGCCGAGCATCTGCGGCGCTTCGGGTTCACCGCTCGTGCGCTCGAGGCGGTGATCGAGTCGCTCCGGGTCGAGGCGCGCCTCGCCTCGGTCGATGCCGCCACCCTCGTGATGCCCGAACCGGCGGCCGCGGGCGAGCTGCCGCAGCGGGTGCGCGCCTGGTTCGGCGGCTGGCGCGAGGTGCCGCTCGTGCCGATGGGCGCGCTGCGCGCCGAGCTCGAGGGACCGGCGCTGATCGTCGAAGCGCACAGCACCGTGGTGCTGGAGGAGGGCTGGCGTGCCCGGCGTCTTCCCGGCGGCGAGCTGCTGCTCGAGGAGAGCGGGGCGCTGCGACGGCCGCGGGTGGCGGCGGCGGCCGACCCCGCCCGCATCGAGATATTCAACAACCTCTTCATGCACATCGCCGAGCAGATGGGCGAGGTGCTCAAGTCGACCGCGCAGTCGGTCAACATCCGCGAGCGCCTCGATTACTCCTGCGCGCTCTTCGACGCCGACGGCGGCCTGGTGGCCAACGCGCCGCACATGCCGGTGCACCTCGGCTCGATGGGCGCGAGCGTGCGGGCCGTGATCGCCGCACGGCGCGGGAGGCTCGAGCCCGGGGACTCCTGGCTCCTCAACAGCCCCTACCACGGCGGCACGCATCTGCCCGACATGACGGTGGTCACGCCGGTCTTCGTGGGCGCACGTGCGAGTCCGCGCTTCTTCGTCGCCTCACGAGCGCATCACGCCGACATCGGCGGCATGACCCCCGGCTCGATGCCGCCCTTCAGCCGCACCATCGAGGAGGAAGGCGCGCTGTTCGAGTGCTTTGCGCTGGTGAGGGGCGGGAAGCTGCGCGAGAGCGGACTGCGCGCGGCGCTCGCGGCGGGTCCGTGGCCGGCCCGCAAGCCGGGCCAGAACGTCGCGGACCTGCGGGCGCAGCTCGCGGCCAACGCGCGCGGCATTGCCGAGATCGAGCGCGCGGTGCGGCGCCACGGGCTGGATGCGATGTGCGCCTACATGCGCCTGGTGCAGGACAACGCCGCGCACTCGGTGCGCAACGCCATCGGGCGATTGCAGCCCGGGAGCTTTCGCTACCCGATGGATGACGGTCAGCTCATCGCGGTGCGCGTCGACATCGATCGCGAGCGGCGCCGCGCGCGCGTCGACTTCACCGGCACCTCGCCCGAGGGCGCACACAACTTCAACGCGCCGCGCGCGGTGTGCACGGCGGCGGTGCTGTATGTGTTCCGCACGCTCATCGAGCGGCCGATTCCGCTGAACGAGGGCTGCCTCGAGCCCCTCGAGCTCGTGATTCCCCCGGGGTCGCTCCTCGACCCCCGGCCGCCGGCCGCGGTGGCTGCCGGGAACGTCGAGACCTCGCAGTGCATCGTGGATGCCCTCTACGGCGCGCTCGGGATTCTCGCCGCCTCCCAGGGAACCATGAACAACCTGACCTTCGGCGACGAGCGGCTGCAGTACTACGAGACCATCGCGGGCGGCGCGGGCGCGGGCGCGGACTTCGACGGCTGCGACGCCGTGCAGACCCACATGACCAACTCGAGGCTGACCGATCCGGAGATCCTGGAGAGCACGTTCCCGGTGCTGGTGCGCGAGTTCGCGATCCGCCGCGGCTCGGGCGGCGCCGGCCGGCACCGCGGCGGCGATGGCATCGTGCGGCGGCTCGAGTTCCGGGCGCGATTCTCGGGAGCGCTGCTCGCGAATCACCGCCGCGTCGCCCCCTTCGGGCTCTTCGGGGGAGAGCCGGGCGAGCGCGGCGAGGCGTTCATCCGGCGCGCCGACGGTACGGTGGAGCCGCTCGGCGCCACCGCGCGCTTCGAGGTGGGCCCCGGCGATGAGCTCACCATCCTGACACCGGGTGGCGGCGGCTTCGGCTCACCCGACCGAGCGCCACCGCCCTAAGCGATCTTTTCGCCCGAGCGCCGCGGGTCGGCTGGCCTGCCGAAGGCGCCGCTGCCGCACGCCATCTTCTCGCCGGCAAAATCCACGCATTTTGCCGGCGTGCCTAAGCGCCGCGGGTCGGCTGGCCTGCCGAAGGCGCCGCAGGCGCCTTCGGCCTATCAACGAAGTATTGAGGTTTCGATCTCCCACTCCACCTGATGCTTCGCGGTCGCGGAGCGATTCACCGTCACCGGTCGCACGCGGCTTGCGCCGGGGCGATGGGTCACGAGCCAGGTGTCGAACGTGCCCGGCTTGCTCGTGGCGAATCCGAACAACAGGTTGAATTTGCCCTCCGCGAGAGTCTGCGGCCGGTTGACGCGCTCATCGGCGATCACGAAGTGGCTCTCGTCGGCGGCGGCCTCGGCAAACGCCCCCTGTGCGGCCAGGGCGTCGAGAAAGCCTGCAACCTGGGCCCGCGCGCGCTCCCAGGTCGCCGGCCCGTTGTGCTCGAGCAGCGCCCAGCGCGTGCCCTGCTCGATGCTGGCCGCGACGAAGAGCGCGAGTCGCCGCGCCGAGAGGTACTTCCAGTGCGAAGCACCGCTTCCTCCCGCGGTGAGGACGCGCGGGCTCACGCCGTTGCGCGACCCGCCGCGCACGGCCAGCAGCGTATTCACGCCCACCTGCGCGAGGCGCGCACGCTCTGCCTCGCTCACGGCGACCGCAGGACGCAGCCCCGGACGCAGGACCGCCTCCTCGCTCTCGGCCGCCGACCAGACCGGCCGGGTCTCGTCGGCCCGAGCGATCATGCCCGCGGCGGCGCCGCACGAGCCGAAGATCTCGATGCGGCCGCGCAATCGGTCGAAAGCCTGCACGCGCGGGTAGTACATGACGGCGCTGTCGCTGCGGAAGGGCCAGCTCCGGAGCGCATCGAGGGCGGCGCGCGCCGTGGTCCAGGCGGCCGGCGGATCGAGCAGCACCAGGGCCTGGCGGTCGCGGCACAAGCGCGCCGCGACCAGCAGCGTCGAGAGGCCGACATCCCGCTCACGCGTCAGTGGCGGAATGCACAGCATGTTGAAGCGCGGGACCCCCTGCAGCGCGAACAGCCCGGTGGCGGCGCCCGCCGCCCCGATGACGTCGTAGTCGGTGAGCGGCGCCCCGTCGTCACCGTCGGGATTGGAGAGCGTGTACCCGACCGCTACACCACCGGGTCCGCCGGCGGTACGATCCGGGCGCTGCCCCGGAACCTCCTCCGCCACGCGCACCAGGCGCGACTGCAGCAGCACGTCGGTCACGTAGCGCGGGCAAGCCGGCAGCACCGAAACCCGGCGGTAGATCTCCTGGTCCTCTATCAGCTCCGAGCCCGCCGTGCGCACCCGCTGTACCACCAGGTTGAAGCGGTCGCGCTCGGCGCCGTTCAGGCCGTCATAGTCCACCGAGGCGCGCAGGTACTCGCGCGAGCCGGGATTCAGCGCCACGAGCCGCAGCTGCGCTCCTCCGGCGGGAAGGGTGACGGTCGGCGGGCGGGCGCCGTTGGCGATGCGCACGATGAGCGCCTGGCGGCCGCCGTTCTCGAAGAACTGCTCGACCGCGTAGGAGACCGTCGACGGCTGCCACAGCCCGCCGAAGTGCCGCTGGAACTCGCCGAAGCCGCCGACGGAGAGCACCTGGTTGACCGGCCCCTTGAGAGTGCGGCCGACAAAGGCGGCGACTCCGGTGGTCACGCGCTCGATGGCGTGACTGTCGCGGCTTTCTTGTATGAGTTCTACGCCGGACGACTGGCTAACGGCCACTCAGGCCTCTCTTGGCATCTGCACGCCAGACTCTAACACAAGCTCAGCGGTCAGTCCGATGCTCGCGCCGCTCCCGGCTCGCCGTGCCGCCGCGCGGCTTCGCTTTCCTTGAGGCGCTGCGCCTCCTCGGCGCGCGCGCGTTCCAGCTCCTCCCGCTTGCGCGCGATCTCGGCCAGCATCAGCTGCAGCCAGTCGGACATCGCGGTCACGCGGCAGACCCTCAGCCGCCGTTCTTCGGACGAAGCGGCTGCGTCTTCGCGGCCGCTCCGGGCGCGTCCGCACCCGCCGCTCCGCCCTCCTCCCCCGGCGCTGCTGGCTCGGTTTCCGACAGCATTTGTTTAAACGAAGCCTCGTCCATCGGCAGATCCGACTTGCCGTCCCAGGTCGAGCCCTCCGGAAGCACGTTCCGCACCCGCGGCGCCGCGGCCAGCACCTGCTCCATCGTGGCGGCCGAATCCGTGATCGGCACTGGCACTCCGCGCGGGTTGCTCGCGAGGCTCGCGATGAGCGACCAGTCGACTCTCTCCTTTTGCGCCTGGAGCTCGCGCTGCAGCCGCGCCGCGAGTGAGCTGCTGAGGAGCTTGCGCTGCGCTTTCGCCCAGTCGCGCGTGTCGTCCTCCAGAACGTCGAAGGGCTGCATATACAGCTGCGCGTCGCGCCAGCCGAACACGAAGGGCTGATTGACCACGCGCACCTGCGTGCCGATGGGCACCAGGTCGTAGAACTGCTCGATGTCTTCCGGGTACAACCGGATGCAACCGTGGCTCGAGCGCAGCCCGACTCCGGCCGGCTTGTTGGTGCCGTGGATCAGGTAACTCGGCCACTGCAGATAGAAAGCGTACTTGCCGAGGGGGTTCTCGGGGCCGGGGCCGATGACCGGATCGAGATCCTCGCCGTTGTCGTGGTGCTCCTTGCGCACCGACTCGGGTACGCGCCAGGTGGGATCCTTCTGCCGGCGCACGATCTTCGTGACGCCCTCCGGAGTGCGCCAACCCACCTTGCCGATGCCGATGGGATGAGTGATGACGATCGCCCGCTCGCCGCGCTTGACCGGCGGATAGTAGAAGATGCGCATCGCGGCGATGTTGATGACGAGCCCGGCACGCGGCGCATCCGGCAGGATGAACTGCGTCGGAACCACGATCTCGCGGCCTTCCCCGGGGAGCCATGGGTCGACCTTCGGATTGGCGCGCAGGAGCTCCTCGTAGCCGACGTTGAAGCGCCGCGCGATGTCGGTCAGCGTATCGTCCTTCGTGGCTCTCACCACCTGCACCACCCCGACGACGTCCTGAGCGGCCTCGAGCTCGAAGCGCTCGTTGGCGAGCGGCAGCGGTTCCTGCGGGGCGCCGGGGGAGACCGGCGCCGCGGGCGCGGCGGCGGGGTGGCGCAGCGCTCCGAGGAGCGAGCACCCTGCGATCAGGCAGCTGAGCGCTGCCGTTGCAGTACGGACCCCGGCGAACCTCATGGCGGAATTATGACCGATGTCGCCGTGTACCGAACGTCGGGGATGCGCTACAGCAGCACCGGCTGGTCCGGCAGCTCCTGGCCGCCGCCTCGGGACCCTGGGAAATGCCGCCCGAGGAGCGCCCCGACTCCCAGGACACCTACGACCGAGCCCTCGCTAAAGCGACCTTCGCGGTAGTGGTGCTCCATCTGGCGGCACACCGCCTGCCACTCAGCCGGCGCGATGCGCGCGGCGATGCCGCGGTCGGCGACGATCTCGACCACCCGATCCGCCAGCAGCACGTAGATCAGCACGCCGTTGTTGTGCTCCGTGTCCCAGACCCCGAGCAGTCCGAACAGCTGCAGCGCGCGCTGCCGTGACGGCAGGTCGTGCCACAGCTCGGGCAGATCGAGCGCCGTCTCGACCACGAAGCGAATCTCACCCTCATGCCGGGACTCACACTCCTGAACAGCCTGCCCGATGGCCTGGCGAACCTGAGGCGTGAAGTGCCGCCGGGTGCTCCAGCGGGTCGTAGCGAGGTGGCGCAGCAGGCGCAGGAATTTCATGCGGCGGCCCTCCACTACCAGCTTCCGGAAGCGCCGCCGCCGGAGGACACGCCCCCGCCGCCGCTGAAACCACCACCGCCGAGACCGCCACCGCCAAATCCCCCGCCGCCGAACCCGCCCCAACCCCCGCCCAAGCCTCCACCGCGCGGATAGCTCGACCAGCCGCTGCCGCGCGAGAGCCCGGCGAGCAGCGTGAAGAGGAAGGCCCCCACCGCGGCGAGCAACGCGAGAGCCAACGCGTAGCCGGCGAGGGAAACCAGCAGCCCCGCTCCGGCGCCCGTGAGCGCCGAGCCCAGCGTGCGGCCGAATATGCCCCGCAACACTACCGAGCCGGCGAGCACGGCGAACAGGACGAACGGCAGTGGGCCTCCGCCGTGAGAGCGTTCGCCCGGATGCCAGCCGCGGTCGGGAGGCGGCAGCGGCTCGCCCTGGATGAGGCGCATCATCTGCTCCAGGGCTGCGTCGATGCCGCCGTAGAAGTTACCCTGGCGGAACGCCGGTCTGATCGTCTCCTCGATGATGCGGTTGCACATGGCGTCGGTGAGCACGCCTTCCAGGCCGCGCGCAGGCTCGATGCGTACGCGCCGATCGTTCTTGGCGATGAGCAGCAGAGCTCCATCGTCCACGCTCTTTCGGCCGAGCTTCCACTCATCGAAGACGCGGATCGAGTACTGAGCGATGTCCTCCGGCTGAGTCGTGGGCACGATGAGGACGGCGAGCTGCGAGCCCTTGGCGGACTCGAACGCGGCGAGCTTCTGCTCGAGCTGCGTTTGCTGCTCCGCGGTGAGCGTGCCGGTCAGATCGGTCACCCGCGCCGTCAGCTTCGGAATGGGCTGCTGGCCCGGCCCCGCGGCCGGCATCGACTGCGCGGTGCTCGGCGCCGCGGGCGCGGTGCCGAGCACCGCGAGCAGCAGCAACGACAGGGCGCATCCGGCGCCCGGGCGCGCGCCCCTCGAGCGCGGAGTCATTTCGTCGCGGGTTGCCCTTGACGAGCGTCCGCGGGCGCGCCTCCCGCGGCGGGCGGCACCGCCGGTGCGCCGGGCGTCGAGGTGTCGAAGCTCACGGTGGGCGCGATTGCGATCTGCTGCTCGTTGGCGACGGTGAAGTTCGGCTTCACCTGGAAGCCGAACAGCTTCGCCGTGAGGTTCGACGGGAAGCTGCGCACCTGCACGTTATAGCCCTGCACCGCCTGGATGTAGCGATTGCGGGACACGGCGATGCGGTTCTCGGTGCCTTCGAGCTGCGACTGCAGATCGCGGAAGTTCTGATCCGACTTCAGCTGCGGATAGTTCTCGACGACCACCATCAGCCGGCCGAGCGCTTGCGTCAGCTCGCCCTGTGCGGCCTGGTACTGCTGGAAGCGTTGCGGATCGTTGAGCAGCTCGGGCGTCACCTGGATGGAGTTGGCCTTGGCGCGCGCCTCGGTCACGCCGATCAGAACCTTCTGCTCCTGCGCCGCGTAGCCCTTGACGGTGTTGACCAGGTTCGGGATCAGGTCGGCCCGTCGCTGATACTGATTGACGACCTCGGACCAGGCGGCCTTTACCGCCTCGTCCTGTTGCTGCAGGGCGTTGTAACCGCACCCCGACAGTGCCACCACCGCAGCCGCCAGCAAGGCGCCCATCCACGCACGCATCGAGATTCTCCTTATGCAAACGGCCCGCCGCACCTAAGCGGGGGGCGGGATTGTCACACGGCGGGGAAAGGCGCGTCGATTTAGGGCGTCGGAGCCAAAAAAAACCCCAGGTTTTGAGGCCTGGGGTTTATAAAAGGCGGACCTTCGATGAAGGGAAGGAAGTCCGCCAGGGGATCAGTGCAATCGTGCCCAGTGCAGGATCCGAATGTCGTCCGAGTCCAGATCGAAACTCTGTGCCAGCAGCGCGCGCAGCTCACGGCTGGCGCGCGTGTTGCTGAGGGGCTGACGAAGCTCCACTACGCCGCTCCATTCATTGCTGAAGCTCGAGCTTTGCGCCTTGCTGTCGCCGGTGACAAAGTGCGTGTAGTACTTGGTAGCCACGGTTGGAGGTTAGTAGCGCAGCGGCGTTCCCGTCCGTGAGATGCTCCACAGAAACTTCGCTTTCTGTTAAAGCGAGTGCGACATAATTCACAGGAGCGCCCTGCAGATGGCACGTGTGCCGCCCGTCAGCGCCCCTCCCGGCTCGAAGTACATCACTCCCGAGGGTGCGCGGCGGCTGCGCGAGGAGCTCGAGCGGCTGTGGCGCGAAGAGCGCCCAAGCGTGTGCCGGGCCGTGACCGCGGCGGCCGCCCAGGGCGATCGCTCCGAGAACGCCGAGTACACCTACGGCAAGCGGCGCCTCCGCGAGATCGATCGGCGGGTGCGGTTCCTGCGCCGGCGGCTCGACGGTATGGTGATCGTGGATGGGCCTCCGGCCGATCCGGCGCGCGTGTTCTTCGGCGCCTGGGTGGTGCTCGAGTCCGCGGACGGATCCCGCACGCGCCACCGCATCGTGGGTCCCGACGAGTTCGACCTGTCGCCGGGCTACATCAGCATGGACTCACCGCTCGGCAAGGCCCTGATGCGCAAGAGCGTCGACGACGAGGTGACCGTCGAGGCGCCCGGGGGCAGCCGGAACTTGCTCATCGTGGCCATCGAGTACGAGTCGCTTACCAGATCACCCGGACGTTCTTGAACTGCCAGGGGTCGTTCCGGTCGATGTCCTCGGGGAACAGCCGCTCGCGCTCGTGCAGCGGCGTCCAGTCGGTGTACTCCCCGACCATCGGACCGAGGTACGGCGTGCAGATCTCGAGGTTGCGCCGGAAGTCCATCTCGTCCGGCTCGACGACCCCGAGATTCGGATTCTCCATCGCCCACACCACCCCCGAGAGCACGGCCACGCACACCTGCAGGCTCGTGGCGTTGTTGTAAGGGGCGAGCTGACGCGCCTCGCCGATCGAGAGCTGCGAGCCGTACCAATAGGCGTTTTTCTTGTGGCCGGCGAGCAGCACCCCGAGCTCGTCGATGCCGCTCACGATGTCGTCCATGAGGATGCGCTGGCGCTCCTGCTGCACGTAGTTGCGTCCGGCAAGCTCGTGAATCGACATGACCGCGGCGGCGCACGGGTGGTAGGCGTAGTGCACCGTCGGCCGATATGCCACCTGCGAGCCCTCGCGCACCGTGAAGTAATCGGCGATGGAGATCGACTCGGCGTGCGTGATGCAGAAGCCGTGAAAATGCCCGGCGCGCGGCGTCCAGGTGCGCACGCGGGTACCGGCGCCGGGCTGCATGAGGTAGATCGAGGCGAGGCTCCCGGAGTCGTGGCGCTTGCCGTCGCGCGGGAAGTTGCGCTCGTGGGTCCCCCAGCCCATCTCGCTCGGCTGCGAGCCCTCGCTCACGAAGCCGTCGATCGACCAGGTATTCACGAATTCGCCCGGCTGCTTCGGGCTGCTCGAGATCTGGGTGTCGCGCTCGGCGATGTGCACCACTCTCAACCCCAAGCGGCGCGCCAGATCGCCCCACTCGGCGCGCGAGGCGGGCTTGCCGGCATCCACGCGCGTTTCGGCGGCGATGTTCAGCAGCGCCTGCTTGACGAAGTGCGACACGAGGCCGGGGTTGGCGCCGTGGGTGAGCACGGCGGTCGGGGCGCGCGCGTTGCCCGCGCGCAGCGCAAGGGCCTCCTCGCGCAGCGCGTAATTGGTGCGGCGGGCGGCCGGCACTGTCGGGTCCGTATAGCCGCCCGGCCAGGGCTCGATACAGGTATCGAGATACATCGCGCCCTTCTCCCAGCACAGCTTGATGAGCGCGACGCTCGAGACCTCGAGCGAGACGTTGACGAGGAAATCCCCTCGCCCGAGCAGCGGGCCGAGGACGCGCCGGAAGTTCTCGCGCGTCAGACGCTCCTTGATGAACTTGATGCCGTACTTCGCCGCCTCCTCGCTCCCTTTGTCCTCGGCCGTCACGATGGTGAGCCGATCGGGCGTAATGCCGACGTGCCTGAGGAGCAGTGGCAGAACCCCCTGGCCGATGCTGCCGAAACCGACGAACAGGATGCGTCCGGGAAATTCGATGTAAATTTTGTGATCGCTGCTCATGATGCTCAAGTCTTCGTGATCTTCGCTCCTCGCGGCACGATGGCACGCGCGGGCGAAGGTTAGCAACCGGACTCGCGCGACTCAATTCCGCGCGCGCGGCGCTGCGCTCAGCGCCAGTGAGGCGGATAGGTGCGCTCGTACCCCGGCAGCGCCGCGACGCGCGCGAGCCAGCGCCCGAGCGCCGGGTAGTTCACCTCGACGGGCATGAAGC
>Ga0209350_1000128_pt1 | contig 50013 bp, 34 predicted proteins | sample GraSoi013_2_20cm_2_FD_185822 | JGI IMG/M metagenome (GOLD analysis project Ga0209350, IMG submission 185822) | Grasslands soil microbial communities from the Angelo Coastal Reserve, California, USA - Sample 09_27_2013_2_20cm (SPAdes) (version 2) | ecosystem: Environmental > Terrestrial > Soil >...
ACCAACGTCATCGAACGGGCTTTCCGCGAAGTGCGCCGCCGGACCCGCCCGATATCCAGCTTCACTAACCCGGAAAGCTGCGAGCGCATCATCTATGGAGTGATCACGAATTTAAACCGCTCCTGGGGAAGAAAACCCTTCTTCGAATTTACACAAAACCCTTGACGCTACCGACTTAAAGTAATCCTTGACTTACGGTAACAATATGGTATAATCGTTTCGTCAATTCGGCGCGATCCTTCTGCCTGCCCGCCACAGCCCAGGGTGCCCCACGAACCATGTGCGCCTTTTGCATCCCGGTTTTCGTACCGGGGCTCGCCCTCCACGCGGTTCTTCCAACTCCTCCGATATCGTTGCGCCTAGGCCAGTTTCTCTCTCCAGAAGCACGAACAAGACGATCTTCCATTCTCCGTACACTCTTCCAAGTTCCGTATCCTATAAGTCCTTTACTTGCCATTCTTACAAAAACTGCCGGGGTGTATACCAACAAATTCCCATTCTGGTTCACGCCGAGTCAGGCAAGCTCTCTACCCGCCGCAGTCACTCGCCATCGTTCGCCAGTTTATTCAAGTTCTTTCTTTTCAAACTGTTGCGCACTCTTTTGCACCCACCAAAAACTCAACTCTTTTATTTTCAACCGATTCCGCACTCTTTGCCAAAAAACACCGGGGGTGGGGGGGATGGATGTCGAAGGGATCTCGCCTCTACAAGGACAAATTCATGGAAAGAAGCTATGGGATGGGCGGCGCGTTCGCGGTAAGGGCATGTCTAGGCGCACGGATGAAGCGCACAGCCTGAAGGCTGTGCCACAAAAAGCAAGAAAGGGAGGCGCGGCGGATGACGCGCCTCCCGGGATTAATAACGCTCAGGTCGATGGCAAGCTGCCAACCCGCTCAGGGTTCGACGGCAGGAAGAGTCGCCGAGCCAGAAGTGTTCGGGCACGTCGCATGGCCGAACCCGGACTTGCTATTGCCCGTGCCGCCGTTCGGGTTTGGGGTGATGTCGAAAATGATGTTGTCCGGATGCGTAGAGTCGCCGGCAAACAGGCTTGCGGGGCCCGGAACTGCCGGCTGCGAGGCGGAGATGGCCATGTGATCAAGACCGAGGAGATTTCGCACGCGCCAGGCGATGTTGTGGTCCGCGCAGGAAGTGTCTCCGCTGACGCCCACTCCGCCGATCAGCAGATGGCCGTGCGCATAGAGGCCCAAGCCGCCGCCAAAGACGTTTACGCCACCGATTTTGTGTCCAACCATGGGGTCGGCAGCGGTGCCGTAGTTCGCGGAGGGTCCGGCGTAGGCCACGCCGGTATCGACAGGATTGCTGTGCTGCAGTCCATAAAGGCTGCCGCCAGGCTGGACGGCAGAATAGAGGTTTGCCGTGGACAGGGCCAAGCCGCCAGCCTGCCCAGAGCCATTGCTATTGGACGAAGCGTCAAGACTGAAGGCGTTGGCGGTGTTGGCCTTCTGGGCGGAAATGACCCGGCTGCCGGGCCACTGGGCGGCGCGATTGACACCGGAGAAGGCGACAGCACAAACCACACCGTCGCGATTGACGAGAGTCGCCCACATCTGGTTGTTCAGGCCGCTGGTTTCCGCGGCAGTGGCCGAAGCGATAGCGTTCTTTAACGCGGAAAAGTTGGGAAGGTTTGAGCATGAGAAGCCCTGGTCATCGTTGTTCTGCGTGGCGCTGCTTGCAGCGAGTGCGCAAGCCACTGCCACGACAAGGATGACCGCGCTCGCCGTCAAGCAGAGTCTCGGAGACACTCTGAGTTTCCAAGTTGCGAATAACTTCCTAGCGTTCAACATTCATGCACCTCCAGAGTAGAGAGATTGTCTCTCCATCGAACCGCCCGGGCAGGTCAGGGAAGGGAGAGCTTCCAGGTTGGGCCAGAAGACGGATATACGCTCTGCCGGTATCCTTTTGCAAGGACATTCGATGTTTTTTTGTCGAGGCGAGGAAGCGGCTCAGCGATGGGCGGCGCGTTCGCGGATGGATTTCTCGGTGAGCAGGGCTTGCTGGCGGACGCGATCAGAGATTTCAGCGAGTTCGCGCTGATAGGGGCGGATGGCGGGTAAGTCGTCAACCTGGCCGATAAGAAAGAGAGCGCGGAGGGCTTCCCAAACTTGTTCGTCGCCCGGGTCGACAGTAGCGACTTCGGCGCCGGCGGGTACGTGGGAACCCGGAGCCACAAAGAGCGTGCGGACGCGGCCGCTGATGGGCGAGCGCAGCTCGAAAGTTCGCAGCTCGTTCTGAGAGGCTTCCACGGAGGGGTCGACTTGAATTTTTGCGACGAGGCCGCCCTGGTGAACGGCGGTTCCTGCCTTATCGGAGTCCGTAACGCGGCCCGCGGAGGGAGCAACGATTTTGGCGGGCTGGAGAAGAGCGACGATTTGCGGGCGGCCGGAATTGTCGTGGAAGAGGACGAGAGAGAGCGCGGCGTTGCCGCGGACCATCGGGGAGGAATCCTGAAGCATCTTGAGGAGCGCTTCGTGAAAGCCCGGCGCGGAAGTGTCCTGGCCCATCACCCAGGCGTCGGTGTTGCGCACTTCCTCGACGGGATGAGAAGCCAAGCGGATCAGTTCCGGATACCAGCGCGCCGCTGCAGAGTCGTGGCGTCCCATGCGCTCGCCGAGCTGGATGAGGGCGTGCTGAATGTGGCGCGGATGTTTTTCGTCCTGCAAGTATACGGTGATTTGCTTGTCGGGGAGACGGCGGCCAAACCAGGTGTTCCACCAAAACAGGAAGGGCATCAGGACGATCAGCCAGGCGGTGACGAAAAACAGCGCGCGATTGCGTGGAGACATTTTGTGATGCGGGGAAGAGGAGGGCTTCGCGGAAGAATCTTCCGCGGAGAATTCCGATTGGTCACCATTTTCCGGTGAAGATGGAAGACTGGCCATTTTTTTCTCGTGCCGCTAGCTCTCGTCGGAGGCGGGCGGCTGCTTGGCTGGCTCGGCCTTGCCCTTGCCAAAGAGGCCGCGGTCGCGAAGCTCCCAGAAAACGTTGAGGAAAAAAACGCCAGAGATGCTGAGCATGATGATGCTCTCGAAAAGGCCGTCCACGGTGGTGATGGTTCCGGAGACGACAATCCAGCCGATGCCCACGAGTGGGATGAGGCCGAGCAAGATGGAAATCAAGAGCATCACGGGAAGCAATGGACCTCCTCAGGATCGTTCATCGCGACGGTTTCATCGTGGCCCGATGTTCTCAACCAAATGAGCTTGCCACACTTACAGTTGAGATTCTTCGCGCATCCTCATCGGATGCTCTCAGAACGACAATCGCCATTAACGCAATGCCTCAGGGCTTGAACGTCGCGTCCACGGTCTTTGAGTCTTTTGCGGCGAGCGTGACTTTGACGTCTTGTTCACCAAGTTTTTCCTGGACGAACGCGATGGTGTAGTCGCCCGGAGGCAGGCCCTTGATTTCGAACTTGCCGTCGGCGCCGGTGACCGCGAAGAACGGACTCTTGGTTACGTTGACGAACATACGCATCCAGGGATGCTGGTTACACTTCACGGGCAGCATGATTTCTTCGCGGGCGAAAGTTTTCTCGAGCGCAGCGGCCTGCGGAGGCTGCGACTCGTTCCATTCGCGGTTGTCTTTCGGAGTGGGATGAATGTTGTGCGTGGTCGGATCGCTGTTCACGATCTTGATGGTCTGATTGGCCACTACCCCCATCACGTGGGGATGATATTTGCAGCCGCTCTGATCAAGGGTGATGGGTTCCTTGGGAACGTCGAAGGTGCGGTTGCCAAGGCCTTCTTTCACGTAGACGAAAACGTTTGCGAGGTGGCCGCCGGAGGCCACAACGTTTTCGGCCGTGTTCGTGCCTTTGCAGGCGGGATCCTGGCTCATGTCAATCTTGGCGGCCTTGGGGGCTTCGCCATCGAGTTTCACGGTGCCGCTGATGCTGGCGGCCGTGGCGGGATCAATTGGAGTGGCAGCGGCCGCAGGCGCGGCCGTGGGAGCACCGGCGGGCTGCTCTTCTTCTTTCTTGCCGCAACCTGCGAGGAGAACAAACCCCAGCAACGCGGCAAGGCTCCAAACTGCCATGGATGTTTTCGTTTTCATGATTTCGCTGTACCTCTCCTAAAGTTTAAGGCGTGAAGCAATCAGAAATCTATTCGGGCGCGCCGCGGCCACCATTACCGGAAGATTTCGCTCCCGAGGAACTACCGGATGCGGCGCTCGAACGGCCCATTGCAGCGCCAACGCGACGCTGCTCTTCCGGCGTGAGCTGGAGAATGTAGTCGACCAGAAGCTTGGTGTGATCCTTATCATAGCCCTGGAAAGAAGCGGGCGTCGGTCCGGAGAAAACCCAGTGGCCGTTATCGCGCTTGAAGAGGCCCGAAGGCATGGACGTGCCCGGAGCAATGGCTTGCGGGTCGAGCATCCAACGTTCCATCCAATCGGGCTTCAAGCGGCCGCGGGCCTGGAGGAAATTGGGAGCGGTGGCGAAACGATCGTGAGCCGGATCACCCGTAGCGTGGCACTTCAAGCACGGAGCGGCGGTGCTGCTGAAGAGGCTGCGCGCCATTTCGGTTTCCTTGGCGGTCAGGACGGGAACCTCTTCCGGAATGTACGGGAAGGGCTGGCGCGAGAGAGCCTGGAAGAATCGAACCAATTTTCCAAGCTCGTTTTCGGAAAAAGAGAACGTCGGCATGCGGACTTGCAGATAGGAGCGCACACCGTTGCGATTGGTGTCCGTGGTGCTCAGAGACGGATTCTTCAGGAACCGCTGCAACCACTCGGGATCGACACGCGCGCCTTCGGTTAGGAGCTTGGGAGGAAGTTGCTCCTGCGCATCCTTGTAACGAGCCATAGCCATCAGCGAAGTTTTCTGGCCGGGGATGAGCTGGTGGCAGCCCATGCAGTTATATTTTTTGACCACCCACCAGCCTTCTTGAATGTCGCGGCGATAATCGAGCGGGCGGTATTGATAGTTGGGGGGAAGAGGATTTTCCTGGCTGCCCAAGAGGAAAGTGGTGAGCGCGCGTATCTGCTCTTTGGTGAGGTGCAGATTCGGCATGCGCAATTTTTCTGTTTCGGGCTTGTCCTTGCCCTTGTCCCAAATGTTGGGCTCGGCGAGCTTGTGTTCGAAGAAACCCTTTTGGTCGTACCACGGTTGTTTCGCGGGGCCTTCCGGCAGGCGCACAAGGTCGTCTGGATCCGTGATTGGTTCGATGCCGCCGCGCTGGGCAATTTCCGTGAACAAGGCGAAATCCAACCGCTCGATAGGTTTGCTGCCTTCAATGGTCAGCTCCGTGCCGATGCGGCCTTCGTCCTCGAGGCCGGAAATTTCATGGCAACCGGCGCAGCCGAAATGGCGAACCCACTTCTTGCCTTCGTCCTTCAAATTCGGATCGTCCATGAAGGAGGCATCCGCGTAAGAGGGAGGCTCCTGCTTTTTCAGTGTGATGAGATAGCTGGCAACATCTTCCGCGTCCTGCGGAGACAAACGCAAGCTAGGCATCACGGTCATGTTCTGGACCTGGAGCTCGTGGCCGTCATTGGGGCAGCGGCTGTGCTCGAGGTCGAAAACGTAGGGCAGGCCTTTCTTTTTGTAATCCTCGGGACCGATGTCCTTCTTTTCGAGGGGGCAATAGGGGCGCGTGCGCTCGCGCGCGTTGTGGACCCAACGAACCAGGTAATCGTAATTGGCCTTCTCGCCGACGCGACTGAGATTGGCCGCGAAAGTTCCGCCCTGCAACTGATCGCCTTCGCCGATGGAGTGGCAGGCGAGGCAGCCGCGCGATTCGAACAATTCTTTTCCGTGCGTGGCGTTGCCAGGCTTGTGCTTGGGCAAGGAATCCTTGAGCGCGGACTGCCAAATGAAGGCGGAGATGGCCTTGATCTGGTCGTCGTTCAGACGGAAATTCGGCATTTTCGTGGTGGCACGGAAATCGCTAGGCTTCTTGAGCCACACGGGAATCCAATTCTTGTTGAGCTTGAGGCGGATGTCCTTGAGATTTGGAGCGACCTTTTTCATGTCCTCGAGGAGACTCTTGGTGGAACGATCGAGTTGCACGATGCGCAGGTCGAGCTTGCTGTTGGTGACTTTGAGAGCGACGGCGCGATCGTTGAGGCGGTTGGCTTCCTCGTTGCTCTCGGCTTTGTCGGCTTGCTTCATCAGGTCGCCGGCTTGCTTGAAGTTGTCCTTCTTCTCTTGATCGAGCTGCTTGATTTGCTGGGCGACGGAGAGCAAATCCTCGGGTTCCTTGTCGTAGCCTTCGAAACGGTGACAGCCGACGCAGCCACGCTGGCGGAAAAGATCCTTGCCTTCGCTGACCACCCACCCAACGTCATTGGTGACGACGACCATGTCGGCGGAGTGGCAAACCTGGCAGCCCGCTTCGTAATTCTGAGGTGTGAAAATGGGCCAGAGCCAATGTTCATAGTTGCCATGAGCTTTTTCAGCGCTGGTGGTGGCGCGCCCGTTGCCCTGATGGCAAGGGGTACAGCCGAACTTGTCCGGATCGTGAATCTTCAAGAGATCGGGTTCCGGGTGGCTGGTGAAGGCCCGCGCATACTCATCAGGCTTTTTGCCTGGTAAGGACATGGCGGCGGCCGTGAGTTTCACCGGCTCGCGAATGCCCATATGGCAGGACTCACAGCGGTCGACGATTTGGGAACTGTCCTCCCTCACGATATCGGCGTTGTGCTCGTTGACGTTGATCTGGCGGATTTTCGGAGTCCAGACTTCCACGCCGTTCTGCAAGTTCGTCAGCTGCGAGGGCGTGAGGTTCACCATGTGATCGGTGAGGTAGGAATCCATCAATTCCTTTTTTTCGTTGACGGGCTTGATGAGTTCGCCGAGCTCCGCACTAAATTGCGTTCGTTCGTTCTTGAGTTCGTTATAGGCCTCTTCCAGTTCGCCGAAATTCTTGAAGGTCTGGAGCTTGCCATCGGGCATTTCAACGGTGCTGGGTTTGGCTTTGTACTCTTCAAGGTTGCGCTGCATGCGTTGTTTGGACGACGAGCTCGTCTCAGTTTCGATGGCGTACGTTGCGGCGGTGACGTAGGCGCGCCGGTCAGTGAAGTGATTAGTGCCGTCCTGGACAGCTAGGATTCTTGCGCCCAAATCCCGCAGCTTCTCCCTAAGTTCCTGGATGCGCGGGGCGGCGTTCTGGCTGGCGCTGTCGTAATCCTGTTTGAGTTTCTGGTAATCGGGGCTGGCCTCGACTTCTTTTTGCGCGTCGCCGGATTGCGAGCGGGCATTCTTCAAAAAAGTCGAATAGCGGTCTTTCCATTCGTGCTGGAAGGCCTTCCACGGGCGCTGCCCGAAATCCTCGTCCCACATGGCCCAAAAGAAAGTGGCCATGAGAATGACCATGGAGATGACGTAATGCGGAGCCAGCGACTTGCTGACTACCGGGTCGTTTTCGGGAATGGGCTTTTCGGGCACCAGTTCCTCCTAATGCCGTTCCAACTTGCTGGGACTATTTACTGAGATCCAATCACAGAGTCGTTGGCCGAGATATTTCTTTCCTCGCCCTGTCTTCAGATATCGTTCGCGGCGGGCTGCATCAGACGTGCTCAAGCAAGCCTCATAGTAGACCAATCGGAGCGGACGCCGGAAACGTGTCGAGTGGACACGGCCCGCTTCATGGTCGTGAATTCGCTTTCGCAAGTCCGCGGCCATCCCGGTATACCATCGACTGTCCCTCAAGCTCTGCAATACGTATACGTAATTCATAGCCTCACCAGTTGGAACGGCACTAAACGTTGAACCAAGGTGTAATCCACACGTATTTAATGTGGAAGAGCAACCGCAACAACATTTTGATCGGCAGACCGAGCATGGTCAGAAAAAACGTCATCATGATGGAATATTGCAGCAGGCTCATGCGTTTGAAGTCTCTCGCATTGTGACGGCGGAAAAAGGCATGAACGAGCATGCCGCCGATGGCGAAAAACCCGCCGACCACAACTGCACCGAAGATGCCCTTGCCCAAGTTCGAAGTGATTCCAAAAATATCGGGCAAGTCGCGATTGACTTCATAAATGAGACGATTGTGGTCCCAAGTCTGCCCCGGCCAGAACCACTGCCAGCCTGGCCCTCGAATAAACGTGCCGATGAAAATCATGGACACCCACAGGATGATGAAACCGAAGAGAAACGTTCCGATGGCGAATTTGCGTTGCTTCCAGGTGTAGTAGCCCGCGCCCAAGGGATTAGTGTCGATATAAGGGATTACCATCAGGCCGAAGATGATGAGCGTGGGCATGACCACGCCGGCGATCCACGGGTCGAAGTAGACCAGCATCTCCTGAAGGCCGAGGAAGTACCACGGCGCCTTCGCCGGGTTCATGGTGAGGTTGGGGTTGGCCGGTTCTTCAAGCGGGGCGTTCAGAGTGATGGACCAAACCATCAGAATGATGGTGACGATGATGGCGGCGAGGAATTCGATGCGCAACAGAAACGGCCAGACGTGGACTTCCTTGGCCCAGCCGGCCTTGAAGGGCCAAGCTTTGCGATGATGTGTTTTGGCCAACGCTGCATCCCCGGCGAGTTGCTCGATCAGGACGTCATTGGCATGTGCCTGCTTCCAGGCGAGGTAGATGTAAAAAGCAAGCAGCGGAATCATCGCAATGATCGGAACGTTGTCCGGGGCGGAGAGAATTTCCCACAGTTGTTTCCAATCCATGGCTATTTCTTCGCCTCCTTCACTTCGGAGTCGAGAACCACGGGCGCGGGACCAGAGATACCGCCATCCTTACGAACGCGCCAGAAATGCAGAACCATGAAAATGGAAGCGATAATAGGAATGCCAATGCAGTGCCAGATGTAGGAGCGCAGGAGAGCGTTGGCGTCCACAATGGAGCCGCCGAGCAGGCCGAAGCGAACGTCATTGTAGGGCGTCATGCCTAACTGCTGACCGAAGGGACCTTCATGACCGAGGAGCGGAGTGGCGCGGGCCATGTTGGTGCCGACCGTGACGGCCCAGAAGCCGAGCTGATCGTCGGGAAGCAAATAGCCGGTGAAAGAGAGCAGCAGCGTCAGAACCAGAAGAATCACGCCGACGTTCCAATTGAACTCACGTGGCTTCTTGTACGAGCCAGTGAGAAACACGCGAAACATGTGGAGCTCGACGGCGATGACCATCAAGTGCGCGGCCCAGCGATGCATGTTGCGCAACAATTTGCCAAAGGGCACGTCGTGTTCGAGATAGAGCACATCTCGGAAAGCCTGCACTTTGCTGGGATGGTAGTAAAACATCAGCATGACGCCAGTGAGCGTGAGGACGATGAACAAATAAAAGGTAATGCCTCCCATGCCCCAGGTGTAGCTGTAGCGAACGGCGTCACGATTAATCTTGGCCGGATGCAGATGGAGAAAAACGTTGGAGAGCACGCCGAGGGCGCGATTGCGCGGCGTGTCGTCGTGTTTGTGGCGGAAAATCGAAGTGTAGACTTGGGTCTTGGTGGGCTTCTTCAGAATTTCGACTTGTTCTTTGGCCTTTGCAGGCAGATCCGTCTTGAGGGATTCGAGGTCTTCCTTAACCCCAGCTTTCAGGCGCTCGACCAGGCCAGCGGATTTGCCATTTTTTCCGTTCGGCGTTTTCTCTTCGGGCATCGTCTGCTCTCCCGTTCTGTAGCGGCTCGAACTGTTGCTATTTCTCCCTTGCGCGTGGAACGCTTTCGGCGCGCTCCTAGTTACACGGGCAAGTAGGATCCCGGATCACTGAAGTGGCTTGCTTGTCCCTTGGGCCACTGATAGAGCCGGGAAGTATCCACAACGATCTGACCATCGGGAGCTAATTCCAGGTGCGCGCGATCCATGGGGCGCGGCGCGGGCCCTTCAAAGTTGACACCTTCGCTGTCGTAGCCGCTGCCGTGGCATGGACACTTGAATTTGTTTTCGCCGGCTTTCCAATCGGGCGTGCAGCCGAGATGCGTGCAGCGCGCATAGATGACAAAGACACGATCCGGAGTGCGATCCACCCAGATGCGATATTTCTGCTGCCATTTAGTATCGACACCCAAAGCGTAGTCTGAAGGGTAACCGATCTTGAAAACTGTGGGAGGTTCAAAAAGCGTGCGGGGAAGGAAGAATTTAAAAAAGGCGATGAACCACGCGCCAAGAAATGCCGTGACAGTAACCCACACCAACCGCCGCCGCTTCCGGTTGATTTCACTGGGCTCGGGACCGACGGTTGCCAAACCGCCAGCCGCCGCTGCTTTGGATGTACCGACGGCAGGCGTACCAACATACTTGGTAGCATCTCCGCCACCGGCAGCAGATGTCTTCGCCGCTTCCGGTTTTGGTTTGGCCGAATCAGTTTCCGGGCCCGCCATGCGTTACCTCCTGGATTCGTGGTCCTCGAAAATAATTTGGCGGCCACCGAAAGCGCCGCCCGTTCCCCCTTCAGGTTATGGGCCTGCCGCAATTAACGGAACGTCCCAGTAAAGATTTAGCGACAAAAAATGGAGACGGCTGTCCACAGCACGCGAATATTTTCTCGGATGGGCTAGAAAAACTATAGAGAGAGGGCGCAATCGCTGAAAGCGTCCGAGGCCCGACGAATTGGGAAAGTTTGATACGAAAACATCGCGAGGTCCTCAACATTTCGCTGGACCCCCCAGAAACGAAACGGATATTACTCAAAACAAAAAATTTCGTCAATGCGTGTTTGCAGCGCTGGCGGGAAATGATTTAGAGCATTTTGTGAAAAGAAGGATTAATACCAACAAATAATAGATGCAAGAAGCTGCTTGCGCTCAGAAAAAGCTGTGATATATTCGCCCCGGTTTGTATTCCCCGCGTTTCTTTTTTGTGATTGGTGAGGCTTTCGCGGGGAAGGCTCTGGAAACCACTTCGGAGGTCTCGCACAATGGGCCTCGTTTTGCTCGTCGTAATCTGGCTGATCACCCTCGTCAGCACCTATTTTTTTGTGGCGAAGACCTGGTGGCTGCCAGCAGGGGCCTCGGCTGCGGCCGCCGGCATCGATCATCACTTCACGGTTTCCTTCTATCTCATGGGATTCGTATTCGTCGCCGCGCAATTAGCCCTTGGCTATCTGGTCTGGAAATATCGTGAGGGTGGTTCTTCCCAGAAAGCGTCGTACTCGCACGGGAACACGACACTGGAAGTTGTCTGGACGGTGCTGACCACGATTCTTTTTGTCGGAATGAATCTTGCGAGCAGTTCGATCTGGGCGGCGGAACGATTCCGCGCGGCAGAGGCCAATGCGGTGCACGTGGAAGTGACGGGTATGCAGTTTGCTTGGTATTTCCGTTACCCCGGGCCAGACGGCAAATTCGGATTAACCAAACCTGAATTGGAAGATGCATCCGCCGGCGGTGAAGCTGCTCTAGGGCTGGATACGCATGACCCGGCATCGAAGGACGACGTGGTGAGCGGAGTCATGGTGGTTCCGGTGAACCGCGAGATCGAAGTAATCTTGCGCGCGCAGGACGTGATTCACAGTTTTTTTGTTCCAAGCATGCGCTTCAAGCAGGACGCCGTGCCGGGCCTGGCGATTCACATGCACTTCACGCCCATTCAGACCGGTGATTACGAGATTGCTTGCGCGGAACTCTGCGGCCTCGGGCATTACAAGATGCACGGCATATTGAAGGTGGTCAGTCAGGAAGAGTTTGACAAATGGCTGGCGGCGAGGGAGGCGGAGAAGCAATAACATGGCTACTCACGAATCAGCTGCCCACGCATCTCACGCACACGGGGCGCCGCAGGGATTTATTCGCAAATGGATCTTCAGCTTGGACCACAAAGTTATCGGGCTCCAGTATTACTTTCTTGCGCTCACAGCGGTCTTTGTAGGCATGTTCCTTTCGCTGCTGATGCGCATTCACTTGATCTGGCCGACGGCGACGCTGCCGTTCTTTGGCGAGATCAAGCCGGAAACTTACTTAAGCCTTCTGACCATGCATGGCACGATCATGGTTTTCTTTGTGCTGACCACGGCGCCGCAGGGCGGCTTTGGAAATTATTTCCTGCCGATTCAGATTGGCGCACCGGACATGGCTTTTCCGGTGCTGAACATGCTTTCGTTTTGGACGACGTTCCTGGGCTTCATCGTGCTCCTTGCGGCATTTGTCGTAACCGGTGGCGCTCCGCTGCACGGGTGGACCGGTTATGCGCCGCTTAGCGCGCTGCAATCCGCCGGCCCCGGTGAAGGATTAGGCGCTGACCTGTGGATCACTAGCATTGCGATTTTCTGCATCGGTGCGCTGATGGGGGCGTTGAACTTCATTACTACTACGCTCGATATGCGCGCCAAGGGCATGACCATGATGCGCATGCCGCTGACCGTGTGGGCCTGGTTCGTCACCGCGATCCTGGGGCTGCTGGCGTTCGGCGTGCTGCTCTCGGCAGGCATTTTGCTGTTGATGGACCGCAACCTCGGCACGAGTTTTTTTGTTCCGCTGGTTACGGTGAACGGTCAGCTTACAGGGCACAAAGGCGGATCGCCGCTCCTTTGGCAGCACCTGTTCTGGTTCTTCGGCCATCCCGAGGTATACATCGCGATCTTGCCAGCCATGGGCATGTGTTCGCAGTTGCTCTCGGTTTTCTCGCGCAAACCTATCTTCGGGTACAAGGCGATGGTGTACGCCATCATGGCCATCGGCTTTCTCGGGTTCATGGTTTGGGGCCACCACATGTTCATGAGCGGGATGAGCCCGTACACGGCTTTTGCTTTTTCCATCATGACCATGGGCATCGGCGTCCCGTCGGCCATCAAGACGTTTAACTGGCTGGGCACACTCATGCGCGGGCGGATTCGATTTACGTCGCCGATGCTTTTTGCCATCGGATTTGTGTCTCTCTTTGTGACCGGTGGAATCAGCGGACCGTTCCTCGCGCAGCCGGTGCTGGACATCTACCTGCACGAGACCTATTTCGTGATCGCGCACTTCCATTTGATTATGGGTGTCGCGTCGATCTTCGGAATATTTGCGGCAACGTATTATTGGTTCCCGAAGATGTTTGGGCGAATGATGAACGAACCGCTGGCAAAGCTGCATTTCTGGCTCACGTTCGTTGGCGCGTACGCCATTTTCATGCCCATGCACTATTACGGCATGAGCGCGGGGTTGCGGCGCTACTCGCAATCCACGGAAGTGGCCTTCATTCTTAAATTACTTCCGATACAGAGATTCATAACGATTGCGGCGTTCATTACCATCGCCAGCCAGTTTATCTTTGTGATTAATCTTTTCTGGAGCATGTTCAAGGGAGCGAAGGCCAGCGACAATCCGTGGGAAGCCACGACGCTTGAGTGGATCACCGCCACGCCGCCGCCGCACGACAATTTTGGCGGGCGCACGCCGGTCGTCAACAACGGTCCCTACGAATACAGCGTGCCGGGCGCGCCTCGCGATTTCGTGATGCAGAGCGATCCGGAAATCAAACCAAAACACTGATCACATATGGCCAGCTTGACTACAACGGCGACAGTAATCGAACCAGAAATTTCCCGGGACGATCACGGCACTGCGCCACCGATTCGAGATGGCGGAGACTATGGCCGTCCAGGATTGCCGGACTATGGGACACGGTTGCGCCGCGCGCGGCTTGGACTGCTGGTTGCGTTGATACCGGTGATGATGCTGTTTGTTTCATTTACCAGCGCTTACGTGGTGCGGCAGGGTTTGCCGTCGCTGGACCCGCGCACCAACAATCTTATTCGCGACTGGATTCCGGTGGCGCTGCCGAGATTATTGCTGCTCAATACGTTTGTGCTGCTGGTCAGCAGCGTGAGCATGGAATTGGCACGCCGGCAAATCAGAGCGCGAGCGATGATGGAGACGAATTCAACGGGCACCGACGTTTCCATTCGCGATCCAATAAGAACGCCGTGGCTTGCGATGACTTTTGTCCTCGGTCTCGCGTTTCTTTTCGGCCAGTGGACAGCGTGGAAGCAGTTGGCGGCAAACGGATTTTACGTTTCCACGACGCCGAGCAGCTCTTTCGTTTATTTGCTGACCGGCGCGCACGCGGCGCACTTGCTGGGCGGAGTTGTCGCGCTGCTCATTGCGAGCATCGCTGCGCTGCTGCACCGTTCGTTGAAGACGCGCAGCATCGTCGTCGACGTAACCGCATGGTACTGGCATTTCATGGCCTTGTTGTGGATTTACATTTTTGGCTTGATGAAGTTCGTCAGTTAGCTGTGAGTTGATCCGGAGGTCGAACGCATGGCTGATTCCGCGTTGCACGACATCCCGTCGGTTTACGAACCGTCGCTGTTCGGCACATACTCGAAGAAAATCGGGATGTGGCTGTTCCTGCTCTCCGATTCGCTGACGTTTGGCGCGCTGCTCTACGCGTACAGCTACGGGCGCATTTCCACGGCGAATTGGCCGACGCCATTCCACTCCGAGAGCATCGTAAACGCGACCATCATGACGGCGTTCCTGCTCACCAGTTCGCTGACCATGGTATTGGCGGTGCGCGCCTCGGTGGACCACAATGCCAAGGCGCAGACGCTTTGGTTACTCGCCACCATGGCGTGCGGTGCGGGATTCATCATCCTTCACGGCCGCGAGTGGAGCAACTTGATCGCAGAAGGCTTGACGCTCCCCATGTTCCCCAAAGTTCTCGGGCATGAAGCCGCCAGCGAGTTTGTCAACGTATCCCAAACCGTGCCGCAGTTCGCCTCCACATTCTTTACGCTGACAGGAATGCACATGCTGCACGTGACGCTGGGCGTGATTTACCTAGGCGTGGTCGCGCTGCGGCGCAAGTTCATTCCCATTTTGCTGGTGCTGTGGCTGGTGGCGTGGCTGACGACGCCGGCCTATAGCCCGTTTCATTACGGCGCGCACGTTCTCCTAATCGCGGCGATTGTGTGCGCAATTATCCTGTGGCTAAAACCCAAAGTATACGACTCGTCCGACGTAGAAGTTGCCGGCCTGTATTGGCATTTCGTTGATCTCGTGTGGATGTTCATCTTTCCTCTGGTCTATCTGATGTCGGCGAAGATTCTCTAGGAGCGCGAGAGTTATGGAACCAGATCAAATCGCCATAGCGGAGCGGGTTGCAGAGCAGCACCGCCATCACAAAAAAGCACTGTTCTTCTGGGTCTGGGGCGCGCTCCTGGTGATGACGGCAGTTGAGGTTTACCTGACCTATCAGAACATGGAGCCGGTCAAGATGTTGACCATCCTGATGGGCTTGTCGCTGATCAAGGCCGCGCTGATCATCGGATTTTTCATGCACTTGAAGTACGAGGTTTCGCGCATGAAGTGGCTGACGATGTGTTCGGTCATCGCCTGCCTCATCTTGATGACCATCTTCTTTTTCCCGGACGCCAGGCGTATTATCGAGTTGGGAGCGAAATGAAACTACGCGCTGCAATACTCGGCTTGTTGCTTTCTATGTGGGCGGCGCCTGCGTTCAGCCAGGGCTGCGCGATGTGTTTCAGCACGGCTGCGGCGGCCTCCAAGGACGGGCAGAGAGCCATCAGCAAGGGCGTCCTCGTGCTGCTCGTCCCACCAGCGGGCTTTATGAGCCTCGGCGTTGGGCTGGCACTTTACTACGGAAAAAAGCGCGATCAAGAGAACTGCTGAGCTGGCCGCGCCCGGTTGCGTATTTTGCTGTGAAAGGGCACGCTACTCCCTACCCCCCATCATTTTGCATGAATGTGAAAGCAAAGAGCTTGCAAAATTTGCATTTCGTAAGTGGCTGATTTTAAAGGGCACGATTTGGGTTGTTTTGGGTTTGCAAAGCGCGAATGGCCGCCTAGAAAAGAAAAAGCGGGGAGTAAGCTCCCGCACTCCGAAACATGGTTTTATACGTCGTTAAGTATAGCACGAGGCAGAGGAAAGTCAAGGAGAACTTGCGGTGAAGCGGCGGACCATACATTCCGATTCGCTCGGTTATCAGGACCTAATGTCCACTGCTTCTCGTGCTTATGCCTTCGCAGGAGTTCAGGCGGAGAAAGCACCGATAAACCATAAAGCGGCTAAACCGAATGACGCCAACGATGCAGGCAGGCGCACGGGGCCATTTCCTAATAGCGATAGAATGAGGGCCAGTATTGATCCTACAAATCCAAACGGGACAAGCGAAAGGTCGGGCGGCCCACTGTTGCGAGCATTTTTGTCCATAGCAACCAGCACCAAGAATCCAACAAAAGAAGCAAGGACCAAGCCGCTAAATACGCTAATTTTTCTCCAATCAGAAAAGCGCGGCTGGGGTTTCAACCATCGTACCCAAGCCCAAATCAGAGAAGGGAATGGCAGTATGTATCCTGCAAATCCAATTATAACGATGATAAACATTAAGACCCCATTCTCGTTGCCTCGATTATGAGTACAGGAATAGGCTGTCGCCAACTCCCTTCGTATGTAACAATCGGCTCGGCACTCATGCGAAGAATAGCCGGAGAACGGCTTAGGAATTAGCGAAATTCAAGCCAAATGCCCGATTAGTTAGATAGCCGTAAACTAATTTGCTAAGCCGGCGAGGCGAACTGGTTGGCGACCGACTTCCTTCCGTTGGAAGGCACGTTGAAGAACTGATAGACCCAGCCTTTTACGAACTGGATCTCGAGCGTCTCCGAATCTTCCTGGTAACCAACCTGGGTGATTTCCTTCGAGGGAACAAGGACCCGATGCATTGTTGAGACGTTTTCAGCGGATGGCGCGAGGACTCGCCATCGTGTCACGGCCTTGGTGATAACGAATCTGTGGGCTAGTCGCTTTTTCTCCCTGGCCATGGCCTTGGATCGCCCCCTTTGGTAGTGGCTCAACGGCCGGATTCCAGCATGAAGAAAACAGATCCAAAGCAGCTTTTCTTTGCATAGGCAAAGAGGGGCGTGGGGCTGGGCGGCCCTGATCGGCCAGGGAGGCTGTCAGCGGTGCTTAATGAACGTGCCGTCATTCAGCTCGGTCATTGCCTGGCGTAGCTGCGCTTGCGTATTCATCACGATGGGACCATACCAGGCGACCGGCTCTTCGATGGGCTTGCCGGATACGAGCAGGAAGCGGATGCCTTCCTCACCCGCTTGGACAGTGATCTCGTCGCCGCGATCGAAGAGCACCAGCGAGTGGTTTTTGACGTCGTATACCGGCGGCGCATCGGGTTTGGCGACTTGTTCAGTCAGAACCGCGCGAGGTTCCGAGGAATCGCGGAACGTACCGGAGCCCGCGAACACGTAAGCAAAGGCGTTGCGCGTGGTCTCGACTTTGAGCCGCTTGCGCTGACCCCGTGGTACGGAAATGTCCAGGTAATTTGGGTCAGCAGCCACGCCCTCGACGGGTCCTTTTTTACCCCAAAACTCACCGCAGATGACGCGCACGCGGGTGCCGTCGTCGTCGGCGACCTCAGGTATGGCGGTCGACGGAATGTCCTGATACCGCGGGTCGGTCATCTTGAGCGCCGAAGGCAGGTTCGCCCAGAGTTGGAAACCGTGCATACGGCCTTGCATATCACCCTTTGGCATCTCCTGATGCAGGATGCCGCTGCCTGCAGTCATCCACTGCACGTCGCCGGCGGTCATCTTACCCTTGTTGCCAAGGCTGTCGCCGTGCTCGACAGAGCCAGCGAGAACGTAGGTGATCGTCTCGATCCCGCGATGTGGATGCCACGGAAATCCGGCGAGGTAGTCTCTTGGATTGTCGTTGCGAAAGTCATCCAGCAGCAAAAACGGATCGAACTCCTTCGTTTTGCCGAAGCCGAAGGCGCGCTGCAGCTTGACGCCAGCGCCCTCGATGGTGGGCTGTGTTTGGATAACCTGCTTTACGGGTCTGAGTGACATACCTTTCCCTTTCTACGACACATATTCGATGTATGCCGGGCAGTAAATGATTCAGGCTTTCAAGGACGGGACGCTCATGCTCCCCATCCTTTGACCACATTAGATGCGTTACCACGATAATCGTTGCAACAGCTATTGTAGGGGGAGCGAACGAGTGCGACCGCTGAGGAGCGAGGATAGGCGGAAGGTCAGCCAGTTCAATGAGTTAGTGCTCGGGGCGTTCGGATTTGAACCGGAAACCTCCTGCGCTTCCTATTTCGGCCTTCGGCATGTGCTTCGGAATCGGGCCGTGAGCGATTCCGTATGGATCTCAACGTTTCCCATCCGTCGGCCCGGGCCAACTGTCGCTGCGAAATGGCGCGGCGGGAAGACCCGTGTCGTCGGTGAGGTTGGGATTTCGTGGATTGCTGTTAAACGCGTATCGCACCGCTACCGGGCGAGGCACGGCGTCAGACCACACGGCAACACGGTTACGGCCTTCGCTCTTGGCGCTAGCCCAGTGCCACTGGTGGTCGGCTCCGGCCACTGCGAATTCCTCGAGCTTGCCGCCGTTGCGGATGCGCAATCCCTTGCCAACATCATCGAAAGTCACCACAAGTTTTGATCCCCTCAACTTGGCGTTGCGAAACACCGGGCCCGACGCGGTCATCTTGTAATGATATGCGGTGACCAGCGCCCAGCGGGCCATCCTTTTGCCGACGTCGAGCTTATCTTTCGGGTGAATATCGTGGGCCTCGCCGATGTCAATTGTTACGATCAGACCACTATTTGGAGTGATTAGTGCGGTGCGCCGTTGCGCTTCCCGCAGATAGCTCCACGGTTCATCCGACGGCTCTGGTCGCACATCGCGGTAATTGGGCAGCTGCACGATGCCGAAAGGAAAGTTGCCTTCGCCCCAACGTTCGCGCCACGCTTTGATCAAGGTGGGAAGCAGCACTTCGTATTGCTGAGCGCGGCCCTCGTTGGATTCGCCCTGGTACCAGACAACGCCCCGAATGGCATACGGGATCAACGGGGCGATCATCCGATCGTAAAGCGAAGCGGCAATGCGGCTTTCGCGCAATGCATCGGGAACCCGTGGTTCTGACGGGGGGCGCGCCCCCTCCGCCTTCGCCTTTTCCGCGGCTTCGCGCCAATCTTGCGTCCGCTGCTCGTATTCCGCTTTGACCCGAGGCCGCTCTTCGTCCCAGATTTTTGTACGGTCAACGCAGGGGCGCAGATCCGGGGAAGCAAGTAGGTATTCCACCGGTGTCCAAGCTTCGGCCTGAGTCCCGCCATAAGATGAATTGATCATTCCGATGGGAATGTGCAGCGCATCGCGCAACTGGGCAGCAAAATAATAGCCCGCAGCCGAGAATCCTCGTACCGACGAAGGCGAAACCGGCTGCCACAAGGCGAGTGGGCCCGACTCGTGCTGGAAAGCAACCTTGCGGTTGATGTTGAATAAGCGGATGGCCGCGTCGTTGGCGGTGGCAATCGCAGCCTCGCCATCCGCACTTTCTGCCAGCGTGAATTGCATGTTCGACTGGCCTGAAACGATCCAGACTTCTCCGACGAGTACGTCGCCCAGTGTGATCGTGTTGTTACCCGAAATCGTCATCGTACCGGGAGTAGCGCTGGCAGGCATCGGGCTCAGTGTGACCTGCCATTTGCCGTCAGACCCAGCCTTTGTGTTCCGGGTCTGAGAGGCGAACTTCACGACGACGGTTTCGCCCGGGTCCGCTGTTCCCCAGATCGGCACTGCTTGGTCACGTTGCAACACCATGGCGTTGCCGATCACGTCAGGGACGGCGACACTGGCCCGTGCCGCCGGAGCCACTAGCAGAATCGCAAGGAATAGGATCATCGAATTAGTATTCATTGACACAGAAATCTGAACTTCGGTAAGTCGGACCTTTTCTCAAGATCTGCGCAGACTAAAGAACCGCATATACCGACTACGGCGCTTTCCGCAGTTCAACCGCAAATACGTATGTCGGGCCAAACATGTTGGAGCGAAAGACCAACCATTTGCCATCAGGAGTAAATGTCACGTTAGGTTCCAAACGGTAATTGTGTTTGGAGAGATCCACCAGTTTCTCGGCCTGCAAGGCGCCGTCGCGCGGCGTGAACAGGTACACCCATTGGCCATTGCCGGGGGCGGCAACGCTCGTTGGACCACCCCCATCCCCAGCGAAGAGTTTTCCGTCGGGCGAGACGTTATAGTGTACGGACCATTCCGAGCGCTGCACCTTGTAGCGTATGGCTTCGCCGGTAGCGAACACGATACCCGCCAGCCAGAACTCCTTCCCTTTGGGTGTTTGTAAGTCGTACCAAATGATCTTGCCATCGGGATTGAAGAATTCATGGCCGGCAATCTCCATATCCATGGTTCGCGTATGGATTTTGCGCAGGCCGGTGCCATCCGTGCGGATTGTCCAGATGCGATCCACCTTGTGCCAGGGTCCTTCGTGGCAAAACATTATCAGCGTGGGGTCGGTCGGCGAGAACTGCACATGGTTCAGCCAGTCCGTGCTGTGATGGAAGGTGTTGATCTTTCCCGTCTTGATATCGATTGTATAGAGCGCCATCGGAATGTGTGCGGCAAGGCGTCGTTCCATCATCTGGCCCTTGCTAGGAGGATTGTCGTCGTGATCGAGTGGTTTCTCTTGTGACTTTAGCGATGCCGACGCCGGTGGGGGTGGAAGTGGTGGCGGGGGCGCGGCCGGTTGTTCTTTTTGATCTTCCACGAAGCTGCCGCCTAGGAGCGTTTCATCCGCGTTCACCGCCAGCCCCGATCCTGACCGCAACTCTGACTTCGTGACGATGGCGCGCGTAGCGCCGGTATCCAAGTTCGTGGCGTAAATCGTGTCATCCTTTATATAAAAAACTTGGCGGGTTTTGCGGCCGACAACCACGTGGCTGACATGGCCCTCGACCAGTGGCCGATTCTTGCGGGTCCGGAGATTGATGACGGAAAGGCCCTCGCGCGTGGTGACGACTATCAACTCGCCGTCCGCGCTGTAGGCGTTCTGATGGAAGTAAAGGCTTGCGCTGCCGGGTTTGTCCGAAAGACGAATGATGCGGTGACCAGTTGAAGGGTCAACCCATTCTGCCGGCGGCTGCTCTTGAGCAGCGATCGATACGACCGTTACCAACGCACACGGTAGAAACACTGCAGCCGAACTTCGCATCACCGTGTCCTTCGAAATTTAGTTTTCAGCAACATCAGAAAAATATTCTGAAGCCGAATTGCAGATACCGCGAACTCTGCACAGGAACGAACAGCCTTCCAGTTGTGGAGTTTCCCATGTCCTGCCGCACGCGGAAAAGCTTATAGCCATCGACGGTTCTGATATCAAAAGAATTGACACTCATGAACGTAAAACCCTGCGGCAAGGGGACAGTGAAGAAATCTGCCGGGAGCCGTCCAATCGCTCCGGTGTTCGACCCCGGAGGGGCAGGAAGCCTAAAGCTGTTGATCGTGGTGTTTATCTGGTTGAGGATCGCCGTCCCCGGATCATTAGCGGGAGGGTTCTTCGGGATAACAGGTTGACCATTTGCAGCCGCCCAGGTGTTGTAGTCGCCCGAGCTCAAGGTACCTGTATTCAGGCCGCCCCCGCCGCCTCCCCAAATGTCGGTTCCGCCAAAGTTATCCGGAACAGTCCGGAAAATTGGATGATTCAGAGCATTAAGCGCATCCACGCGCAACTGAATACGCCATCTCTCGCTGATTTTGAAATTCTTTTGCACGGAGAGGTCCAGAGTCTGCTGCCAGGGACCGCGCGCGCCGTCCAGCGTGCGCGGTGCGTTGCCCAGTTGACCGACGGGCGCTTCCTCGAACGCGGCAGGATTGATATAGGGCTGGCATAGATTGCCGACCGGGCATTTGGGATCGAACAGGGGATTGACGATCGGCACACCCGGAACAAGGTTGGGTCGAATGTCGTGAGTGACGGTAGTGCCCAAATCGTTGGCAAACGCCTGGGTAACGACGGATGGAAATCCTCTGTAAAAACGTTCGACCCCCGCTACGGTCCATCCGCCGAGGACTAGGTCCACAGGCATCCAGGCATTGCGCATAAATCTCTGCCCGCGTCCAAAGGGCAGATCGTAAAGCCCCAAGAAGTTAAGAGTATGTTTAACGTCGAAGGTGGAAACAGCCCGGTCGCCGCTCGGCGTCCCTCCAAAGGTGATCTGGCCGCCTGGCAGATTGCTGCTGGTGAGCACGTTTTTGTCCGGAGACGCATTCGATGCGTCGTCAATGGACTTGCCGTAGGTGTAGTTTGTGCTCAAGGTAAGACCATGGGCCGGACGGCGTACCACACTTATGTAGCCGGCATGCCGTATGCTGTTGGCCGATGCATCATTCAAAGTGAACACGTTTGAAAAACCCGGAAAGTTGGAATACAGCGTTCCGATGGGAACTTGTATAACGCTGTGACCAGCGCTACCACTGCACCGAGATCCCGCTATATCAGGGACGTTGCCGGCAACACAGCGACCCAACGGATCCAGGATTTTGGTGTTAAAAGCACTGATGCCATTGGACTCCAAAAACGCAACCCAATTCTGATCAAACAGATTGACGTTGATTTGCGGCAGGAACAGATGAGTACCCTTGGCGCCCACATATGCCGCTTCGATCACCGTGTTGGCCCCAAAGGTTCGAGAAAGCGATAGGTTCCAATTCTGAACGTAGGGCGTTTTGGTGTTCGAGGACAGAATGGCCCCCGGAAGGTTAATGCTATTTATGTACGAAAGCCCATTGACGGCGTTGCCGAGGCCTACCGCTTGCTGCGGAGTCTGCGGCACCACGCTGGGCGGATTTCCGGAGAGCGTCTGCGCAAAGGCGATATTTGCGGAGGGCAAAATCTGAGGGCCACCGAAGTTGGGGAGAGGCTGGCGGTTCTCACCAGTCAGTGGAACGTGGGAGAGTCCGTAGCCTCCGCGAATCACGAAATTGTTCAGGCCGCGCAGGCGCGGGACATAAGCGAGCCCAAAGCGCGGCTCGAAGTCAGTCCAATTGATAGGGGCCATGAAGATCGAGTTTCCGGATACGCCGCTGTAGGCGAATGGCACAACCGACACGGAACTGATGGGCGTGGGAAGGTTTAGCGTGCTGCCATTAGCAGCCGCTCCGCCTCCGCCAGCAACAACTCGGACTTGCGATATCGACGTAGCTGCCACGGAAGTGGTTTTGGAATAATCGTAAAGGATGGGCATGCTTTGGGCTTTTGCCGGTACGTAATAACCCTGTAGGTTGTTTGCCTCCGCTCGGGGGATTTGCAGCGAGTAGCGCACGCCCAGATTCAACGTCAGATTCGGGCGCACTTTCCAATCGTTTTGGATGAATCCAGCCGCGCCTCTCCAGGTATAACTATAAGGAACGACGGAAGTGGCGAGCAGATTATCGTTGATTGCGCCCTCCAGAAAACTCGCCCAGACGATTCCGCCGTCGCCGGTGGACCCACCGTTGCTGCTGGTCTGGTTGTAGCGGAAACCATAACGCCCTCCGGCGGCGAAGTTGTACTGGAGAGTGTCCAGACTCTGCTGGTTCAGTTCAAATCCGAAAGTCCAGGTCATGCTGCCGTGGGACACGAATAAATTGTCTACAATTTGATATTGCTTTTCGCTATTGTCGTTGATCTGGGAACTTCCCGCTCCAATATCCGCGCCAACCGTGCGGCGGTTGAGAGTCGCGCTGAAAGTGAATAAGGGCAGACCACCTTTAGTCAAACTGGGCAGTCCCAACTGTGTGCTCAAATTTTGCCCGGACATGATGTCGAACTCAGGGGAGAAGGTTCCGCTGAACCTGCCGTAGGTATAGTTGAATCGCACCTCGTTGTACATCGAGGGGGAGATGGCCTGGGTGTCTCCCACTGCGTATTGGCGCGAACTGCTGTAAGTCGCTCCGGTGGTGTTTAATGGGCCATTGTTTCCGTAGACGCCGATGATGGGAACGGATGTGTAGCGAAAGAAAGCGCGATTTTTCTGGGTAATAATTTCGTCAGCGCGCACGAGGTATCGCACCTGGTTATCGCGGACAAAGCCGGTCGCCACATAGTTTTGAAGATCGCCGTTTCCATCGAGGAAATAGGAACCAGCTTTTGGCTGGAACTGAAGGATTGCTTGCGCCACAGGATCTATAAAATTTGCTGGCAGAATGTTGCCGGCAAAAGGGCAGTACGCTGTAAAACCAGCGCCGCATCCGCCAGTGCTGGTGCCCAGTGCTATCTGTTGTAGTTGTTGTTGGCCGTTGACTGCTACCGGGTTGTATACCTGGTAGATGGTACTGGAGAATGGGGTAAGCAACGTACGTCCCGCGGGAAGAGTTGCCTGAAACTGGGTTACCACGCTCGTGGGGGCCCACCCGTTGTTAACGTTCGTCAGATTACTGAAATCGCCATTCCGCATGGCGTCCGTGGGCAGCAGAGTGTATCCCTGCGTGGCATCAGACTGGTAACGCGGCTCGATGGCCAGAAAGAAAAAGGTCCGGTCGTGCCCATTGTACAGTTTGGGAATACGCACGGGACCGCCGAGATCAAACGACATCTGCGTGTAGCGAAGGTTTGATTGCGGACGATTCACAGTGGCGTTCGTCCAGGGAGCTGCATTTGTGAGCGGATTCCGATGGTACACCGTCGCCGCGCCGTGATAGTTGTTGGTGCCCGATTTGGTCGTTACATTGATGATGCCGCCGCCCGTGTGACCAAATGCCGCCGAATAGGAAGATGTTTGGACCGTTATTTCCTGAACGGTTTCAGGAGAGAAAGACACCACTTCACGTCCCAGACCAACACCCGTGTTGCTAACTCCATCCACGATCATGTAGGTCGAGCCAGGTCTGCCCCCGTTGATGCTCAGATTGAAGCCGGGAACCGGCACGGCATTAGCATTAATCGTTGGATCTTCCGTTCCAACGTCTCCAGATATGTTGGGAGTGACAACCGCCAAATCGAGCACGCTGCGGTTCAGCAGAGGAACATCCGTCAGCAAACGTTCTGAAATAGTCTGGCTCAGCGTTCCATTTTCGAGGTTTTGCAAAGGCGCCTGTTCCGTAACCCGCACCTCGGTAGCTTGATCCCCTGGCTCTAGGATTAAATTTACTGTTTCAACCGTTGCGGTATCGACTTTGACATGCTCAACGATCGCTTTTTTAAACCCAGGCACATCTACCTCAACCCTATAAACGACAGGATCAAGGTTCTGAACGCTGAAAGCGCCCTGCTTTGACGTGGTCACGCGATATGTCTCATTCGTGCCCACATTCGTTATCTGGACGGTTACGTCCGGCACAACGGCACTGCTCTTATCTGTAACGGTGCCGCTGATGCTGCCGCGATTGGTCTGCGCCGCGCCACTGGCTGAAAGGAGTAGGGCCGCGATCCCAATCAGACACACTTTCATGTGCTTAACCTCTTTTCTTTGTGCGCACACTGACGCACAAAAAAACGCGGATCTCGATCTGATAGGAGCAACGGAGTCCCCCAATGTAATTCTTGTTCGAGAACAGCCATCTCGCACTCCCAGAACAGCGTTGGTTCTACTCCCGACCAAAATCGCCGTCAAAGCTTTCGTCATCAGAGCTGGGCGTTTCGCATTCCAAAACTACTGAGTTCAAGGCGGAAAGCTCCCTCATCGCGTTTTTTCAAGGACTTATGGGCGTGTCGAGAGAAGGAATGGAGACATCTGAATTGCAAATGGGACGAATCGGTATTGTGCATTGCACAACAGGCCGCGGGTTCGAATTGTAAATGTTAGATCTCAGAATGGATGGCAAAGAGTTGAATTCGGGCGGTAAGATTGCTGGATATTGCGCAGGCAGGTCTCTGCTTAACCTAAAGAGAATACGCGAGATATTTTGGTCGGGCGTCCGGATTAGAACCGGAGACCTCCTGCGCCCAAGGCAGCGGTAGGAATGCTATCTGATTGGTCCACCTAGCTTTGTGCTGCGTCATAGTACATGGTTTTGGACCTAATTTGTCAGTAGTTGGACCCAAGTTGGACCCAACTTCCGGTCTCCAGCGCTGAAGTATCAGGAACAGTTCATTGAAAATAAAGGAGTAAATGGTCGGGGCGCCGAGATTTGAACTCGGGACCTCCTGCGCCCAAGGCAGGCGCGCTACCAGGCTGCGCTACGCCCCGACACGAAATGCTCTTCCATTATAGAGCACTTCGCAGTTTCCCTAGCGCTGAATCACCCGCACGGCATGGCGGGCCCTATGCCCCAATTCCGTTCCCCAGTGGAGGGTGAAACCAAATCGGCCCGGATGGCGTTACAATACCGGGTATGCTGGCTACCCCGCCCGCCCGCGACAAATTTTGCACGCACCAAGTGCACACAATAAGGAGGTCCCGTGCAAGCCACACTCCTCGATCGCCGCAGTTTTCTCCGCGTATCCGCCGTCGCCGGAGGAGGAATTCTTGTCGCTCTCCATTTTGAGCCTGCCGCCGAAATCTTTGCGCAGGCGCCGCAGGCTCCGCCCGCCGCTTTCGAACCCACGGCATTTCTGCGCGTTGCTGCCGATGGCATCGTCACCATCGTGAGCAAAAATCCCGAAGTCGGCCAGGGCGTCAAGACGCACCTCCCCATGCTCATCGCCGATGAACTCGATGCCGACTGGAAAGACGTCCGCATTGAGCAAGCCGATCTCGACGAAACGAAATTCGGCCCGCAGCGCGCCGGTGGCAGCACTTCCACGCCCACCAATTGGGATCCGCTGCGCCGCGTCGGCGCCGCGTGCCGCCAGATGTTTGTTACCGCTGCTGCGCAATCCTGGTCCGTCCCCGAATCCGAGTGCCAGACGTCTTCCGGCCGCGTCATCCATCAACCGTCTAAACGCGTTCTTACCTATGGTGCACTCGCGGAAAGAGCAGCCGCGTTACCCGCACCCGATCTCAAGTCCGTGAAGCTCAAGGATCCTAAGGATTACAAGATCATCGGCCACTCCACGCACAGCGTTGACAACCCCTCCATTGTCACGGGCAAAAATCTTTACAGCATTGACTTCAAGGTTCCGGGAATGTTGTACGCCGTCTATGACAAGTGTCCCGTCTATGCAGGGAAGTGTGTTGGCGCCAACCTCGACGAGATCAAAGCCATGCCAGGCGTGCGCCACGCCTTTGAGGTGGAGGGCACGCAGGATCTGCTTGGCCTGCATTGGGGCATCGCCGTAGTCGCCGACACTTGGTGGCAGGCCAACGCCGCCCGCAAAAAGTTGCAGGCAAAATGGAACGAAGGCACAACTTCTCAGCAGAGCAGTGAAGGTTTCGCCCGCCGCGCGGAGGAGCTTTCCAAGGAACCGCCGGCCATCACTCTTCGCAAGGATGGAGACGCCGAAAAAGTTCTTCAGTCCGCCGCAAAGACCGTTGAGGCCGCTTATTCGTATCCGTTCCTCGCGCACGCTCCGATGGAGCCTGAAAACTGCCTTGCACATTACCACGACGGCAAGCTCGAATTTTGGTCCCCCAGCCAGACGCCGGAAAATGGCCGCCTGCTCGTGTCCAAAGTTCTGAATATTCCCCACGACGACATCATTGTTCACTTGAAGCGAGCGGGCGGCGGATTCGGCCGCCGCCTCACCAACGACTACATGCTCGAAGCCGGCGCCATCGCCAAACGGGTCGGCGTTCCCGTAAAGCTCCTCTGGACGCGTGAAGACGATTTTCACCACGATCACTATCGCCCCGCTGGCTATCATTTCCTCAAGGGCGGTCTAGATTCCTCCGGCAAGCTGATAGCCTGGCGCAATCATTTCGTCAGCTTCGGCGAAGGCGATAAGTTCGCTCCTTCCGCAGGCATCGCTGGCAACCAATTTCCCGGCACGTTTCTCCCGGACTTTTTCTTCGGCGCCTCCCTCATGCCGCTTGGCATTCCAACTTACGCGCTGCGCGCTCCCGGTACGAATGCCTACTCATGGGTCTTTCAATCCTTCACCGACGAACTCGCCCATGCTGCCGGAAAAGATCCTGTGCAATTTCGCCTCGATCTTCTAAGCGCTCCGCGCATGCCCAGCGCATCGCCGTCTTCCAATCCTGGTGATGTCGATCTCGACGCTTCTCGCATGCAAGGCGTCTTGAAACTCGTCGCGGAAAAATCCGGCTGGGGCACGCGCAAGCTGCCCAAGGGCAGCGCCATGGGCGTCGCCTTCCAATTTGCGCATCGCGGTTATTTTGCGGAGGTTGTCGAGCTTCGTGTAGACGCCAACAGGAAAATCAAGGTCAACAAAATCTGGGTCGCCGGCGACGTGGGCAGCCAGATCATCAATCCGATCAATGCGGAAAATCAGGTTCGCGGAGCGGTTATCGAAGGGCTAAGTTCCGTTATGTCCTACGAAATCACCATCGACGGTGGCCGCGCGGTCCAGAGCAATTTCAACGAATATCCCCCGGTGCGCATGAACCAGGTGCCGGCGGAAATCGAAGTTCATTTCCTCAAGACGGATAATTCACCGACGGGCCTCGGCGAGCCGGCGCTTCCGCCAGTTCTCCCGGCTCTATGCAACGCTATCTTCGCCGCCACTGGTGAGCGCATTCGGTCGCTACCGCTTTTGAAGCACGGCTACTCCTGGGCCTAGCCCGGCCATCGCGGAACTTATTCGTACCGCAAAGCGACGAGCGGGTCCACGCTTGCTGCTCGGCGTGCAGGCAGCCAACACGCCACGATCCCGGTGATCAATAGCAGCGCGGGCACACACACCAGCGTCCATGGATCGTAGGCAGACACTCCCCACAACTGCGTTGCGATCACTCGCCCTATCGCCACGCTTACGATCAGCCCAATCCCCACTCCTATCCCGACCAAGCGTAATCCCATTCGAATGACCATTCCCTGAACGTCCGACCCTTCTGCTCCCAGCGCCATTCGTATTCCAATCTCATGGGTTCTTCGCGCCGTCGTATACGCAAGCACGCTGTAGACGCCGATGGTCACGAGCAGCAGCCCGATCCCGCCAAAAATGGTCATCAGAAAGAATCCAAATCGCGGCCCCGCGTAGGAGAACTGGCTGATATAGCCATCGAGTGTTCCCGTGAAAGTCAGCGCCACGTTGCTGTCGGTTGCCCAAATTTCATGCTCCACAGCGTTCAACATCGTTAGCGGTTCTTTCGCTGTTCGCACCAGGATTCCGCGGAACGCCGAACCCGTCACAGTAAAGGGAACCCAAATCTCCGGCTCGGGCGGATCCTGCAGTCCCCGGTTCTTTGCATCAGCCACCAGGCCGATAATTTCAAACGTGGGCTCTTTCACCGCGTCGTCAAACTCCCTTAGCTGTGCGATTCTCACTTGTCTCCCAATCGGATTCTCGTTTCCTAAATACTTTTTCACGAACGTTTGGTTCACGACGGCTAGCTTGCGCGCTCCGGTTACTTCCGCTTCCGTGAAACTTCTTCCGTCCACCAACTGGATTTTCAGCACCGGAAAATATCCCTCACTGACCAGTTGAAACATCGCGTTCCATTTTTCGGCGTGCGTTTTTCCGGGAATCTCGATATCGCTCGGGATTCCGCCATACGGAGGCAGCGTGCTCGTTTCCGTCGCTTCGAGGACCCCGGGCAGCGCTTTCAGCCTTTGGAGGAGCGGCCGATAGAATCCGGCTACCTGATCCGCGGTCTTGTAACGGTCCACTGGCAAGGGAAGCCTCGCCACCAATATGTGATCCGGTTGCAACCCCAGCTTCACGTCCCTGATCGCCACGAAACTCCTCATCAACAGTCCCGCCGCAACCAACAGCGTCAATGAAAGCCCCACTTCTAGCACCACTACTGCATCACGCAGCCGCCCATGACGGAATCCGCCGCTAACCCCTTTTCCGCTGTCTCGCAGCGGATCGTTAAGGTCCTTCCGCGCCGCTTTCAGTGCCGGCACGAGCCCAAACACCAGAGCGGTCAGCACCGCCACACCCAGGGTGAACGCCAGAACTGGAGTGTTCAGCTGTATCACGGCCTCGGCTGGGATAATCTCCTGCGGCATCAGCGCCACCAGAAACTTCAGGCCTCCCCACGCCAGCAGCGTCCCCACCGCTGCACCGCCCGCTGCCAGAATCATGCTCTCCACCAAGAGTTGCCGCACCAATCTCCTTCGGCTTGCTCCCAGCGCCGAGCGTATCGCAAACTCTTTTTCCCGCGTGGTCGCTCTGGCGAGCAGAAGATTCGCCACATTTCCGCAGCCGATCAGCAGCAGCAGACCCACCGCCGCCAAGACAATAAAGAGCGTCGTCTTGAATCTCCCCACCACCAGATTAGTCAGCGACTCCATCTGCACCGTAAAATTTTTCGGGTATTCCGTCGGATAGACGGTGGCCAGCCGCTTTGCTATCACGGTAAAATCCGCTTCCGCCTCCTTCACTTTGACTCCCGGCTTCAGGTGCCCCAGCATCCACCAGTGCTGCTGAAACGCCCCGGCAATAACTTTCCCCGTCGCCGCCCGGCTCGGCTTGGCCGGAATCCACATGTCCGCATTCCCCCACCCAAATCGCGGTGGCATAATCCCGATCAGCGTCCTTGATACGCCATTCAGTACAAACGTCTTATTCACGATCCCCGGATCGGCTCCAAAGCTCTTCACCCACGTCTTGTAGCGCAACACGAATACCGGGGGAGCTCCCGGTTCGTAATCGGCTGGCTGCATCACCCGCCCGAGGAGCGCCGGCATCCCCAAAAACTCGAAAGTTCCCGGCGTCACGAAATTTCCGTCGAAGCGCGCTGTCCCCTCTCCAGACCGGTACAACACGTCCGTCTGATCATTCGCAATCGCTCGGTCAAACACATGATTCTGTTCCATGTAATCCAAAAGCTCCGGCCCGGTGTAGCCCCCTCGCCCGCCTGGCTCGCTCCGCTCCGTGTCATGGATTTGGATGGAAAAGTACCGTTGGGCATCAGGGTAGGGGAAGGGCTCCATCAGAATATTGTCGATAACGCTGAAAATTGCCGTGGACGCTCCAATCCCCAGCGCCAGAGTAAGTACGGCAATCACCGCAAATCCTGGTGTCTTGCGAAGGTTCCTCAGCGCGTACCGGACATCCTGCCCCAGCGTTTCCATAGTCGCCCCCAGTTCCGTCGATATCCCTTATAGCTACGCACTCTCGCGTAGATTAGTTCGACGGCGTTTCAGCTAAAAAGTTGCCAGACCGCCCGAAATAATGTGTTCCCGCCTATCCGTCCTCGCGGGAACTTGTAACGCTTGCCACAAGCGCAGATTCGGAGCAAAATTTTTCCGAGGGCAAGCCATGGCGAAACTGACCGAACTGGAAGTCAACGGCAAGCGCTATCCGGTCAACTACCCGCCGGATACGCCGCTCTTGTATGTCCTGCGCGATGAGCTCGGCCTGACCGGCAGCAAATACGGCTGCGGGGAAGGGCAGTGCGGCGCTTGTACCGTATTGATTGGCGGAGCGCCGCGGCGGTCTTGCCAGGTTCCGGCGAGCGCGGCCGCGGGGAAACCCGTGGTGACCATCGAAGGCCTGGAAAAAGACGGGCGCTTGCATCCTGTCCAGCAGGCGTTTCTCGATGCCGGTGCATTTCAGTGCGCCTACTGCACTTCAGGCATGATCATGAGCAGCGTGGGCCTGCTCCAGACGAATCCCAGCCCCAGTCAAGCCGACATCGTTCAATTCTTGCAGGGCAATGTGTGCCGCTGCGGGACGCATCCACGCATCATCGATGCGGTCTGCCAGGCGGCCAAGATTATGCGGGAGCACGGGCGATGAATAACGTCGAAGGAAAACTCTTTATCGAGCCGGAGCGCTACGAATTTACCGCCGCTTCGATCCATCAATTCGAATTGGCGCGCCGCGACTTCTTCAAGATTCTTGGCGCTGGAATCGCCGTATTCGCGGTTGCGAAAGATGCGCCAGCCGCGCAGGAGACAGCGCCAGGTCACCGGAGTTTCCATAACGAAGACTTGCCAAAAGACATTAGCGCGTGGCTGCACGTCGGCGAAGACGGCAGCGTAACGGGATTCACAGGCAAGGCGGAAATTGGACAGAACATTCGCACGGAGCTGGCGCAGACGATTGCGGACGAATTGCGCGTGCCGTTTGAGAGCGTTCGCATGGTGATGTCGGATACTGCGCTGACACCGTTTGATGCGGGGACTTTTGGCAGCAGAACAACTCCGACAATGACGCCGCAATTGCGTCGCGTGGCGGCCGCGGCCAGGGACATTCTCGTGGAAGCGGCGGCGAAGGAGTGGAACGTCGCACCGACCGGACTGGTGGCTGCCAACGCGAAAGTCACCGATCCAGCCTCGGGCCGCTCGCTTAAGTATGCGGAACTCGCGCGCGGCAAGACGCTAGCCCAGAATCTTCCGGCGGAAGATCCCATCACGCCTGCGATCGATTGGACGATTGCGGGAAAGGCGATTCCCAAAGTCGACGGCCGCGCATTCGTTACGGGCCGCCACCAGTACACCACGGATTTGCAGCCCGCGGGAATGCTGTACGGCAAAGTGTTGCGCCCGCCTTCCTTTGGCGCAACACTGACTTCCTTCCGGCAGAACGAAACGAAGGCGATGCCCGGAGTTTTCGTTGTGCGTGATGGGGATTTCGTCGGCGCGGCAGCGCCCACAGAGCGCGAGGCGCAAGAGGCGCTCGATGCTGTGAAGGCGGAATGGAAAGAAGTCACCCAGATTTCCAACAAAGAACTCTTCGCCTACTTTAAGCAGAACGGCGCGGCGAAAACCGAGGACCGCTTTCGCAAGCAGAAGGGCTCGATCGAGGAAGGGCTGGCGAACGCCGCGCACCGGCTCGACGCTACGTACAGCGTTGCGTACATCGCGCATGCTCCGCTCGAACCGCGCGCGGCCGTAGCTCAGTGGACCGATGGAAAGCTCACCGTCTGGACCGGCACGCAGCGGCCATTCGCCAATCGCGACGAGCTCGCTGCGGCATTCCGTCTGCCAGAGAGCAGTGTTCGCGTTATCGTCCCGGACACCGGCTCGGCGTATGGAGGGAAGCATACCAGCGACGCAGCGATGGAAGCCGCTCGACTGGCGCGCGCTGCAGGTCGCCCCGTGAAAGTCGTTTGGACGCGCGAGGAAGAGTTCACATGGGCGTATTTCCGTCCCGCGGGCGTGATTGAGATCAAGAGCGGAATCGCCAGCGATGGCGCGCTAACGGCATGGGAATTTCACAACTACCATTCCGGAGCCTCGGGAATCGAGACCCCTTACGTCGTAGCGAACCAGCGAACGGAATATCATCAAGTGCCGCTGATTTTGCGCAGCGGCTCCTATCGCGGACTTGCGGCTACTGCGAATCACTTCGCGCGCGAAACGCACATGGATGCGCTTGCGAGCACGGCCAAGATGAACTCCATCGATTTCCGTATGAAAAATCTTGCCGACACGCGAATGCGCGCGGTGCTGGAGGCGGCAGCTAAATCTTTAGGCTGGCCGCGCAAGAAAACGCGAGAAGGCCAAGGCTTCGGGATCGCATGCGGCGCAGAAAAGGGCAGCTATGTCGCAACCTGCGCCGAAGTTTCCGTGGATCGCGGCTCCGGCGCTGTTCGTGTGGTGAAGTTGGTCGAGGCGTTCGAATGCGGCGCCATCGTCAACCCCGATGGTCTGCGTAACCAGGTGGTCGGGGCGATGATTCAGGGATTGGGCGGCGCGCTCTTCGAAGCCATCGAATTTGAAAACGGGCGAATCAAGAATCCGCGTTTCTCGAGTTACCGTGTGCCGCGCTTCCGTGACGTACCGGAAATTGAAGCTGTCCTGCTCGATCGAAAAGATATTCCTTCAGCCGGCGCCGGTGAAACTCCGATCATGGCGGTTGCGCCTGCGATCGGTAACGCCATTTTTGACGCCGCCGGCGTTCGCCTCAACAACTTGCCAATGGTTCCCAACGGCCTTCGGCTCGCGTAAGATCCAGCCTTGTCTAGGCTAGTCTAACTGAGACTAGTTCCATCTAGTCTTATTTAGACTAATCTTTCAGACTGTCTTGTCTTTCGCGTAGCACAGCGATTCCATGTTGCACTCGATGCATTTCGGTTTTCGTGCGTAGCAAACCCGGCGTCCATGCCAGATCAGTTGGTGCGAAAACTGGATCCATTTCTCCTGCGGGATAATCTTCATCAAATCCTGCTCGACCTTTTTTGGATCGTCATTTCGCGACAAATCCAACCGGTTTGAAAGACGCAACACGTGCGTATCCACGACGACGCCGCTGGGAATCCCGTAAGCAGTGCCGAGTACGACATTGCCAGTTTTTCGCGCCACTCCAGGTAGCGTGAGTATTTCCTCCATTGTTCGCGGCACTTGGCCGTCAAATTTTTCAAGAATCGCTTTGCTCGCGCCCATCACGGACTTCGTTTTGTTGCGAAAGAACCCTGTTGGACGAATGTCTTGTTCCAATTGGCTTGGCGTTGCATAGGCGAAAGCTTTCGCGTCCGGATATTTCTCATAAAGTGTTTCGGCGACCTGATTCACGCGCACGTCGGTGCACTGTGCCGAAAGAATCGTGGAGATCAGCAGTTGAAATGCATTGTTATGCTTCAGCTCGCACGTTGCATTCGGGTACGCTTCATCCAGCTCTGCGAGGATTGCCGCCACGCGCTTGGGATCTGTTCCCGCCGCGCGAGCCGGCTTGGCAGCCTTTGCTGATTTCGCGGCTTTCGCTGTTTTCGATTTTGCTGAAGCCGGTTTCTTCTTCGATTTCTTGGCCATAGGAGCCAAGACTATAGCATGGAGGAAAGAGCCACGAGCAATCTGCGAAACGCCTTTCCCCGGTGGCTGCGCTGATTTTTTTCTTCCGCGGGCATCTCCGCGAAAGTTTTTCCGAGGGCAGGGAAGTGGAACACTGGATCGTACCCGAATCCACCTGAACCGCGCGGCGCCTCCAGGATTTCTCCATCAACGCGGTCCGTCACGATGGCCTTGGCGCGTCCGCGTTGCGCCAGCGCAATCGCGCAAACGAAATACGCTGCGCGTTCGGTTCCGGTCTTGCGTTGCAACTCGACGAGCAACTTTTCAATCCTTTGCGAGTTCGTCGCCTGCGGTCCCCCGTACCTTGCGGAGTGAACCCCAGGCGCACCGCCGAGCGCAGGCACGACCAATCCGGAATCGTCGGCGAAAACTAGCCCGCTCCGCAGCCTGGAGTAGTGCAGCGCCTTGCCCGCGGCGTTTTCGGCAAACGTCGGAGCATTTTCTTCAAACGCCGGGAGCGCCTCGAAACGCGGCAGCAATGTCAATTCAACCATAAGCGAAGATGCGGACGACGATGCGAGCTCACGATACTCGGCAAGTTTCCCGGGGTTAGACGAGGCGAGAAAAAGACTAGCGGGCGCGCGCACTGAATTTCAGGGGCAGGAGGGCGCGTTGTTCTTCCGTCAGCCGGCGAATCCCCGCTGCGGCGAGCGCCAGCAAGTCCTGCATCTCGCTTCCGGAGAACGCGCGCCCCTCCGCCGTCGCCTGGATTTCCACAAAATGCCCGTCGCCGGTCATGACTACGTTCATATCCACTTCCGCGCGCGAATCTTCTTCGTAAGCGAGATCCAGCAGCGCCCGATCGTCCACAATGCCCACGCTCGTGGCCGCCACAGTATCAATCAGCGGCGACTTCTTTAAGATTCCCGCCGCGGTCAGCCGTTCGAATGCCAGCGCCAGCGCGACGAACGCTCCGGTGATGGATGCCGTACGAGTTCCGCCATCTGCCTGAATCACGTCGCAGTCGAGCCATACGGTGCGCTCGCCCAGCGCTTCCTGATCCGTCACCGCGCGCAGCGAACGGCCAATCAATCGCTGAATCTCCAGCGTGCGCCCGGATTGTTTGCCACGCGCTGCTTCGCGCGGCGTGCGCTCTTCAGTGGCGCGCGGCAGCATTCCATATTCGCTGGTAACCCAGCCTTTGCCGCTGCCTTTCAGAAAGCTGGGCACGCCGTCATCGACCGTGGCAGTGCAAATCACTCGCGTATTTCCCAGCTCGATCAGCACGCTGCCTTCCGCCGTGGAAATAAAGTCCGGCGTGATTTTCATAGGACGCATCTGGTCCGCGGTCCGGCCGTCGGCTCTCACTCTTCCTCCTGCGGTCGTCATCTCTGCGCTTAAGAATTCTACGGCCTGCTCTCGGATTGACCAAGTTTGCCGAGCGTTCTAGTCGCTGTCAACGTGCCCGGACCTGCAGCGGGTGTCTGCGCGGCCGCCGCTGGCTGGTCTGTGCCGGACGGTGTTGGTGTCGGCTTTGCCGGTTCCTGCGCTACTTTGGTGTTCACTACAAATGTTCCCGCCAAGTCCAAATGCCCCGCGAGCGTTTCCACTTCCTGCCCATGAATCAGGATTTTCAGCCGCTGCACCTGCGGCACATTGGCTTCCAGCGTCCGGGTGATGGAATTCACGGCCAACTGCTCGCTCACGATGCCGGAAGGAATCGAAGTCGCCAGCGCCTCGGAAAAATCCGCAATCGCCGTTCCATCCGGCAAGAGATAGAACGCCAGTAGGGAAGCGTCCGGCGGCAACGTGCGCAACTCCGCATCCACGGGACCCGCAAGCAGCGTGTTCAAAACCTGTTTCGATCGCAGCACCGGGTCGTTCGATAGCGGCAGTTCGACCGTTACCGGCGCCAGCGTGGAATCGATCGCATCCGAAACCCAGAAAACTTTGGCTTTCACGCGGGGATCGCTCGGATTGATTGGGATCGGTTGCGTCAATTCGCGCCGCGCCTGTTCTTCGCTCTGCTGCTGGAGCTTCGCAGCGCGCTTCACGCGTCTCCGGAGAATTGGAAAATAAATCGCGGCGGCAAGCACTGCAACCACTAATCCACCAATCAACCAATATTTCCAGCTTGGGGTCACGGCAGCGCCCCCGGAGCGCTTGGAACGACGTAGGAGGGTTTGAATGCCGCTGTGCCACGCGCGATGGCGTCCGCCACGCCCGGCGCCATGCGGTCCAGGTCGGCGCGGTCCTCCACTGTCACACTCGAAACTTCCACTGCGATCGCAGGCGCGGCCGTAGTTCGAAGCTGGCGCACGCTGGCGGACTGCGCGGTGTCGGGCGAACCCTTGAAACGTTGCGCGAGGAATCCCTGTACCAGATCGCCGAATGCTTTGCTCAATCCAAGAAACGGCGCCTGTGCGCGGTCCCAGGGAATCAGGCCACCCGCATTTGCAACCGGCGGCAAATCCGAGTTCACGTAAACGCGCGCCGTGCCCGGCAATCCCGTCGATGAGATGTGCAGCGTAACGAACACCGCCCCGCGTTGCGCGTTGGTGGTTGCGGAGCGATCGTCAAACGAAGGATTCTCGTTCCCCTGCCGCGTCTGCACCACTTGAAAGCCCTGCAACTCCAGCGTGCGCCGAACTTGAACCGCGAAATCCAGAACGATCTCGCTCTCGCGGATGCCGCCTGTGCCGCGCGCGCCTGGGTCGGTTCCGCCATGCGCCGGATCGAGCACAACGATGTTGAGGCCGGATTGTTGCCCTTGCGTCCCAAACGCGGAAGCCGCCGGTCCCGTCGCTCCTCCGGTCGTGGGAGATGCCGTGGGGCTCGTCGCCGGAGCGCCAGGCGCAGGTTGTTGTGCTTGCGAAGGAGTTAGCGATGGCGAGACCAAAGCCCCAGCCATAAGCGCCATGCATAGCAGCCCAAACATCGAAACAAATTTGATTTGGAAGATGTTTTTCACCTACAGCAGCATACCAAATCCGCTCCACTCAGGGGTTCGTCGGAGCGATGACCAACGGCTTCAGTTTGGCCCTTTCGAGCAAGGCATTGGCGCTTGCCAGATCTTCCTTTTGGAATGCAGCCCAACGTGCCAGCGTATCCTGGGCAGCCTCTTCCCATTTTACGCTGGCGGTCGCGGCATCCGTCGTGGGCCCCAGTTCGGAGCTGTCTACGATGATCAAAAGCCGCGTGAGCGCCCCCTGGACTTGTGGGAGAGACTCGTGCTCCTTGCCCGGAAAAGCTTGCCCAAACAATCCAAAATCTGCGTCACTATCGGGCTCGACCGCCGATTCCACCCTCTTTTCCAGTTCTTGCAATGCCGTCAGAAGCTCGCTGCTGGCGCTGGCATCCTTCTTGCGCGCGTCGATTTGCTTTCGCAGATCGCCGGTCTGTTGCAGCGCTACCGAGACTTCACCCAATCGTGCTGCAAGTTTCGACGCCAGGCTGAACTGTCGCGTCAGCGCGTCTGGCTGCGTTTTCACGCGTGGGTCCAGCTTAATAATCAGCGGCTGCGTGGTGCTCTTGCCGTTCGCCGTAAGTTTCACCGTATAGTTGCCCGTCATCGCCAGTGGTCCTGCCGGGCCCCAGAACGATCTCCGAACGCCTTTCGGCAGCGCGTATCGAAGGTCCCAGACGAATCGGTGCATCCCCGCATCTGCCAAGAGAGGTTTTGGGTCGCGCACCCACTCCATCTGAATTGGCACATCGTTCGGATTTGTCTTGTGCAAGACGTCATCGCTCGCAAATCGTCGCACGAGCTTTCCTTCGGCATCGAAAATTTCCAGTTGAATGGGCGCTGACGCTTTTTGCTTCAAGTAATAATCCAGCATTGCGCCTTCGGGCGGGTTCGTGGCCAAGAATTCATCCATCGGCACCGGAGTGCCTTGGTCCGATTCCGTCCGCATGCGAATCGCGGCTTCGGGTCGAAAGAACCATGCATCGGCTGCAGCAACGTGCGCGTCCATCTGCCTCAGCGGCGTCACATCGTCCAAAATCCAAAACGACCGGCCAAATGTGGCAATCACTAGGTCGCTTTCGTGCACCACCAGGTCGCGCACCGAGGTCACCGGCAAATTCAGCTGCAAAGACAGCCAATCCTCGCCGTCATTGAAAGAAACATACACGCCCTTTTCCGTGCAAGCGTACAGCAATCCTTTTCGCGCCGGATCCTCTCGTACGCAGTTCAGAAAGCTGCCTTCGGGGATTCCACTTGAAACGCGTTGCCAGCTCTTTCCGAAATCACGCGTGCGATAGAGATACGGCTGATAATCGTCAAGACGGTGCCGGTCCACCGCCGCATATGCCGTTCCAGCATCGGAGTGCGACGCTTCGATGTGCGTCACCTTGCTCCACGGCGTCAATTCCGGCGGCGTGACGTTCTCCCAGGTTTTCCCTTCGTCTTGCGTCAGTTGGATTTGGCCGTCATCCGTGCCCGTCCAGATTTCTCCAGCCCGCACATACGATGGGCCAATGGTGTAAATCACGCCTCGGCGTTTCCCTTTTGGCGCATCCGCAGCTGTCGCGCCGTCCAGGTTTGCCGGGACTCCCGCATCTTCACGTGTGAGGTCGGGACTCATCACTTGCCACGAATTTCCTCCGTCTGCCGTCCGAAAAAGAACTTGCGAGCCGAAGTACAGCACGTGCGGATCGATCGGCGAAAAAACAAGCGGCAGGGTCCAGGTGCGCCGGTACTCGCCGGGATGCGCCAGCGTTGGCGGCATCTGCTGGAGCTGTTCATCGCTCAAATCCTGTCGTGCGACAAACCCACCGAAAACCACGCCAGGATTCAGCGGGTCCGGCGCGATGTATCCGTTTTCGTCGCCAGCATCGATTGGCCGCCAATCGTGAAAATTCAGCGAGCGGTACCGGCTGCGGCTTGGTGTTGCCACGGCATTGCTGTCCTGCTGCGCTCCATACGCCCAGTAAGGAAACTGGTTGTCTGTTATTACGTGATAGAACTGCCCGGTCGGCTGGTTGAACCACGAGCTCCACGTCTCACCGCCGTTGCGCGTTACGATCGTGCCCTGGTCACTGCTCAAAACCATCCGTCGCGGCTCATCCGGATCAATCCACAGTTCGTGATAGTCATCGCCGCCCGGTGCGCCTCGGAACGCCGTGAACGTTTTCCCTCCGTCGTGCGATTGGTAGGTCGTGGTGTTCGGAACGTACAGCGTGTCAGGGTTTTTTGGATCTACGCTGACTTCCCCGAAATACCAGCCGCGTTGCCAGATACGCCGGTCATTCGAAACGCGTTGCCATCTCTGCCCAGAGTTATCCGAACGAAACAACCCACCTTCCTTTGCGTCCACGATCAAATAAATTCGCCGCGGATTGCTCGGCGCAAACGCTATGCCAATTCGTCCCAGTCCTTCCGACGGCAATCCTTGCCCGTTCACGCGTTCCCAATGATCGCCCCCGTCAATCGAGCGATACAGCCCGCTGCCTGGTCCATTCGAAGGCGGATACACGCTCCACGGCGGCCTTCGCGTTTGCCACAGCGATGCGTAAACCGTTCTTGGATTTCCTGGTTCGAACGCCAAATCAATCGCGCCGGTGTTTTCGTCATGAAACAGAATCTTCTGCCAACTCTTTCCGCCATCTTTCGAGCGGAACACCCCTCGCTCCTGGTTCGGCCCGTAAGGATGCCCCAGCGAGGCGACGAAAACCTTGTTTACGTCCCGCGGGTCCACGATGATTCGCCCAATCTGCCGCGAGTCCTCCAGCCCGATGTGCATCCACGTTTTGCCGCCGTCCGTGGACTTGTACATTCCATTCCCGTTGGAAATCGACGAGCGCATGTCCGCCTCGCCCGAGCCCACGTAAATCACGTTCGAATCCGATGGCACTACCGCGATTGCTCCAATCGAAGCAATCGCCTGCGAATCGAAGATGGGCTTCCACGTCCGCCCCGCATCATTCGTCTTCCAAACGCCTCCGCCCACGCTTCCAAAATAGAAAACCTCCGGCTGCCCGCGCACTCCCGTCACCGCCAACGTGCGCCCTCCGCGCGACGGCCCGATCAGCCGCCACCGCAATTCCTGAAATAATTTTGGGTCGTACTGCTTTGGTGCCTCAGGCCCGGCCAACATCCGAACCGAAGCGACAAGCACGAACAGACCAGATAGAAATGTAAGAGCGAAGTGGCGCAATCTCACGTCTAGAATCTCCTGGCAGTAAGTCGGCTTTCCCAAAGACTGCTGAGTATATCCCAGCCTCACAAACAACCGCCCGGCTCTTTCGAACCGGGCGGCAGGGAATCATCAGGTTGGGGAATTGCCTAGGCTGTTTCCAACTCCTCGATGCTTTTCACCACGACCGGCTTCGACTTGCGAATCTTCAATTTGCGGATGGCAAAATAAATCAAGAATCCGGCCATGATAATGAGCACTCCGAACAGCAGCCCGTTCATTCCCAGCACGGTTTCGTGGTTACTCTCGACCATCGCCAGGCTCAGCAGCGCCAACGGAAACACGCCAGCGAGAATCGCGCCGGGCATGCCGCCTGGGACGCGGAATCCGCGCTTCAACTCCGGTTCGCGGATGCGCAGCGCCACCAGCGCCACGAACTCCAGCATCAGGCTGACCCCGTAAAGCATAATGTCCAGCGTCACGAGCCGCTTGAATCCCAGCCCCAGGCACAGCGCCCAGCACGTCGCGCAAAAAAGAATAGCTGCCCACGGCACGCGAGTCCGCGCGCTCACCTTGCCAAAAATCTTCGGCAGCATTCCGTCATGCGCCATCGCCAGCGGTAGTCGCGAATAGCTCATCACCAGCGCGTTGAACATCCCGAAAGAGCTCATCATTCCGCCAAGGATGATCAGGAGCCTCAGCCATTCGAATCCCAGGAACTTTCCCCCGATCGCTCCTGCCACCGCGGCCCACGAGCCGTCGCCTCCAAAAGTCGAAGAAGGAACTCCCGTCAGATACACCGCAGCAAACGGCAGCACGTAGGACAGCGCCACCAAGGCGACTGCAACAATCATGGCCCTCGGGTAAGTCTTCTGCGGCCGCTCGACTTCCCGTGCAATCGTGGAAGCGTTATCCCAGCCCATGTAGTTCCACATCGCTACCAGCACGCCCCCGAGCAGGCTCAGCCCCGTAGCCGCCTGTGCGGCATGCGCTTCCGCGAGTGCACCCATTTTCAGCGGCGACATCACGACGATCACGGCGAACGGCGCCGAAAGCAGGAAGAAAAGCCACAGCGAAGTGATTCCCACCACGCGAATTCCCGCAAGATTCAACGCCGTGCAAGTAGCCACCACAAAAAGTCCGGCGTAGACTCCCTGATTCCCGAGCCCAAACCACGGCGACATCTGCTTCAAATAAAAAACAAACAGCGTCGGATAAATCGCCATGTCAAAAATGCTTGCGGCCAGAGAGAGCCACGCTTCCTGAAAGCCCCAGAAGTTTCCCAATCCGCGCCGCACCCACGCGTAGTAGCCGCCCTCTTGTGGCAGAGCGCTCGATAACTCCCCGATCATGAACGCTGTCGGCAGGCACCACAGCACCGGCAGGAACAATAGGACCAAGATTCCACGGCCGTAGCCCGCTCCATGAATAATCTCTTCCGTGCCGTAAGTGCCGCCAGACACCATGAAGAACGTGGCGGCCACCAGTGGCCAGAGCGTAAGCTTAACGGCTGGTTTCCTTGGTGTTGGAATTGCGCGGGCAGGTAGCTGGGCGGGAAGCGTTAAAGAACTCAATTTTTACTCTCGTCCTCCTAAGGGAATCTCGCTCTTGCCGCTGCGTTAACCGTCTCGCAGTCACTCTCAAAAAATAAAGCGAGTTCGCATTCGCAGCATACAAGAGCCGCCCCCCCATGCAAGGAAAAAATGCGCCTCAGCAAAATATTTTTTTGTCTCTCCAACCGTAACTTCCTACTACTGTAGGGCAGGGTTTGCATTGCTCTGTCGTGTTTAGCTTCATCGCAAATGAAACCGATTTGCGATCTACGGCGTCACATGCAAAGCGAGTGCTTTCCCTGGGTGATTTCCTGACAAGCGAGAATGAAAACACAGTGACCGGAGGGCGATGGTGCGAAAACATGCGAGCGCGTTAGCGGTATTCATAGTCTTCTTAATGGTTTTGCCTTTGGCGGCACAGGCCCCGAGCCAGTCGGAATTGTCCGCGATCCATCAAATTAAGGACGAAGGCTTCAACGATTCCAAAGTAATGGAAATCATGACCTATCTGACTGACGTTTACGGCCCGCGCCTGACGAATTCCCCGGACATCAAGGAAGCCGCCAATTGGACTACCGGCAAGATGAAGGAATGGCAGCTAGCCAACGTCCATCTGGAGCCTTGGGGGCCGTTCGGACGAGGCTGGTCCAACGAACGCTTTTCCGCACAGGTAATTTCGCCCCGCCCGTTTCCTCTGATCGCCTATTCAAAGGCTTGGACGCCCGGCACCAACGGTCCCGTAACCGCGGCGGCAGTTCTCGCCCCAATTTTGAAAGAGGAAGACATCGCAAAATATCGCGGCCAACTGAAAGGCAAGTTTGTCCTCACCGCCGCCATCCCCGAAAATCCCGAGCGCTTCGAGGCGCAAGCGCACCGCTACACCGATGCCGAGTTGGCGGAGCTTGCGACCCAGCCAATACCAGTAGCGAACGCCGAAGACCGCGCCGCCCAATTTCGCGCCCAGCGCGAATTAAGTCTCAAAATACAGAAGTTTCTCGTCGAAGAAGGCGTTGCCGCCTGGATCGAGCCTTCCCGCGGCGACGACGGAACCGTATTCGTTCAGCAAGGAGGCGGCCGCGATAAGGAGAAAGACCCGCCAGCTCCTCCGCGCGTCGCCGTCGCCAGCGAAAACTATGGCCGCATCTATCGAATGCTCGATAAGAAAGTGCAAGTCACCATGCAGCTCGATATCCAGAACAAGTTCTACGACGACGACATCAATTCCTTTAACGTCATCGGCGAGATTCCCGGCACGGACAAAGCCAAAGCCGACGAGATCGTCATGCTCGGCGCGCACTTCGATTCCTGGCATGGTGGAACCGGCGCCACGGACAATGGCGCAGGCTCCGGCGTGATGCTCGAAGCCATTCGGATTCTCAAGGCCACTGGCCTCAAGATGCGCCGCACCGTTCGCATCGGCCTCTGGACGGGCGAGGAGCAGGGTCTGCTCGGCTCGCGCGCCTACGTCAAGCAGCATTTCGCTGATCCCGAAGTGATGAAGCCCTCTCCCGAACATGCCAAGCTCGACGCCTACTACAACGTCGACAACGGCACTGGTAAGATTCGCGGCGTCTATCTCCAGGGCAATGAAATGGTCGCCCCCATCTTCTCCGCCTGGATGGAACCGTTCCACGACCTTGGCATGAATACCCTTACCATCCGCAACACCGGAGGTACCGATCACCTTGCTTTCAATGCGGTCGGCCTGCCCGGTTTTCAATTCATCCAAGACCCTCTGGACTACGACACGCGCACTCATCATTCCAACATGGACGTCTACGAGCGCATTCAGGAGCCGGACATGAAGCAGATGGCCGTGATCGTCGCTTCTTTCGTCTACCTGACCGCCAACCGCGACGAAATGATCCCGCGCAAGCCCCTGCCCAAACCGCAGCCCGCGCGCCCTCAACCTTGAGAGACAGTACAGGGGCGGGCTTCAGCCCTCCCTTTTTCCCTGACGCGGCGTGACATTCCTGCCCGTCCATCGTCATACTCCTGAGGGGGTTAGGATGGCCTCATTCTGGCAGAGCCTTCGCCACGCCTTTCGTCTTCTTTGGCTAAGTCCCGGCTTTACCATCATCTCTGTCCTTACTCTCGCGCTTGGCATCGGCGCCAACACCTCCATCTTCCAGCTCATCGATTCCGTTCGCCTCCGTACCATTCCCGTCAAGAATCCCCAGGAGTTGGGCACCATCCGCATTGCCGACCGTCATTGGGGTTCCGGCCAGTTTTCGAGCCAGTATTCCCAGCTCTCCTTTCCCATGTGGGAGCAGATTCGCAAGCGCCAGGAGGGATTCGCCGAAATCGCCGTCTGGTCCGACCAGCGCTTCAATCTGGCCACCGGCGGGGAGGTCCGCAAAGCAAAAGGTATCCGTGTCAGCGGCGATTTCCTTCATGTCCTCGGTGTCGAGCCGATTCTGGGGAGGCTCCTTGGTCCAGAGGATGACCGGCCCGGTTGCGGCACTTCCGGAGCAAACATCAGCTACTCGTTCTGGCAGCGGAATTTTGCGGGCGATCCATCCATAGTTGGAAAGCGCCTAACGCTCGATGGCAATGTCTTCGAAGTTGTCGGGGTCACGCCTCCTGGTTTCAATGGCATTTCCGTGGGTGATACCTTTGACGTGGCCGTGCCCATTTGCGTCGAGCCCATACTCAGCCCGCGCAACAATCGCCTGACGCTCCGTCATGCCTGGTGGCTCGCCTCCGTTGGTCGCTTGAAATCCGGATGGACTATCGCCCGCGCCAACGCGCAGATGAACGCCGTGACGCCCGCGATTCTGCAGGAGACGATTCCGCCCGTTTACGATGCCGCCGGAGTAAAAAAATATCTCGAATACAAGCTCGGAGCATTCTCCGCCAGCACGGGATTTTCGGAGTTGCGCGAGGATTCGGAGACGTCTCTTTGGCTGCTGCTCGGAATTTCCGGATTGGTCTTGCTCATCGCGTGCGCGAACCTGGCGAACCTGATGTTGGCCCGCGCCGGTGCTCGCGAACGACAGATAACCATCCGGCGAGCGCTTGGAGCCTCGCGTTGGCGAATGATTCGCGACCTGCTCTCTGAAAGCCTCCTGCTCGCAGTTGCTGGAACGATTTGCGGGCTGTTTCTGGCGTTCGCGATAAGCCGCCTGCTTGTCGCCTTCATCAGCACGCCGCAAAGTCAAATCTTCCTGGATCTCGGGATGGACTGGCGCCTGCTGGCTTTCACGACGGCGCTCGCCGTGCTAACAACGGTTTCCTTTGGGCTGGCGCCCGCCGTGCGTGCCACGCGCGCGGAGCCTGCCACCTTGCTGCAATCCGGCAGCCGCGGAATGTCTGGAGGACGCGAGCGCTTTAGCCTCCGGCGCATTTTGGTCGTTTCGCAAGTGGCGCTGTCCGTTGTGCTGTTGATGGGCGCGCTGCTTTTTGTCCGGAGCCTGCGCAACCTGACGACGCTGAATATCGGTTTCCAGCAAACCGGAATCATGGTTACCGACGTCGATTTCCGCCGGTTGCAAATTCCCGAGGAGCGCTTTACGGAATACAAACGCGATATCTTGAAGCATGTGCAGGCTATGGCCGGCGTGGAATCCGCCGCTAGCGCGATGCTCGTGCCCTTTGGCGGCAGCTCCTGGAATGACAACGTCATCAACGAGGGTTCCGACTCAGACGCAGGTGTCGCCTGGCTTAATTATCTTGGCCCGGGCTATTTCCAGGCCATCGGAACTCCGCTCCTCGCGGGACGAGACTTCGATGACCGTGATACCGCTACTTCGGTCAAAGTCGCCATCGTCAATCAGGCGTTTGTCAGGAAAATTCTCAAAGGCGCCGATCCCCTTGGCAAGAGATTCCGCATACACGAACCGCCGGGAAAGCCTCGCCCTCTCTATGAGATTGTGGGAGTAACCGGCGACAACAAGTTTCAGAACATGCACGAGGAATTTTTGCCGTTCATGTATTTCCCGGCTACACAACAGGAAAAGCCCAGCCCCGACGATCAAATCCTCATTCGCTCCTCGCTGCCCTTGACCACCCTCATGGGCTCGCTGAAACAAACCATTGCTGAAGTAAATCCCGGTATCGACCTTGACTTTAGGGTTTTAAAGACGCGAATTCACAACTCGCTGTTACAGGATGAACTGATGGCCACTCTCTCGGGCTTCTTCGGCTTCCTCGCGGCGCTTCTCGCAGCCATCGGACTCTACGGCGTCATTTCCTACATGGTGGTGCAGCGTACCAGGGAAATTGGCATTCGCATGGCCATCGGCGCGAAGCGTACCGACGTCGTGAAAATGATTCTGCGCGAAGCGGGCGTGCTCACGGTTGCTGGCTTGGTGATTGGCATCGCCTTCGCCCTCGGCGCGGCGCAAGCTGCCAAATCCTTGCTCTATGGCTTGAAGCCGCGCGATCCCGTAACCCTCGTGATGGCCGTTATCCTGTTGAGCGCGGTAGCATCGCTGGCGAGTTTCTTGCCGGCCCATCGCGCCTCCAAACTCGATCCCCTGACAGCCCTGCGCTACGAATAGCCGATCGCCTCCTTGTCGCAAACAGCGGCTCTCACAGACGTACGCTCCATTCTTTTCCGGCCACACTCCGTCTCTCCCTCTGCTACACTACGCCCCCGGATTGCGTCCCATTTTATTTCTGAGGAGTTTTGCGCATGAAAACCATTCGCTGTCTCGCCCTCGCGTCTCTTGTTTTGTTTCCGTGGCTACCCATCCGCGCTCAGGAATCCGCGCCGAAGCCTGCCTCTGCCGCTCCCCGTAACATCACCATTGACGACTACTTCCAGATTCGCGATGTCTCGCAACCCGAGATCAGTCTCGACGGCCAGTGGGTCGTTTACGCCGTGCGAACCCGCATGCTCAAGGAAGATAAGAACGAGCAGCGCCTCTGGATGGTTTCCACTCACGGCGGAGATCCCATCTCCTTGACGGCGGAAGGCGTCTCCTCCTCGCATCCTCGCTGGAGCCCCGACGGCAAGTACCTTGCCTTCCTCTCCGCACGAAACAATGGCAAGACCCAGGTCTGGCTTCTCAACCGCCTTGGTGGCGAAGCCGCTCACCTCACCGACGTTCCTCAGGGCGTTGACGATTTCGAATGGTCTCCAGACAGCACTCGCTTGGTTCTCATCCTTCGCGATCCCAAGCCCGAGGACTTGGAAGCCGCCAAAGACAAAGACAAGGACAAAGACAAGCCCGCCGCGGCTGCCAAGCCGAAAACTCCTCCTCCCTTTGTAATTGACCGTCTCCAGTTCAAGCGCGACACCGTCGGCTACCTCGACCGCCGCCGCACCCATCTCTACGTCTTCGACGTCGTCTCGAAAAAAAGCACGCAAGTGACCTCTGGCGACTTCGACGATTCCGAGCCCGCCTGGTCACCGGACGGCAAATCACTCGCTTTCGCCAGCAATCGCTCAACTCCCGATCCCGACGCCACTTACAATTCGGACATCTGGGTCGTCGCGGCCAACAACACCGACAAGGGCGCGCACCTCACACAAATCACCACCAATCCCGGTCCTGACCGTTCGCCCGCCTGGTCACCCGACGGCAAATGGATCGCCTTCATCAGCGAAATCGACATGAAGGCCATGATCTACGCCACCCATCATCTCGCCATGGCTCCATCCTCCGGCGGCGAGGCGAAAGTTCTGACTCTCGCATTCGACCGCAGCATTCGCCGCCCGCGTTTCTCCGCCGATGGCCGCTCCATCTACTTCATTGCAGACGACGACGGCACAGAAAATCTCTGCCGCATCGGTGTCACCGGCGGCGAAGTCACGCACCCCATCGGCGGCCGCCTTGTTGTGGCAGCCTATTCGCTCAGCAAAGACGGCGCGATCGCCGCGCAAATCAGCACTCTCGATCGCCCGGACGAAATCTTTCTTTCGAATGAAAAGGATCTCCCTCGACTCACAAAAACGAACGATGCGCTCTTTTCGCAACTCCGTCTCGCCCAAGCCGACTACGTTCATTTCAAGAGCAAGGACGGCACCTCCGTCTCCGGATATCTCTACAAACCCGTCGACTACGCTCCCGGCAAGAAAGTTCCCACTCTGCTCAATCCCCATGGCGGCCCGGTCGGCCAATATTCCGCTTCCTTCTACCACCTCGCGCAGCTCTACGCGGCCAACGGCTACGCCGTTCTTCTCCCCAATCCGCGCGGCTCCTCCGGCTACGGCCAAAAATTCTGCGAAGCCATTTTTGCCGACTGGGGCAACAAGGATTTTCAGGACGACATGGCTATGGTCGATTACGCTGTCGCACAAGGCATCGCTGATCCAGAAAAATTAGGCGTCGGCGGCTGGTCCTACGGAGGCATGTCCACCGACTTCATCATCGCCCAGACCACGCGCTTCAAAGCTGCCATCTCTGGCGCCGGCATTGCGCTGATGACCAGCGGCTACGGCCATGACCAATACATTCGAGACTACGACTCCGAGTTGGGCCGTCCCTGGGAAAACAAAACCGTGTGGGAAAAAATCTCTCCCTACTATCGCGTGAACAACATCACTACGCCCACCCTTTTCATGGGCGGCGACGTTGACTGGAACGTTCCCATCATCGGTGGCGAGCAGATGTACCAGGCGCTAAAGAGCCTCGGCCGCACCACGGAGCTCGTCGTCTATCCAGGTGAATTTCACGGCTTCACCACTCCGTCTCACATCAAGGACCGCCTCGAGCGCTACCTCGCCTGGTACGCCCACTACGTCAAAGGCGACTCCACGCCGCCACGCCCGGCGGAGCCATCGGCGACTGCGACGAAAGCCGTAGGTGAATGATGCGTCTCCGTGATTCGATTTTTGGCGCCCTGTTTCTCGTTTCGTTTTGTTGTATGCCCGTTTCGGCGCAATCTAAATTCACAGTCGGCACCGCCTCCGCCGCTCCCGGCGAAAAATCCGCCGGCGCTCTCGAAGTCCCCGCCGGCGTCGATGCGTCCACCAGCATTCCCATCGTCGTCGTAAACGGCGCCAAGCCCGGCAAAGTCCTCGCGCTCGTCTCCGGCGCGCACGGCACCGAATACGTCTCCATCATCGCCATCGAAAAACTCATCGCCGCTCTCGACCCCGCGCAAGTCACGGGCACCGTCATCCTCGTTCCGCTCATCAACATTCAGTCCTTCGAACAAAAAGTCCCCCACGTCAATCCCGTCGACAACAAAAGCATGAACCGGTTTTACCCCGGCAAAGCCGATGGCACGCAAACCGAGCGCGCCTCCTACCTCATCACCAAGGAAATCGTCGACCGCTGCGACTACCTCATCGACTACCATGGTGGCGACCTCGACGAGAGCCTCCGCCCCTACGCTTATTGGGGCCCCACCGGCCGCGAAGCTCAGGATCGCACTTCCAAAGAAATGGTCCTTGCCTTCGGCCTCGACCACATTATTATCTGGCGCGAACGCCCCACTGATCCCGCTGCTACGCGCTATCTCGATAACACGGCTTCGGTGCGCGGCAAGCCTTCTATCGTCGTCGAAGCCGGCCACGCCGGCACCGTCGAGTCCGATGACGTCGCTCTCCTCGTCAACGGCACCCTCAGCACCATGCGCACGCTTAAAATGCTTCCGGGCGAGCCGCACACCATCGAAAATCCTGTTTGGATTGAAAAACTAGTCGACGTTCTCGCCGAGGGCCCCGGCATTTGGTATCCCCTCGTTAAGCGTGGCGCCTATGTTTCCGCCGGAATGAAACTCGGCACCATCACCGACTACGTCGGCAAAGTCATCGCCGAGCCTCGCGCCCCCGTCTCCGCGATAGTCCTCCACGTCAACGCCGTTCCTTCGCTCAAAAAAGGCGACAACATTGCCGACCTCGGCGTCCCCGCCTCCCACGCGCCATAGTGGCTCCCACCGACCGTCATTTCGTCTATAACGAGGTCGGCCCTGTCAAGGCAAACTTCTCCGTTCACTTCGTCTGAAGTGTTTTCTCTTCACCTACAAGAATCTTTTTCTTCCTCGCGACCAAGGTTCGTACCGTAATCGTTTGGTGG
>Ga0209350_1000135_pt1 | contig 48525 bp, 46 predicted proteins | sample GraSoi013_2_20cm_2_FD_185822 | JGI IMG/M metagenome (GOLD analysis project Ga0209350, IMG submission 185822) | Grasslands soil microbial communities from the Angelo Coastal Reserve, California, USA - Sample 09_27_2013_2_20cm (SPAdes) (version 2) | ecosystem: Environmental > Terrestrial > Soil >...
AACCGTCCATTTGGCTTGCGGAGGGTAATCATTCGCAAAGTCGCGACGCAAATTAGCAGCCAAGGCATCAAGCCGCGCCTGAGCTGGCGCTACGGTGAGGCCCGGCTTGAGACGACCGATTGCCCCGGGTAATAGGCGCAGGCCACGCGCCGGCGCTGGGAACGGATCGCCACTGAATCCGCAGGTAATCCATACCTCCACGGCTGGAATGGTCGGTCCGGGGTGGCGAAATCCAGGAGAAAGTACACCTACAATCGTATATAGATCGTTATCGAGGCGGAGGCTCCGGCCGAGGACGCCAGGATCAGCCCCATAAGATCGGCGCCACAAGCCATCGCTGATCACGACCACGGGCGCGAAACCAAGCGCGAAGTCCTGGTGACCAAATAAGCGTCCTAGTTCAGGAGTGGCGCCGAGCATGGAAAAGTAGTTGGGAGAGACCTCCATCATTTCCAAATGTTCGGGCTGTTTGGCACCGGTCAAGTTTGTGGGGCCCAAAACGATGACACTCACATCTTCGAACACATCCGTCTGCGCTCTAAGATCGTCGAATTCCGGCACGGAAAACCGAACGTTCCGCAAACCCACGCCTGGATTGTTAAAGTAGATCCTTACAAGACGATCGGGGTCGCGGAACGGAAGAGAACGGAGCAACACGGCGTTCACGATGCTGAAGATCGCCGTGTTGGCCCCCACGCCCAGAGTCAGCGTCAGGACCGCCACGATCGTGAAGGTGGGCTTCTTGACCAGCATGCGCAAACCATAGCGAACATCCTGAAGTAAAGCCTCCATGTGGACGCTTCCTTTCGGCCCTCTGCCGGGACCGGCGGAGGACATCACTTGAAAACTCCATTACCAGTTTGCGATCGGCGGACTCTCCTCCTCCCACAGTTGCTGGCCCAGTTGCTCGGACCAGAGGAGGGTCCATTGGTTGTCGTTCAATTTTCCCCAGCCATCCCGTACAACCCCCATGACGTAGATCTTGCTCGTTTTGCCACTGTTGTCCTTAATCTCGCCCTCTAGTTTCTCAAGTACGAGTGCCGCCCAGTCGTTGCCTCTGGGTTCGACCGTGAGCACGGTGGCGTCAAATCGCGTTAAGGTATACGGGCGGGAGAAGATTGCATCGATAAACTCCTGCCGTGTTAGTTTTCGGTCGGGAGTTTGGACGTATAAATCCGGAGCCAGCATCCTCTCGATTGTGTTCTTGTCCATCGCCACACGCGCTTGAATCGCTTTTCGCGCTTCTGCCGAACTGACGGCAGGAGCACTTTGCGCCCAGGCTGCAGCCGTTACGATTACCACCAGTAACGTGGAGACCGGAATGCGCCCCCTCAGATTCATGCACAGAAAGCTAGAGCGTATTGAAGTTGCCAATCTCGATTTCATTCGCTTCTTCTCCTCTTGTACGCCCTGTCGGCCACAGCATCATCCGAGGCCAATACGTTCTTGGCGATGCTCACCAGTTTGCGATCGGCGGACTCTCCTGCCACCGTTGCTGGCCCAGTGGCTCGGAGGATAGGAGAGTCCGCTTTGGGAGCGCTCTGTCCGCCAGCCAGCAGCGTCAGGCTACCAGCGACCGCGAACCTTGCGATCGTCGCTGCGCTAATCCAAATTCCGCGCATAAGGACCCAATTCTCTTTTTCCGGCTTGCCGTCCTGCCCGCGTGTTATCAGGTTGCGTTGGATGCGAAGGGTCGTTATCGCATCGGCGGCGGCCAGATCACCCCGCGGCGCTCCTACTTAGTCCAGGGCGGAATCACGCCGTTGCTGCGCGCGTACGCGATCGACTGCCCCAGATGCTCGTGTTGATCTTCGAGAATCAGCATCAGCGCGCCCTGCTTCGTCATGTCTCTTCCGAACAGTTTCACCGGCGCCTGCAGGTCGTTGTCGGAAAGTCCCGTAATCGCTTTTTGCAGATTGACGTAAGAAGCCTTCAGAGCTTCCTGCAATTTCTCCGGATCGGTGATGGGCGCGGGCTGTGCCCCCGTATTCGGTGTGCCCGAGAGCACGCCGATGAGCATGCCGTTCTCCCTAACGATCAGGTTGAACACGTCGCCAACGGAGCGAACGCCGTGGCCGGGCTTCCAGTCGTACTTGCCCGACATAACGCGCGCGAGTCCGGTGAATTTGTCGGAAAGCGTTCCGGCATCTTTTCCGAAGGCGGCCTGCATTCCTGCCGGCTGCCCCTGCGCCTGCGCCAACGGCACCACCAGAGCGACCGCAAGCGCGCACACTCCGTACTGAATCAGAATCTTCTTCATGTGGAACTCCTCTACGTCACTTAAAACGACTCGTGCTGTTCGTAACGACGAATGCAGGTCTCAACGCGGCGTTTTTTTTACTCCCCTGCACCAGCGAACCGGCTAGCCGTTTTCAGCACCGCCGGGCGGCGCGCCTCCGCCGGTCCCCAGATTCATGTGTTCTTGGCGATGCTTCCATGCCCCTCCAAACGCGCCATACCCGGCTCTTCAAAAACAAATCGAAGGGCCCACACACCGTCGATCAAAACCGAAGTGATGGACCTGCTTACGGAGCGGGCGCGCTCCGCTTGTCGAGATGCCGATCGAAGTACACATCCGCCGCATTGAACAACATCATCCACGATGAGTACCGTGCCATGTCATGAATCTCGTTCGGAATCATAATTACGTCATGGTCGATGTTGTGCGACCGCAAGCCTTCGATGAGTTCGGCGGCCTGCTGGAAGGGTACAACGCTGTCGTCGTCCGCCTGCACAAGCAGCACGGGTGAGTGCCACTGGTCGATGGTCGCGATGGGGGAGGATTCCACCGCCCGGCGGTTCGCATCTGCTCCGTCGATTGGCTCGTACGTCGACCAGTTATGAATGCCCGAATAATCGACACCGGCCGCGAGTGCATCTGAGGCGCGCGCGAGACCGAGGGCCGTCATGAGTCCCCCGTAGCTTGGGCCCCAGATGCCCAATCTATGAGAGTCGACGTCCTGTCGGCCTCGCAGATAGGTGATGGCGCCGAGCAGGTCATTGAGCTCGCTGCCGCCGCCGGGGCCGAGGTCGTCGGCCTCTCTGTAGTCAAGGCCATAGCCGGTACCGCCGCGATAGTTAACTGACAGTACGATGTAGCCCTCGGCGACGAGGTACTGATTAAATGCGTATATCCAGCTATACGTACGCTTGGGATCGAACCCCAGCAGCATCTGTCTTTTAGGGCCTCCGTGGAAGAACAGAATCGCAGGGTGCGGCTTGGAGGTGGTTTCGCGTGGTAGGAATAGTTGCGCGTGCGTTTCCTGGCCATCCTTCGCCCTAAAGGTCACGGCCCGGGGCATGACGAGCTTGGAACTCGGGAAGGAGGACGGGATGGCTTCCGGAGCGAGCCGCCGCCATTGCCCCCCCGAACTCAACACGACCGGATGCAGCGGTTGGTCGCCGTCGCTCTGCAATGCGAAAAGAGCGCCGTCGGCGCCGATCTGCGGCAAGTCTTCGATGGCGTGGCTCTGGCCGGTGCGCGCCGCCGAACCATGCTTGGCATCGACCGTCCAGATATGCATCCTGTCGGTGTCATCCTGAGTGGACGAATAAACCAGGCGCTTGCGGTCCTGGCTGAAGACGACGTGTATGACCTCGAACTTTCCCACCGTGAGTGCGCGGGCCGTCCCGCCCTGCACCGGGACGGCATATAGATGCAGCCAGCCGCTTTTCTCCCAGGGGAACACAAGATCATCATGGTTGGTCCAGAACAGGTTCGTCGCCGAGGGAACGTCGTTATTCGCCGAGATCGTCGGATGGAATACACTTCCGGGTCCCGCATCCGCAATCCAGACACGTCGCCCCTGGCCGGTTTTCACGTCCGCCGTCCAGATCGACCACGGCCGTCCGCTGCGTTGAGAGAAGTATTCGGGGGGAGCTTTCTCGGCCACATGAACGAAGGCGATCCGCGCGCCGTCCGGTGAGAACGCGGGCGAGCTGTCGTAGTCGAGACTCGGACTCAACCAAACGATGGTTTGGTCAACGAAATCGTAGACACCGATCAGCGAGTGGCTGCCTCGATGGCTCACGAACGCTAGGCGCTTGCCGTCCGGCGCCCAGGTCAGCGAGTCCACTGTTCCCTGATCGATGAGCAATGGCTGCGCCTCACCATCGCCGCTCGCGGCCACCGTCAGAATTCTTTTCTTGTCGACAAACAGCAGCCGGCTGCCATCGGGCGAGAAGCTAGGGGAGTCTCCCGCACCGACCTTATGCGGCACGCCGCCGGCCGTGGCAACCACCCATACTTCCTTGGGCATTGGGCCTTTCGGGGAGTTATTAACGTTGGCCGGAGTCTCATCCTCAAGACTCTGGCCCCGTGTGAAGGCGATCGACGTCGTATCCGGCGACCAGGCGAGTTCGCCGATATCGAAACCGTCGTCCTCTGTGTACGGTGTGATCTGGCGCGCTTTCGCGCCATGGGAGGGGTCTGCTACCCAGATATTACGGCAGCCCTTCGCGTCGAATACCCACGCCACGGCTGCGCCCGTGGGCGCGGCCACCATGTAGTAAGGAAATGGCGCCTGCATCACATCGTTGAGTGTAAAAGCCGCTGGATGGGTTCCCGCAACCTGCGTCATGAATAGGCCTGCGCAGGCTGCTGCCGCGCTCCAGAGCCGCAACTTTCCCAAACCGAAGTCAATCATGTGTCTTCAGGGTTTCCTAAACTTCTGGCTCTTTGTAACGGAGAACCCATAATTCCACAAGTTCATTATCATCACAATGATGTTGCCGTTTACGCATGATTCTGCTATTCGTTGGAGGAGGCTTTAGGAGTACTTTAGGAGGCTCCCTTGCTCGATGATTTACGCGCCCTCGTAGAGTTTGCCCAGGCTGGGTCCATCGCCGGTGCAGCCGATCGTCTATACCGGACACCCTCCGCTATAACCCGGCAACTGCAAAGGCTGGAGGCTGCATTGGGGGCTGAGTTGCTCGACCGCTCAGTAAAGCCGCCGCGCCTGAACTCTCTGGGCTCCAGGGTGCTTGAACAAGCGCGAGATCTGTTGCAGCGGACGGAGGCGATGAAATCTGTTGCGTCGCGCGACGCCGAACCTCACGGCCTCTTGCGCATCGGGCTCGCGCATGCCTTGGCCGAGGGGACGCTGATCAAACCTATTCGCGCGCTGACTGAAAAATACCCCAAGGTCCGGCTGCGGCTGTTGAGCGCACTTACCGGTGAATTATTTAACCGGCTGCTCGCCGGTGAACTCGACGTTGCTGTCGTGTTTTTGCCCGAAGGTAAAACCGCGCCTTCACCTCTTCTGACGAATATCATTGCTAGTGACCGCATGGAGATCGTTCAGAGCACCGCAGGCAACATTGACGATGATTGGGAAAGTTTGAGCAGAGCACCCTGGGTGCTCAACCCGTCTGGGTGCTTGCTTCGGGCAAGCCTCATCGATCAGATGGAACGTGCCGGCTTCACCCCCATGGTTGCGGCTGAAATCCACTACAACATACATTTGCAGCTAGCGCTAATTCAGTCGGGATATGGAGTCGGGCTGCTGCCAGCCCGCTTTATTGCCAGGAAAAATTGTCGAGACACGGTTGAAGTGTTGCGCCCCCCATCATTTGACTTGCGCCTGTCCGTGGCGATAACGCGGATTGGACAACTGGGCGCCCTGGAGAGGGCCGTCGAACTGTTGGAACACGGCATTCGGCATTTGTTTGAGGCAGCCGACACCACGAAGCCCGTAACGAGGAGCCGAAGGCGTGTACCCGCGAATCGGCGGGAGGCGCGACCGCGCAAGTAGTCGCCGAGCGTCGCCTGTTGCAGCCTCTCTATCCACTTGCGTTGGGTCATGATTCTGGCCTGTCCTGAGACTCGAATCGGACTGCCCCGACAAGCGGGGATTTCGGCAGAATCCGAAGCCGATCCAATCCGTCCTTAGTGACCACAGGCTGTTTGTGGTTCACATTCCTCAACCACCGCCGCGGCAGGTCCGGTAACATAGTTATAGGCATTCTGATCCCACGCAGCGGTCAGCCAGTCCGCATCGAGCGCCGCCGGCAGCGCACCGCCGATAACCCAAGCAAAGAATCGCCCACTCGCTGTGCTATGAAGGCCATCGATAACGTCTACGGCCAACGCGCTTACAACTTGCTCAGCCGCAACACCTCCGCGAGGCAGGGGGTTATGGAGCCGCCGTCTGAGAGTGTCGATATTGGCACGGCGGAAGTCAGCATTTGACCAGAGACTCGGCAACGTCGAATCCGCAATTCCGGTCGGATGACGGGCAAACCGGAAGTAATCCAGACGGGCTGTGACGGCAGAGGCCCACGCCGGGGGACATTTGGGGGACAAGAAAAAGGTGTTTGGGGATGATTCGGAAGCTGTTAACTGACGCCAGAGAAACGAGTTATTGGATTCGAAGTTCTCTGTTAACAGCCGAATGCTCTACCGTTGAGCTACCGGGAACACATTGGTTTCAATTCTAATACAGCCAAGAGAATCAAGCCACTTCGCGGTCCAGCTTAACTTGTCCGCCATTTTGATCTCGACGAGGATCTTCCTGAGAATGTACATCCGCAATCTGAATTGCGTCTGGCGCTTGTCCGAGGGAAAATCGTGACGTGGCGATAAGATTCAACTCGACCAACGGTCAGTTTTCCAACCTTCCAATTCGAATCTGCTTGCTGCTTAACTTGATCCTCTGTATCTATCAGGCTGGAAGGCGAGGAATCGGCAATTGGTATTTCCGGCAGGCTTCGCCTGCTTCGATTCAAGCCGCAATACAGTGGGATGGTGACAATGCTCAGTATTACGACGCACAGGGGACTCTCACCCACTTCTACGCGGTTAGCCCCAACCTCGACGAAAGCGTAAGGTTATTCGAAAGGGCCACGCGGTTGAGCGCCTACGATGCTCACTATTGGAGTGATCTGGGGGCAGCTTACGATTGGGCTGGACAAACCAACGACGCGGTGAGCGCATTCCGGCGAGCCCTCCGTCTTTTCCCTAATTCGCCGGAAATCAACTGGAGATTCGCGAATTTTGCTTTTCGGTCGCATAGAATTCCGGAGGCACTGCGGGCCTTACAGGTCGTCCTCGCGGAAAACAGTCCTTCCCATAGGGAAGTGTTCCGTCTCGCGGCAAGTGCGACGCGCGACGATCGCGCGATTTTGGAAATGCTTCCTCCTCAAACTTCCGTGTTCTTTGATTATCTCAGTTTTGCAATGGAAGCCGGCAATGTGCCGGCCTCAGAGCAAGCCTGGCTCCGCCTCCTCCAGCTGAAGTTGCCTTTTGACCTACGCCAGGCATTTCCTTATCTGGACGCGCTAATCCAGCACCGCGAGCCGGACCGCCTGGCGGCTGCGTGGTCTGCCCTGGCTGAGCGCTTTCCGGAGCAAATTGGCCCGCTTATGACGAAACCCAATTTGGTGGCAAACGGGAGTTTTGAGCGCGACCTTCTCAACGGGGGGATGGATTGGCGCGTTGTTCCTGTCGAAGGGGCCGTAGCCGGCTTGGATTCCCGCGGCGCTTTCGAGGGAAGTCGCGCTCTCCGCATCGCATTCAATGGGAAGCGCAACCTCGATTATGGACACGTATTCCAATATGTGTCCGTCCAGCCCAACACGCGATACCGCTTCTCCGGCGCCATGCGCGTGAGCGGAATTACGACGGACAGCGGACCAAGGTTTCAGGTGTTCGATGCTTTCAATATCCAGGACCTTTTCCTGTCGACCGAACACGCGGTAGGTACTTCCGATTGGTCCTCGCAACAGCTCGAATTCAAGACCAAGGCCAACACGCGTTTACTAATGGTCAGGGTCGCCCGCCCCCCCAGCGAGAAACTGGACAACCAGATAGGTGGTACGGTCTGGATCGATCAGGTCAGCCTCATCCCAGTGAACTAGTCAGTCCAGCCTCGGATTCCGAAGATGTGCCTGCCCTTCAAGGCGCGACTGAGTGCAGGGGTTTACCCGATTGAAGAGGGACTCCGGTGAACCTATGATTTATTTGATTGATGGCAGGTAATTTGCAGAATTCCTGACCCACGGATGCGAGGCATGCCGGGCATACTACATTTTGCGCGAAACGATCCCGAGATCGCCGAACGCCGCACCCAGACTCGCACGCTTGTAACACCGCCCATCTACGCCAACATCGAAAGTCTAAATGGCGGTCTCGTCTACAACATGAGCGAAGAAGGGTTAGCCCTGTCTGCTGCCATGAATCTGCGCGGCGATGGGCCCCTGGGTATGCAGATTCATTTACCAGACTCAAGGGACCCGGTCGAAGCTAAGGGTCTAGTCGCCTGGAGAAGTGGATCGGGCAAAACAGTAGGCATAAAACTCGTCAGCCTGTCCGAAGAGGCACGTCTGCGAATCAGGAACTGGCTTGCCTCGGAGAACGTGCAAAGCGAACCTCGGTCGGAAGGAGAAGAGCTCCCTAGACTGGAACAACACCCGGCGATCGGGTCAGCAAAAACTGCACTGTTCCCATTGCCGAATCCTATGGACTCCAGTGAAGTCGAAGATCTCGCTTCTGAGCAGATCAATTCGATAGATTCCCAGCTTCTCGTTGACCAGTCGGTGGGAGTTGTCACACACCCTGTTCCGCAACCAACGCAAATTGCCCCAGACAGCCTGGTCAGCGCGGATAGTTCCGCTCAACCTGACGAACGCCGGGCCTTTCCACGGTGGCCGATCAGGCCATTCAGTTACGTCGAGCTGGGTCATGACAATGGCGGCGTTCTACTAAATATCAGTGAAAGCGGCCTGGCTGTTACGTCGGCCATGGCTCTGGACGAGAATGACCTTCCCAGCATAGTGGTTCAATTCACGGGGTCACAGGATCAGGTAAATGTAAGCGGGCAGATCGCATGGATCAGCGAATCAAAGAAGGAGGCCGGGATTCGGTTCGTCAATCTGACGGAAGAGGCGCGTCGAATAATTGCCGGTCGGATTTCCAAGGAGCAGTCGCCGGCTGAAGATCAGGTGCAAAGTGTCAAAGTTCCCGATCCCGCAATCCATGCGCCTAAACCGAAGATTGCCAGGCTCAAGATTCCTAAGCCTGTAGACTTCCCCAACGCTGTTTCCATCCCCCCGGCAATACCGGAGATTCCCAAGCTGAAGATTCTTAAGCCCGCAGATACACCCTCCGGTGCGGCGGCTCAAGAGGACCGGCGGGTGTCGATTCGCACAAACCTTTCTTTGACCGATGACTTTGTACAAGTCGCAACAGAAGCTGTGCCCGGCGGGCTTTCACAGAAAAGCGAATTCCGGCGCAAATCAAGGCCTTTATTTCGTCCAGGAACTCTAAGAGCAGTCTCCGATCAGCTGCGCCGCCTTGCCGCCGTTTTAGTATTAGCGGCGGTAGCGGGGCTGGCCATACGGTGGGTTGTCGCATCCCCTAGCATTCGTCATGAAGTGGTTGGATTCATCGCGGAGAATACAAAGAGCTTAAATAAACCTGTTGAGCTGAAAGAAGCACTTCCCACAAACAAAGCTAACAAGATTGCAGACGCTTCCGTTCCGCAGCCGGAGCGTGGCTCACAAGCCGTTGAGTTCGACCCAGCTCCAACAAACCGTGATGGGAAAGGCTCAGGAACGGCCCTCGCACCGGCGCCCCCGCCGGCGAGGATAGGCGAGCGGTCTGCTGCAAGGTTAGTCGCTAATAGTACCCCTCGTCACACCGAGAGCTCCCTATCCCCTGTGAAGAGCCAGCTGGCAAAGCCTCCTGATCACGCTGTTGCTGTGGTGCCGAACCCGGCCGCGGCGAATGCCCGAAGCCAATCCGTGGCAAGTTCCCCTGTCCAACAGGCGCAAAATACCGTTATACCGGCGCCAAGCCTGTCCACTAGTATTCCCAGTGGAACAGGGTTGACCGAGGGGAAAGAGAAAGAACCTCCTCCGCCTCCGAAACAACCGGTTGTCCAGGTGGTTCCCACGTGGTCGGTCTCGGTCAGCACCGATCCTTATCCTTCGATCCGCATTCCAGCGGACGTCAGTTCGCAGAAAGCAACGCGTGGCAGCAGCCTGCAGATCGGCCGCGCTACTTCGCGCGTTGAGCCCGTCTATCCTGAAGAAGCCAAGCGCCAAGGCGTCGAAGGGACTGTAAAGTTACACGTTGTTGTCAGCCGGGATGGAACCGTGCAAAGTGCCGAGCCTATAAGTGGCCCAACTTTGCTGGCGAAGGCAGCAACGAGCGCGATTCGCGAATGGCATTACGCGCAAACCTTGCTCGCCGGGCAGCCCGTAGAAACAGAGCAAGACGTCGTAGTCAACTTCCGGCTGGTAAATCCTTCCGTCGCGAAGAATTAATTGGACTCGGAACGCAGATGTCGATCCTACGGTCCAGCAGGGCTGACGGACTGTTTTCCTCCGCCGTGAGCTAGCGCAGCGGCAGCGCCCGCTGCTCCTCCGGCTGCCAGGCCCAGATAACCCCAACCTGTAAAACTGCCCCTAGACTTTCGAGCTGCGGAAGCTGATTTAGCCGAGCTAACAGGCGTCATGTCTTGCCGCATTACCGGGAACAATTCGCCATTCGGCGCAACGCTCACTGCTTGACCAACCTGGAGAAACTGACCCGCCGTCCCCAGCAAATTCAAAACTCCAATGGCTCCATCTGAACATGTGACAAGGTAAGACCCATCCGGGGCCCTGTCGACGGAAGCCAAAGCTAGGTGCTCTTTCGTCGAGGGAACCAGCACATCGTTTCCGATCCGCAGCGTCAGCCCATTTGGTCCGCTGATGGAATTCATCACTACCGCACCCGCCTCCAATTCAACCGTATATTCATACTTGCCCGCAAAGAGCGCTTGGCTGCGCGGAGAGAGCTTAAGCGAGCCCTTTCCGCTCATATTGAATGTAGCTGATCCATTCTCCCCAACGCGCACCCTGTCGCCCGAAAAAATCGTGATTTCGGCAGGCGCAGGAGAATCATTCACATAAACTTCCCCGACGCTGGTCAGCGAGCCAAGCGCTGTTTTCTCTTTCTCCTGGGGAACTGGCAGGGCGCGGCTCGAGGCAGGAAAAAGTAAGAGCAGCAGCACAACAAGGATCCGCCTCCGTCTACAAGCAAGGAAAGAATCCCGGCCCTGCTTTGTGCCAACAAGCGGTGTTGTAGTCAAAATCACAGGCATCTACCATGCCGAGGAACGAGCGGGGCGGGCTGACCACCATTACGTAGCACTTCCACCATTCGTTGTCGATAGGGGGAATACCGGTGTTTGCCGGTCCATGGAAAACTTGCGGCTGCCTGATTCAACCAGCCTCTTCTCGCCTAAGGTTTTCACCTGAGTCTGATTAAGGACTGGACCGTATCGACCGATTTGCGTTCAGCCTCTACGCTTGGCTTGCTTGAAGCGCGTTTGAGAGTACTGGGTTGTGCAACCTTTTCAGCCCACGAGTCCCTGTCAAAACGCTCTTTCTTGTAAATCAAAGGCCCGAGGTGGTCGGCTTCATGGACGGTGACTCTTTGGACCTCCAAAGAAGACTCGTTGGTCAAGTCAACTCATGGCCGATACATGTGATTCGCCAGCGGAGAGTCGAGTTAAAGAATTTAGCGACATGTGCGTCTTCCGTGCCGTCCCCAGCTAAGATTTTGGACCTTGTTTTGCCCGACGCTGACCAAAGTGGTCGGTGCGAAAGCGCAGTTGGAAGGGCCAACACCTTCCCACGTGAGCGCGCTATCGACATTAGCGGCTCGTTCGTGAAGCGGATCATAGACGTTGCATTGTCCGGCATCGCTCTTTTGTTCCTGTGGCCGCTCTTGCTCGTCATTGCCGTGGCCGTCAAGCTCGAATCGGCTGGCCCCATCATCTATCGTTCGCTCCGCGCGGGAAAAAAGGGACAGAAGTTCTCTTGTTATAAATTCCGGACCATGGTCGACGGCGCGGACGAGCTGAAAGATTCGCTTCGCCGGTTCAACGAGCGCCGAGATCCGTTCTTCAAAATCGCCGATGACCCTCGCGTCACCCGGCTCGGCCGCTTTCTTCGCAAGTACAGCCTCGACGAACTGCCCCAATTCTGGAACGTCTTAAAAGGGGATATGAGCTTGGTTGGCCCGCGCCCCCATCCTGTAGACGACTGCGCGCGCTACCGGCCCGCGGATCACCGGCGGCTGGAAGTGAAACCAGGCATAACCGGGCTCTGGCAGGTCATCGCGCGCGCCGATCCTTCGTTTGAAACGTGCATGAAGCTCGATCTTGAATACATGATGCGCTGGAGCCTGTCGCTCGATTGCAAGATTTTGCTGCGCACCGTTCCCGCAGTACTGGCCGGCGAAGGATCGTAATGCGAAGTTTGTGGGTTTGATTCTCTGGGGAAGTCCCTGAAGGGCAAATTCTCTTGCCTAGCATTGTGGGAAATCGAATGAATCAGAATGGGGCACTCGCTCTGCGAGCCGGCCACCCGACCCGTTCGGGTTTCTCCGCTGAACGCTCAGCTGTCGCTCCCGTATTGATCCGAAAACACCCTCGTACGCGCATTGTCAACAGCTGGTTGATCCTCATTGGGATAGTGGGCGCCATCATCGCTGTGGCCGACGGCCTAAAACGCCCTCCCAATTCAGACTTGGAGCCTCTGCCACAATCCCTGCAATACGACCCCTACAGTGCCGCCTTGCTCCTGGCAGGCATCACACTTCCTCTCGCGTTTGCATACGCGAGACGCGCGCGCGCCTCTTTAACCGAGGCGGTGTTTCTGTGGTTTATATTGTGCACCGCCGCATACACCAAGGATTTTTCCTACTTGCGCTTGCCCGGAGTGCCACTCTTTGTTACCGATATTGTGCTGATTGTTCTTCTTACCTCGATCTATATCGTCCAGCGCCGCCGCGGTCCGCGCCTACCCGTAGTGCTGAATATCTCCCTAGCTCTCTTTGCCCTGGCTGGCGTACTTGCGGCCGCACGTGGTTTTTTGGGGCATCACGACCCAGTCCTCGTGTTACGCGACTCCGCGATTGTAGGATATTCATTGTTTTTGCCGGCTGGGTATCACCTCACCAGAAATTGGCTGGTGATCAGGAGAATAGCAGTTTGGTTTGCGCTTGGCGCAGCATTAAGCATTCTGAATGGACTAGCTCAGTTTGCCGTCGTACCCGAACAAAGACGCTTCGTAAGTGGCATTTATGTGTTGGTTCCATTCGTCGGCGTCCTGGTGATGATGGCAAACAGACTCATCCGGACGCGCGTAGCCTGGATTCTCGCGGGAATTTTTTCTATCGGTTTGTTCCTTGCCAACTCTAGAAGCGTCTTCGTGTCCATTGTTGTCCTGTTCGTGCTCGCATTGTTAGTTCCCGGACTGTTCCGGAGAAAGCGTCGCCTTGTGACCTTGATTACAGCCCTTGTTACGGCCGCAGTGCTGGCAGGTTCTTTCACACTCCTATATCTTCATCTGCGGTCCGAACGAGACTTTGCCGTACGCGTTGCAGGCGAACTGTCCTCAGGCGTCCTCCATACTAGTAACGATCCCTATTGGCAATTCCGGCTCATGGCCTGGCAAGAAGCTTGGAACCGATTTAAGGAGTACCCTGCCGCTGGAGAAGGATTTGGAATTCCCTTTAAGTTCGATATCTGGGACGAAGATGTGCGTCCCCACAATACGTTTCTGACCGTCCTTTACAAAATGGGACTGTTGGGCTTTCTCCCATTGCTCATCTTTCTTTTCTATTTCTTTTGGCTTGGCTTTCACTGCCTTCGTCGCAATCAGACAAACAATCATGTCGTTTTCTTGGAAATAGTGATCTTGGCGCAAGTCTGCTTCTGTGTGTGGGGAGGGGCTAGTTTGATGCTTGAGAGCCCTTACTTGGCCTCTCTTTTTTGGGCAGGAGTGGGCATCAGTCTGCGCTTAGCGCAGAAGCTTGACTTCGAACGCTCCTTCGAGGCTTTGCCAGATCAAAATCAGGTGGAGCAATCCTGACCACGGAAGGACCGAAATAATGATTTGTCTCCTTTGTCGCGGCAAGGCTGTTCAGCACCTGCAATTACCTCACACGACAACTTGGAGATGTCGAGCAAGCAATTGTGGTCTAGAGTTTGCTTCACCCCAGGTCCGCGACGACGAGCTACGACGCATCTACACTGCGTCCTACTATCCATCAACTGACAATACTCGTCCGGTTGAATACGAGCCTACTGACGATTCCGTGGTGCGGCAGGTTCTTTTGCAACTCGAGGCATCACTAGGTTCTTTGAAGGGTTTGCGGTTGCTGGATTATGGTTGTGGACGCGGGCCCATTTCGCGTATTGCCCTGGAGCTCGGCCTTGTGCCAGCAGGGATGGAGCCCGACCCGGTTGCGAGAGGTATCAGCAAGGCGAGCGTCGGAATGTCCGTGTACGCTAGTCTTGAAGAGCTGCGCTCGCAAGACCTGCCGCCACAATTTGACTTGGTCATACTCTGGAACGTTATTGAACACTTACGACAACCGTGGTCTGAGCTGCAAGAAATCCGGAGGTTCCTGCGTCCCGGGGGTCGCCTCCTCGTTTCTACAATGAATACTCGCTGCCTCAGGGCCCGGATTGAAAGCACACGCTGGGAGAGTTACAGCAACCCTACACACCTATACTACTTTGATCGTGGCTCGCTCGAACGCGTCTTGCGCTGCGGAGGTTTTCATAGGGTGCAAGAGTGGAAACCAAAAATCCGCTACCCACACCATGGTGCCGCAAGGCGTTACTTCTATGAGCTTTCGACTATGTTTGGAGTCTCGGACGGTCTTTGTTACTTGTGTTCCTAATCTGCGGCTGCAGACCTGTGCCTGGCGATGTAACGCTCAAGTCTGAATAGAGCTGGAGACGCACTTCCACAGCGATGCACTTGAATGATGCCAGCATGAGTGGTTCCAAGACCTTTGAAGCAGTGGCTCGTGCAACCCTGCTCCGGATGACCCCGCTCAGGTGGCGCCTCGTTCGCATATTTGAATCCTTAATGCAATTCCTGAAGCCGCTGATTCCCCCGCTGCGGCCTTTCAAAAATCCTAAAGAACAGCCTGCGAGCATTCTTGCAATCGAATATTGGAATCTAGGTGACCTCGCCATCCTTGTGCCTTTTCTCCGCAATTTAAGGCAGAGCTTTCCACGGGCCCGGATTTCGCTTCTCCTCAAAGCAGAGCTGACAGCTTTTCTTGAGGATCAGGGACTTGTGGATGAATTCATACCCGTCCGGGTGCCTTGGGCGCGCCACTTCAATCGGTTGCGGAAATACAATCCCTTCTCTCTCGACTGGATTTCACTGTCACGCACGATTCTCTCACTGCGGAAGCGCCGGTTCGACTTGGCTTTTTCAGGCCGCATGGACGTTCGCGACAACCTTATGCTCTGGCTGAGTGGTGCGCGTCGACGAATCGGGTACAGTGTTGGCGGCGGCGGTTCCTTTTTGACCGACCGGGTCACGCCGGATCTGTCCCGCCCGCACCGCGCCGAATTGTGGCTGCATTTACTCGAGGCACTGGAATTGCCTTTGGATCCGAAGGTTGACCGCTTCCATCTAACACATGTCGAGTTGGCTTGGGCTCGGTCGTACCTCGCCGGGCTTGGCATTGCTCCTGGTGTATCTCTCATTGGTGTTCACCCCGGGGCGCGGATCGCGACGCGACAGTGGGGCAATGAGCGCTTTGCCGAGGTCGCGCGTCGCGTCCTCAAGGAAACCGACGCACACGTTCTGTGGTTCTCGGAGCCGGGGAATTCGTGCCAATCACCCCAGTTGGGGCGCTGTCATGCAGTTAGTCTCAGCTTTCGGCTCTTTCTCGCCGTGCTTTCTTACTGCCGCCTTCTTGTTTGCAACGACAGTGGTCCAATGCACTTAGCGAACCTATTGAGGCTGCCGGTTGTGGCTGTCTTCGGCCCGACCCAGGCGGAATGGTTCGGTCCGCGCGGGTCACATGACCGCGTCGTGATTCGGCCGGAATTCTCCTGCCGTCCGTGCTGGGATTACTGCGTTTTTGACCAGCCCTATTGTCTACGGACGATTTCAACGGATGAAGTATATGCCGCCGTTAAGGCCGCTCTTGGCACTAGAGACATAGGGAAGCCCGGAAAGGTGAGTGCCTGTTGACTCGAACGTGTGTCTCAGACGTTTCTTCAGGATATACTCGAAGTCAAAGTGTCGCCGAGGCCAAAGTAATCGCGGCCAACGTTGATTTCTATCGTCAGTTTGCGGACAAGTACGACAGCTACGAAACGTATCTTTTTGACCCCGCTCTGCAACAGAGTCTCGAAGAAGACGTCGACAAAATTGGTTCACGCTTTGCTCTGCTGGATCGGGCACCTTCTTGCCTCGAGTGCGGCGGCGGAACCGGTAACCTCACCTTGAAAATGTGCAAGCGCGGTTGGGCAGTTACCGTTGTGGATGTGTCCGAAAAAATGCTGGGCTTGCTGCAACAAAAAGCCCAGGCTCGCGGCTACTCCCCCAAACTGATTCTCAGCCCCATCGAACAATTCCTCGACGCCACCCATGAGGATTACGACCTCGTGGCCTTCAGCTCCGTTCTCCATCACCTGTATTCCTATGCCTCTGTCGTCGAGCGTTCCCTGAAGCGATTACGTCCCGGAGGAGTTTTTTATTCCAACTATGACCCTCTCGCGCCGAAGAGTCCCTTTTTCGCTCATCTCTTCGATTCCTTCGACACGACCCTCGCAAAGACCCTCTATGACCCTGCGGACATTCTTCCCGGGATCGGGCGCCGTTTTCGCAAGCTCTTTTCCCGAGGCGATCCCGAATTTCGTCGCGCCATCGTGAGCGCGGGCGACTTGGCCGAATTTCATGCCCGGACGGGTATGGATGACCAGCAAATCCTTCAGATCTTGGACAAAAATGGGTTATCCATCGTGCACCACCAGAGCTTCGCAACTGGAAGGACGAGGTTCACTCGGCTGGTGAACGAACACCTGCGGCTCTTGGAAAGCTTCAAGATCATTGCACGGCGCAATTCCCACGAAATCAGAGCGTAATTCTTACGCGCGAGAGTCAGTAACCACCGCGCGATTCCAAGGCTTCGATTCCTCTGCCTCCGTCCGCGAATGCATCGCAGATCCCGATGGGAACCGCTCCTTGAGGCGCAAGATCGGTTCTTCAAAGAAGTACCACGAAATCGAACCCGCCACAGTCGCGATGAGAATCTGACCACCGAACGCTAACAGATTCCGTGCCACCGGGTTAGTGGGGAAAAGATTTCCAGAGTTGATGAAGCGGGCCCAGAGGATGAAGAGTGGGTAGTGCAACAGATAAATTCCATAGCTGATCCGTCCCATGTAGCGTAACCAGCGGGCAGAGAAGCTTCGCCCCAGCAGAGAGGATCGGATGTCAGAGACTAGTAATAATCCGATTAACCCCGTGTATAAGAGACCCAGGAACGTATAACCCACGACGGAGCTGTTTCTATGCAGCACAATTCGCGCGAGTAGCGTGCCCGCCGTGCCGACAAACAAGAGCTGATAACTTCTAGTACGCCAGCGGACAAGGGTACAACTCGGGGAACGCAGCCAAAGTGCCGCAAGAGAACCAAATGTGATGGCATCTAAACGCGAAAATGTATATTGGTGAACTAATCCGGACTCAGCGCCCCGAAAATAGAAGGCGAGCCTGAGGGACAAGGACACAACGAAAAGGGAGAACAGAACAATAGTGAGTGTGCGTTTTTTGAGGAGGAATATGAGGAGTGGCCAGGTGATATAGAATTGCTCCTCGACTGCCAGGGACCAAGTTGCCGCCAAACCAAAGGGATAAGCGTCATGGTAGATGAGGTTTTGCACGTAGAAGGCAAAAGCAAGCCAAATGCTACCCACCGTTGTCCGCATGGCGGGCACAAATAGCGGCTCTACGACAAATACCAGAAAGAGAACGAGATAATACAAAGGCCAAATGCGCACTGCCCGTCGAGCGTAGAAATTTCGAAAATAGTGCTCGGATCCCTTCGAGTCCAAAAGTATCCCCGTGATGAGAAATCCCGACAATACAAAGTACGAGTCCACACTAAATCGCGCATACTCCAACATCCCTGCATGTGGTAATCGTTCAAGGAAGCCAGAGTGGCCAATGAGCACCATGAGAACCGCAACGCCCCTCAGGCCATCAAACTGAGGTATATATCCCGGTACGAAGAACCCCGTGGCTGCAGTTTTTTTCCCCATAGGTCGAGGAGGTGACTTACCTCCGGCTCTCAGTGAGTTTCCGCGGTTCCAACCCGAATTCAATCAGGAAAACACCTGCCAGCGCACTGTCAAAACCTGGGATTAAATGCGATCTTGCTGCCTTCGGCGATTAGCCATGGGCGTAGTTGCCCCGTCTTTTCAATGCAACAAAAGAATTTATTGCCTTGACGACGCAAGATCGGGATGGCGTTAAAAGCAATCTGAAAAGCTCTTAAAACAACAAGGAAAGTCTTCGCCCCCATGATTGACGTAATCGCGTGAATTCTGGTTTCTTTTCTCATTGCGAGCTCTTTCTCATCGACATTGAAGTCCCAATAAGAGTACGCATGCGCCTGAAACAAATATTCTGCTAGGTAGGAAGAAACTGTCTTGCGCATTTCATTCGCGCTCCAACGATAGATGAAGTTTGGCACGCACGAATCTCTAACCCCACCCGCTTGATACCCATGATAGACGACCGAGAAGATCTCAAAAGGAAACGAGAAACCGGCCCACGTCAGTGCGCGCATCGACAGAGAATCGTTTGGCTCCAACAGGACGACATGTCTACGCGCAACACGCAGCATTTCACACAGGGCTTTGTGCGGGGACCGGCAATGGTGCAAGACTTCGTGAACGAAGACGCAATCAAACGAACCATCTGGCAAATCGATCTGTTCAGCGTCAATCGCCAAAAGCTTCACTTTGACGCTCAGATTTGAGTGTGCGTCTTCTTCAGGTTCTAACTGGAAATTCGAGAGGGTTATGTCTTTGAATCCCGCGCATATCAGAAATTCTGCGTCGTCCCAGGTACCTCCGATTACGAGGAGCTTTTCATTGGTATCAATGTGGCAGACTTTAAGATGGTGCAGAAAGACAGCCAGGAATTGATCTCTCCTCTTTCCGGATCCCGCCGTCCTCACCCCTTGTTTCGTGACTGAAGTTGATCTCATACATTTGCTACCATGTTGCATCCCCTCATTGCATTTTATATGGAGCACTTTGTATTTCTACTGCTTATGAGCAGCCAAATGTCCTTGCCTTGAACCTGACACACTCGGAGCCGTGCTATCATGTGCCATGAACTTCCGTCGTAGCCCCTCAGAAAGCCCTCGCATAGTTTCGCCTGGCTCGGAACGGATCCCCATTCAGATCCCGTTGTTTGTCACACGCCATCCACGAATCAAGTATCTTCTTTCTTTTCATATTCTTACGCACTCTTTTGCGTTTCAAATGCCTATCTCTTTTCTTTTCATTAAGTTCCGCACTCTTTCGCAAAAACAGGGGGGTGGGGTATGCCCTCTTTAGTTTCTCTTTCTTTTCAACAAGTTCCAGACTCTCTAGGAACACCAATCCATTACGGTGGCGCAAGTTTGTGGGGATCCCACTAGTTATGGCGACGCAAGCTCAAACAGAGCAAGCCCTTGAGGTTAACGCCTGCTTCCAGGTTTTGGGCGTACGCGTAGACGCTGTCCAGATCCCGGACGTGGTTGCCCAGATGACAGAATGGATTCACGAGAAAACGGGGTGTCATTCCATCGCCGCGACCGGCATGAACGGCATCGTCGAAGCCCAGCACGATCCCGAGTTCAAGCAAGTTCTGAACGCAACGGACTTGGTTGTGCCGGATGGCATGCCACTCGTCTGGCTGGGCCGTCGCCGTGGCCATGTTTTGCCACGGCGCGTGTATGGCCCTGATCTGCTGCTGGCGTTCTGTGAAAAGACTCCCGGGCAGGGATATCGGCACTTCTTTTATGGCGCAGAGAGGGAGCCAGATGTCCCGGAACGCCTTGCGGAAACTCTCAAGAATCGATTTCCCGGAACGATCGTGGTAGGAACCTATTCCCGTCCTTTGCAGCCTATGAGCCTTGAACAAGAGAATGAAATTGTATCGCTGATCTCGCACGCTGCACCCGATGTCCTCTGGGTAGGTTTGGGTGAGCTAAGACAGGTGCGCTGGATGCACGCCCACAGAGACAAACTACACGTTCCGGTTCTGGTTGGCGTGGGCGCTGCCTTCGACATGCTTTCGGGGAGAAAGAAACAGGCCCCTCGCTGGATGCGCGAGCACGGCCTTGAATGGTTCTTCCGCCTAATGCAAGAGCCGCGCCGTTTGTGGCGGCGTTATTTGGTCTACGGAGCCCAATTTATCGCTTACCTTGTGCTGGAGAGCTTGCGGCTGAAGAATTTCGACGCTAGCGGCAGCAGTCTCCAAAACGGAACACAAAGCCGTCAAGCGCGTACTTAAGTCTTTCCTGTTTGCAAATCTCCACACATTCCGCCTCAGGTCTTCACCTGCATTTCAATTCAAGGCTGCACCTTATCGACTGGCGCGCCCCCGCTTCGTAGTCTCAATTTGCCCGATCCTCGTTCCGAAGTAGGAGTCAGAGCCATCCAAGTGGAAAGAACTCGGTCCAAGGGGTTGATTCTAGGCGTCTTTGCATTCGCCATAACTTTTCTCTGCCTGCCGCATAATCTACTGTCCGCCGCCAATCCGGCCATTTCCACTCAAGGCTCCCAGGAAGCTCACTCGTCACCGCAATCGGCAAGTCAGAACCAAACTGCGCCTCCGCCAAACTTGGAAACTGCCGGGGATTGGAATCACCGCCTAAAGGAACTGCTGGATTCCAATCCATCAACTCCGGTTCTAAGCGCGCAAGAATACCGCATCGGTCCCGAAGATGTCCTCAATATAAACGTCTTCGAAGCCCAGGAGCTGAATCGCGAAGTTCGCGTCTCGGCAGGCGGAGAAATTTCATTGCCCTTGCTTGGTTCAGTTCGAGCGGCAGGATTGACTCCCCGCGAATTGGAATTTGTCCTCCAGGAACTTCTTCATCGCACCTACATGAAGGACCCTCACGTCAGCGTGTTTGTGCGCGAGATGCAAAGCCATCCTGTTTCTGTGCTGGGAGCGGTCAGACGGCCCGGCGTTTTCCAGATTCGTGGAAGCAGGACGCTTCTTGAGGTTCTCTCTCTCGCAGAAGGTTTGGCTGATGATGCCGGCGAAACCGTCATCATTCTGCGAGGCGCGGGCTTGTCCACAGAGCCGGAACCGCCCGCGGATCACTCCATGGATCATCCCGCCGCACCCGATCCACCCTCCTCTGGCCCGCAAAGTCCCGGCGAAGCGAATGCCGTGTCTTCTTCTCTCAACGACAATCGCTCAGCGCCAGAGGGTGCCGTGCAGGTGAACTTGAAAGATCTTCTGGAGTCGGCTGATTCTCGCAGCAACCCTTTGGTTCATCCCGGCGACATCGTTAAGGTCACTCGCGCAGGCGTTGTTTACGTGATTGGCGAAGTTCGCAAGCCCGGCGGATTCGTCTTGAAATCAAATGAGAAAATTTCCGTCCTTCAGGCCCTGGCTTTGAGCGAAGGACTCACTCCCATCGCTTCAAAGGGCAATGCGCGAATTATCCGCACGGATCAAAGCGGTGAACGAAAAGAGACTCCCATTAACTTGGGAAAAATCCTGGCGGGCAAGGCTCCTGACCCAGTGCTCGGGCCAAAGGATATTGTCTTCGTACCCAACAGCGCAGCAAAGACCACCATGAGCCGGGGAGTGGAAGCCGCAGCGCAAACGCTGACCGGGCTGCTTATTTTCCATTGGTAGGGAAATGGACGACCAAAATCAAGTCGAGCTTTATAGCCGCGGCCATCGGCTTGATCGGCGTGGGCCCGGCGCTCTCGATGGCCGCGTCCTAGAGCTGCCCGATTCCTACGAAATCCTGGAACCTGGCGAGGCGCTCGACCTCCGCAGCTATGGCCGCATCCTTCGCAAGCGGCTGCCCACAATCCTTGTCGTCTTTTTCATTCTGTTTACTGGCATTCTCATCGCCACTCTGAAACAAAAGCCCGTCTATCGGGCCCAAGTCTTGCTGGAAATTCAGAAAGAAAATCCGGACATCCCGACAATCAAGGAGATGTATGAACTCGACGCTGTGTCCGATGCCTACCTGAGGACGCAATACAGCATTCTGGCCAGCGAAAGCCTGGCGCGCCGGGTGATCGATCAGCTCCAACTAGAAACTCTTCCTGAATTCAACTCTCCCAAATGGTGGCAGTTCTGGCCAAGGAATAAGAAATCTCCCGCGCCACAAACTTTTGCAATCGGTCCCGTGCCCGAAACCCGTGATCGTGAACTGTCCCAGCGAGTCCTTGAGCGATTTCAAGATCGCTTGACCATCGATCCTGTCAATCGCAGCCGCCTTGTAACTGTTCGATTTGACTCGCGCGATCCGGAACTTGCCGCGCGCGTTGTCAACACGCTTGCCTCGGATTATGTCGATCAAAGTCTGGAAGCACGCTGGCAAGCCACACAAAGGGCCGCTGAGTGGCTCTCGCAACAGTTGGTGGGCGTGAAGGCGAAATTGGAAAAATCCGAAGATGATCTCCAAAGCTACGCGCGGCGCAATGGTCTGGTCTTCCTTGAAACCGATAAAGGCGCCAGCCAGAACGTCGCAAACGAGCGGCTGCAGCAACTCCAGGAGCAGCTGACCAGAGCGCAATCCGAGCGATACGAAAAGGAAGCGCTCTACCGCTTGGTTCAAACAGGCGAGTTCGGAGCCTTGCCTGGAGTCTTCGAGAACAAATTAATTCAGGATTTGAGCGAACGTCTGGCGGAGCTCAAGCGTGAACACGCCCAGTTGTCGACGACGTTCAGTCCCGATTATCCTCGCGTCAAAGAAATTCAGAGCCAGGTCGACGAAATCGAGTCCTCGCTTCGGGAGGAGCGTCAGCGCGCCGCCGATCGCATCGCCAACGATTATTCCGCCGCGGTGCGCCGTGAGGACCTGGTCCATCAGGCCGTGGACGGCCAGCAAAAGCAGGTAAGCCTGATTGCCGAAAAATCAGTCCAGTACAACATCCTGAAACGCGAGGTCGACACGAACAAGCAGCTCTACGAAGGCCTGCTGCAGCAGTTGAAAGAAGCCGGCGTCTCTGCCGGCCTGAAGGCTAGCAATATCCGTCTCGTGGATTCCGCCGAGCCGCCTGCCAAACCATTTAAGCCGCGAACGCTCTTGAATCTGTCTGTTGCTGTGTTTCTTGGTTTAGCCCTCGGAATATGTGCCGCGCTCTTCCAGGAGCGCATGGACGATACGCTCAAGGGCGATGACGATGTCGAGCGGTTGCTTGGCCTTCCTTCCCTGGCATTGATTCCGGTTGTGCCCGCGTCAAATGGTGATCACCTTGGCATCCATAGGTTCCTCCCGCGAGATAAGTCTCTCTCGCTCGCAGGAAATGGAAACGGCTCAGGCAAGGACCGGCGTCCTTCCTGGCACCTTATAGACCGGGACGGCACACAGCATGCCGCCCTTGGCGAAGCATTTCGCAGTCTCCGCACCTCGGTCTTGCTGTCGACTCCGGATCGGCCTCCGAGTTCTCTCCTGATCACAAGCACGCAGCCCGCTGACGGCAAAACCACCGTAGCCTGCAACCTGGCGATTTCGCTGGCGCAGCTTGGTCATCGCGTCTTGCTTGTGGATGCGGATTTGCGTTCTCCTTCTTTGCATAAATTGTTCGGCATCGATCGGACCCTGGGCCTGGTCAGCTATCTCACCGGCCAGCAAGATTGGCGCGCCGCGGTACACCCTTCCGGCTCCCGCGGGCTTGATCTCTTGGTTTCCGGCCCTGTGCCTCCGAATCCCTCCGAGCTTCTTTCTTCCCAGAGCATGGGAGCTTTGATCCGCTCCGCCTCCGCGGAGTACGGCTTTGTAATCCTGGATTCTTCGCCTATGCTTGCGTTGGCCGATAGCCGCATCCTTGCCCCGCTCGTCAACGGAGTGCTCCTGGTCGTAAGGAGCGGCGCCACTCCTCGCGAGCAGCTTTTGCACGCGCAGGCTGGAATCCGCGGCGTGGGTGGCAACTTGATCGGCGTGGTGCTGAACAGCGTCGATATTCGCACCAATGGCTACTACAGCTATGGCCCGTATGGTCCCAATGCCGGCTCTCCCCCACAAGAAACTTTCGTTCCCGCTAATTTCCAGATGCCGCCGCAACAAAAAGCCAGCGACTGATCCATTGCGAGCCTTCCATGCTTCGATTGCTTGAAGCTGGCCTCATCGTTGCCGTGTGCGTGGCCGTTTTAGCCTTTGGCGGCACAGCCCCTTCGTTTTTCGCAATAACGCAGGTGATTATCTTTGGGCTTGGGTTTGTCTTCCTTCTCTCAAGACAGTCTTCGCGCGACACTTCCTTCCATATTCCCGTCGCCGGCCCTCTTCTCCTGGTCGCGTTGGTTCTACTGCAACTTTGCCCGCTTCCTGTTTCCCTGGCGCCCATGTTCGGACGAGCGCGCGACGAAGTGCCCTCCGGGTCGTATTTCACCATCAGCATGGAGCGCTACCAAACAGTTTCACATCTCCTGCTGCTGGTTACCTATCTGACTGCCTTCTTCCTGACATTGTTCCTCTGCCGCGATCGCAACGCGAAGAAGCGGCTCGTCTTCGCCCTTGTGTCACTCGGAGCGTTCGAAGCTCTCTATGGCCTCATTCAATACCTCACCGGCTGGCAGCAAATTTTCGCTTATGTAAAAAAATACTATTTGGAAGAAGCCACCGGCACGTACATCAACCGCAATCATTTCGCTGGTTTTTTGGAAATGATCCTCCCCTTTGTCATCGTTCTTGCTTTGCGCTGGACGTACCTTCTATCTAAGAACACTTCCGGCAGAGCTGGTACGTTCCGCAAACTTGTCTCCCGGACCGAACTGGTTTCAGTCGTGTTCTGGCTCTTTCTTGCCATCGTGATTCTTGCCGCTCTTATCCTGTCGCGCTCGCGTATGGGAATCATTTCCGCTCTGGTTTCACTCGTTGCCATTCTGGCGCTCGCTGGAACATCGACCGTGGGTCCGCGCGCCAGGGCGGCAGTCGCTGCAGTATTTTTTCTCGGCGTCCTGGGACTGGTTGTGTGGATCGGCAGCGATCCTGTCATGAGCCGTTTCGAAACTCTGGGCCAGGAATACAATCTTAGCGGTCAGAGCCGCGTTTCGATCTGGCATGACACGCTAGGGTTGATTCGCCAGCATCCCTTCCTCGGAACTGGGCTCGGGTCCTTTTTCGTGGCTTACACCTCCGTTCAAACTGCTTTCCTCAATCTTCTTGTTGAGCACGCCCACTGCGATTACCTGGAAGTAGCCACGGAACTTGGCCTGCCTGGTGCGATCTTGGTATTTGGCTCGATCTTCTGGGTTCTTGCCCAGACCGTACGTCGGTACGGAAAGTTGGAGGAACGTTTTGACAAAGCCGTTTCGCTCGCTTGTATCGGGAGTATTGGCGCCATTTTGGTGCATAGCCTGGCCGACTTTAATCTGTATATCCCTGCCAACGCACTGGTCTTCACCATGATTCTGGCGATGGCTTGGTCTAGCGCTCATCCCGAATCACCGCCGCGGCGGGAGATCCCATGATAAGAAACAATGGCGAGATGCCGGTGCTACGAAAGGCCAGGAAGGGTTCCACTCAGCGCGGGCGCGTGGTCAGGCCGGCTTGTTTCCAGAGCTTATCCCATTGCCAGATATTTGGCTCGGGGATGCGGTAGCCGAGCAGATGGGCCAGCAACAAAATCTGGCCACGATGATGCGCTTCGTGCGAGAACATGTAAGCGAACATGGTCCCTCCCGCGGGCCACGTGGGCACATAGCCGTCGCGACGGAACTTTGCAACGCGGCGATTTGGAGCCGCTGAGAGAGCATCCGACAACATGCGCAGGCACTGCGCGGCGCTTCTCCTGTGCGCGGCGACAGTTTGCTTCATGGTGCAGCGGTGCGGATCGAGTGGCGGCGGACACTTCAGATGCGGCGCTGAATTCCTCAGCCACGTTAGTCTGCTGTTGTGCAGATGCGCGAAGATGGCCGCGATCGTACGGCCTTTGCCTTTTTTGCCCGGCGGCTGGGCGCGCCACGCACGCGGGTCGAGATGCGCGAGAAGGAGCTGGTTCATCGCGTCGTTGCTCGCGTAGGTTTCGAGCAGGCTGTCGCGAATCTCGGCCAGCGCAGCGTAAGGTTGAAATGTCTCCGCGTGGGATTGGTGTGCCATGGAAGCTCCGCCAATTTTTAATTGATAGCAAGGTATGTGTGTGTAGGATAGCAGGGCGAGCCTTGGGGGAAGACGAATGAACATTCCAGAAACCTACGATTACCTCGTTCGCGCCCGCAGGAACTTGTGGACCGCGCTGGAGCGCGTGCCGGACGAGGTTTTATCCCGCAAATTGCTGGACGGCGATCGCTTTCACTGCATCAAGGATCTCGTGTTTCACATAGTCGCCACAGAGGACTTCTGGATTCGCGAGGAGATCCTGCGCGAACAGCCGGTGCGGCAGACCATTTCCGCCTTGAAGGATACCAAGGGCGGCCCTATTTTTAGCGGTTCCCCGCTCGAAATGCTGCTGGACTACTGGCGCCTTGTCGAGCAGAGCACCCTTGCTTATCTCCCTACTCTCGATGACGGCGAGTTGAAACGGGTTGTGACTGTGCACGACAGGCCGGGGCAGCGCTTCACCGTGGATGGCCTGCTGTGGAACGTGATGTTTCACGAGATGCGCCATACCTCCCAGATGACCGTCCTTCTGCGCACTCAAGGCATCAAACCGCCCGCTCTTGACCTGTATTATTACCTGCCAATTGCTGCTGTGTCGGCGTGAGGTTCCTCGCCTCACGTCCTCAGTTTCAACCTTCCATCACCTTGACATCCCGCCATTCGCGTTGTTAACTCGCCACGCGAGGAGGCTCTTTTCCAATGACACGCAAAGCGCGCATCGTCTCCGCTCTTCTCATTGCAACTCTGACTCTTGCTTCCAACCCAAACCTCTTGGCGCAGGATGCTTCTCACAAACTTAGCGCCATGGATGAGTTCCAGATTCAGCTTCCCACCGACCCGCAAATTTCTCCTGACGGCAAGCGCATCGTCTATGTGCGCCGCTTCGCCGATCCCATGACCGACAAGCGCTACTCGAATCTCTGGATCATTAATGCCGACGGAACTGACCATCGCCCGCTCACCACCGGCAATCGCAGTGACGCCTCTCCGCGCTGGTCGCCGGACGGCATGCGCCTGGCATACCTCTCCGACGCCGACGGCAAACAACAGCTCTATATTCGCTGGATGGACACTGGCCAGACCGCACGCATCACCAATCTCGACCAGGCCCCTGACGCGATCGCCTGGTCGCCCGACGGAAAAATGCTGTCTTTCTCTTCGCTCGTTCTTGGGAAAGGCCCGCACATCGCTGATCTGCCGGCTCCGCCTTCCGGCGCGAAATGGGCTGACCCTCCCGCCGCCTACAATCGCTTGGTGTATCGCTTCAACGGTGCGGGTTATCTCAAGCCCGGCTTCATGCAGATTTTTGTCGTTGACAGCGAAGGCGGCGCCCCGCGCCAGGTCTCTAACGGAAATTTCCCCAATGGCGGCAACGAATTCGGCCCGTCACGCGCGTCCTGGACGCCTGATGGCAAGTATCTGATCGTCTCCGTCAACCGCCATCCCGAATCCGATCACGAGTATTTCGACGATGAAGTCTATGAGTTTAGCGTGGCTGATGGCTCGCTTCGCCCTCTCACCAATCGCAAAGGCCCGGACAATTCTCCCGCTGTGTCTCCCGACGGAAAACTCATCGCCTACACCGGCTACGATGACCGCTACCAGGGCCATCAAACGACCAAACTCTACCTCATGAATCGCGATGGCACGAATTCGCATTCCCTGTCGGACAAACTCGATCGCGATATCCAGGACCCCCAATGGGCTCCGGACAACAGCGGCGTCTATTTCCGCTACGACGATCAGGGCGATTCCAAGATAGGTTTCTATCCCGTAGCCGGCGGCGTTTCCAAGAAAATCGCCGAACATCTTGCTTCCACGCTGGGTGCCGGCGGCAGCGGCACCTTTTCTCTGTCCCGCACCGGCACGATCGCTCTCACCTACGGCCGTCCGGACAATCCCGGCGACATCGCCATCTCCAACATGGGCGCGATGAAAGTGCTGACCTCTTTGAATCAGGAATTGTTGACGCAAAACAAGCCCGGCCACGTCGAAGAGATTTCGTTTGAATCCTCAAAAGGCAATCGTAAAATTCAGGGCTGGATCGTTCACCCGCCGGATTTTGATCCTTCCAAGAAATATCCTCTCGTTCTTGAAATTCACGGCGGCCCCTTCGCCGACTATGGCGATCGTTTTGATTTCGAAAAGCAGGTGCTGGCTGGCAGAGGCTATGTGGTTCTCTATATCAACCCGCGTGGCAGCACCAGCTACGGCGAAGACTTTGCCAACCTCATTCATCACGCCTATCCCGGCGATGATTTCTACGACCTCAACAGCGGCGTCGACGCCGTCGTCGCCAAGGGCTACATCGACACCAACAATCTCTTCGTGACTGGCGGCAGCGGCGGCGGTGTCCTCACCTGCTGGACCATCGAGCACACCGAGCGTTTTCGCGCCGCGGCTTCGCTCTATCCGGTCATCAACTGGTACAGCTTTGCGCTTACCTCCGATATTCCCTTCATAACCAAATATTGGTTCCCCGCTCTTCCCTGGGACAGCACCGACAATTACATGCAGCGCTCGCTCACCAATCTCGTCGCCAAGGTTAAAACTCCCACATTAGTCATGACCGGCGAAGCCGACTATCGCACGCCCATTTCCGAAGCCGAACAGTTTTACGAGGCTCTCAAACTCCTGAATGTGGACACCGTCCTTGTCCGTGTCCCCGAAGAGCCGCATGGTATTGGCCGCCGCCCCAGCCATCACATTGCCAAAATGCTCTACATTGCCGGCTGGTTCGAACAGCACAAGTCGAAGCCGTAAAAGCATCCACTCATTTATGTTGCGTTTATCTTCGCCGCTATATAGGTAGCTACGCCAAGCTCAAGCTAAACATTGAAAACCAAAGGGAGACGACATCATGCAAAGACGTTTCACCCTTCCCACCATTCTCGGTTCACTCTTAGTCGTGATCATTTTTTCTGCCGCCGCATTCTTGCGCGCCGCCACACCGGGGCCCGACCCGGCCGGTTCCGGCTATCACGTCATCAAAACCATTCCAATCGGCGGCGAAGGTGGCTGGGACTACGTCTACGTGGACAGCGACGCCCGCCGGGTTTACGTCTCGCGTGGTACACACGTCGTCGTCGTCGATGCAGACACCTACGCTGTCGTCGGCGACATTCCCGACACACAGGGAGTTCACGGCATCGCCGTTGCTTCCAACCTCGGCCGCGGCTTCACCAGCAACGGCCGCGCCGACAGTGTCACCATTTTCGATCTCAAAACATTGAAGCCCATCGGCACCGTGAAGACTGACGCCAATCCCGACGCCATCCTCTACGAACCCGTCTCCAAGCGCGTCTTCACTTTCAACGGGCGCGGCAAAAATGCCACCGCCATCAACGCCGCGGACGGCACTGTCGTCGGCACGATTCCTCTCAATGGCAAGCCCGAATTCGCCGCCGCTGATGGCAAGGGCACGATCTATGTAAACAACGAAGACACTTCCGACCTCTACCATCTTGACGCGCAAAGCCTCAAGGAACTCCATCACTGGCCGCTCGCGCCGTGCAAATCGCCTTCCGGTCTTGCCATGGACGTCGCCAATCGCCGCCTCTTTTCGGTCTGCGACGAAAAAGTGATGTCCGTCGTGAATGCCGACACCGGTAAGGTCGTTGGTACGCCCACCATCTGCGAAGGTCCGGATGCAGCCGGATTCGATCCCTCGACCGGTTACGCTTTCGCCTCCTGCGGCGACGGCAACCTTACCGTCATCCATGAAGACTCGCCCGACAAATTCACGGTTGTCGAAAATGTTCCCACCAAGCGCAGCGCCCGTACCATGGGCCTTGACCTCAAAACCCACAACATCTTTCTCCCAGCGGCCGACTTCGATCCGCCCGCCCCCGGCGAACGCCGGAGCAAAATGAAGCCTGGCTCCTTCGTCCTAGTTGTCGTGGGAAAATGACCGAAAATCGCTCACTACTGCCGGGCAAAAACCTCTGTAAATCAGAAAGCGTCCCGGTGAGGAGGGGCACCGGGACGCTTTCCGTATAGGGGGATTGAGGGAACTCTTAGTGCACCACGCCGAGGTTGTGCGTGCCTGACATGAATGAAACGCTCGCGCCCGCGACCTGCGGCAGCCACCAAATCTTTCGCACCCAGCCATGCTGGCTGACCATCATGCGCTTGCCGATCAAGTCCATCACCGCCGGGCTCACCTGCGTCGCCGCATAGATCGCGTTCGAACTTGCATACGGGCGCAGGAACGGGTTCGCTTCCTGCCCGTAGCCGCCAGCTACTGCACGGTGTGTGGTCCAGGCGTCAAATGCTGCGCCGGTGTGCGAAGCCACCACCAGTCCATACCAGATCTTCCTTTGGCGGGGTGTTTCGCGGGGCCGCAGGATCACCGGCTTCACCGCCAAAAAGGGCTGTCCTGCCGGGTTCGGAGTAATGTTCGGGGCGATCGGCTCCAGGTCGGCTTTCACTTTGGGTGCTGGCGCGGAGGGCAGGGAGGCCACCAGAATCGGCTCTTTTGCTGCGCTCTCAGAAACCACTGCGGGCGAGTTGTTAACCACTCTCGCCCTGTCGTCCGTCTGTGGCATCGCACAGATCAGGAGCAGCGTTGCAAGAACCATCGGCCACCTCAGTATTGCTTGTGGGTGTTGCAAATCCATCCCCACTCGCAATATGGCCAATTTACTGGTCAAAAGGGCAGGCGGCACTGGCCTATTGGTCTCATTCTGATTAGTACGGCTCTCTAGCCCCTCCGTTTGCCCTTTTTCAAACGGCAGTACTAGTCCATAAATGTGAAAATGTTTTTATATTCTTACCCCTCTGTATCGCCCTTCCAGACCCTTAAAGTGGGCCAAAACTCCGCCCCGACTCTGCTATAATCCGCCTCTGATCCCAGCCGCTCTGGGACTACACGAAACGATGCCCGGCAACGACTCTTCCGCCGCCAAGCGCGCTCGCATCCCGCAGCGTGGTCCCCAGGCTCCCCGCTTTATCGTCATTGAGGGCCCTCTGCGCGTCGGTAAAACCACTCTGGCCCGAGTCCTCGCCGAACGCCTCCACGCCCGCCGCATCTACGATTGCGAGGACAATCCTTTCCTCGCCGACTTTTACAAAGCCAAGCCCGGCTCCGCTCTCCGCGCCCAAATGTATTTCCTCATCGAGCGCCAGAAGCGCCTTCGCGAAGCCCTCGCCGTCGAAGTTCCCGGCCCGATGCTCTCCGATTTCCTCATGGAGAAGGACCGCATCTTCGCCAACCTCAATCTCGACGACGCCGAGCTCAAGCTCTACGAGCGCTACTACGAATCCCTCACCGCCGACCTTCCCGCTCCCGATCTGGTCATTTATCTCCAGGCCAAGCCCGAAGTCCTCCGCGCCCGCATCGCCAAGAAAGCTTCCCGCGACGAATCCCACATCGCCGCGGAATATATCGAGGAAGTCGCCCGCGCCTACGAACATTTCTTTTTCCGCTACGCCGCCTCCGACCTTCTCGTCATCAACACTTCGGACATCGACTTCGTCGAGCGCAGCGACGACCTCCAGCTCCTCCTCAAGCGCCTTCAGGAGCCCGTCAAAGGCACACAATACTTCCTCCCCCTCGGCGCAGAGTAACACTGCTGTAGCTCAGGCCTTCAGGCCTGAGGCCTTGTTCCTCTCGCCACGATGAACCTTCCAGGATATGTGGGGTTACGTTTGGTACAAATCTCCAGCGAGGTATTTGAAACCGCTATCAACCGCCACTGTCGCCACGGTGCTGCCGCGTCCAAGCTCCTGAGCCAGTTGCAGCGCTGCCGTGACGTTCAGTCCTGAGGACGTGCCCGCGAATATTCCTTCCTCCTTCGCCAGCCGTCGCGCCATCTCGCGCGCCGCGGCTTCTTCAACCGTCCGCACTTCGTCAAAGACCCCGTCCTTCAGGTGCGGCGGACGGAATCCGGCGGCGATTCCCTCGACGCGGTGCGCTCCTCCTTTCCCGGTGGTGAGCACCGCCGACGTTGCAGGCTCGAGCGCCACAATGCGTGCCTTGCATCCGGCTTCCTTCAGCGCGCGAGACACTCCGGAGATCATCCCCGCCGTGCCCACTCCGCCGCAAAACGCCGCCAGGCCGGTGCCCGCCTGTTCGGCCAGTTCCGCCCCGATTCCCATGTATCCCCGAATCGCGTCCGCGTTGTGGAACTGGTCGGTGTAGTACGTGCCCGGCTCCAGCGCCAGCTCTTCCGCGCGCTTCTTCATTCTCTGGTACAGCTCCGGCACCAGCTTGCCGTTTTCAGATGGGAAAATCTCCAGCTCCGCGCCGAAAAGACGCATCGTCTGCAGCTTTTCCTTCGCGAATCCGTCCGACGAAATGGGCGTGAAGTGGTAGCCCTTGATCGCGCAGACCATCGCCAGTGACGATCCCGTGCTTCCTCCCGTCCAATCGACCACGCGCATCCCGGGGCGCAGTTCGCCGCGCGCCTCCGCCCCTTCAATCATCGCCAGCGCCATGCGGTCTTTGTAGGAACCGGTGGGACTGTAATACTCGAGCTTTACGAGGACTTCCGCCATCGACGGCGATACGATTTTCCGCAGCTTCACCACCGGCGTATTGCCGATCGCCTGCAAGACCGAATTTCGAATTCCATTGCTATGCGCCATGATCTTCTCCCCACGTCCCCTAACCTCTGTAACCAATAACTCAATTCCGCGGCAGCTTATGCCCCTGGAACGCACGGCAGCAAGATCCGCATTGGCCCCACGCCTCCTTCGCTTTGGCTCGCCCAGATTTTGCATTTGTAGGGGCACGATACATCGTGCCCACTCTTCGGCCTTGTGGGTGCCGGGCGGAATTCATCCCGACTCGGTCGGGAGCCCCGCCTGCTCTTCGATTGCGCCTTTGTCCGTCGTTTGTAGGGCCGGAGCGCCGTAGGCGCGTCAGACGTTCGCGCCTTCTGCGTCCCGTGTTCTGTTACCGGGAAGCCCAGCCCGCAAGGGCTGGGAACCGTAAGAATAAAGATTGCAAGCGCCGTAGGCGCGCCACATGTTTTGCTTTTCTAAATGGATTCTCTGGCGGGAGGTCCGCGCGGTTCCTAATCCCGATTCGCTCTCCAGAAACTCTCCTTTAAGTTGCGGGAGCTTCGACGATTCGTAATCCCAGATTGGCGGCTTTCCATTTGAGGTGCTTGATCTGTAGTCGTCGGTGTTCAGCGTCGTAGAAGGCCGCTCCTCGGTCCAAGTATTTCATCCCGTAGCGCAGCATCCGGTAGACCAAGCGAGCTAGCTTGGCTGCCATGGCTTTGATCGCACACGGGGCACCTAGCTTGGTTCGCAGTCGACGAAACTGCGCTCCGAGATAGGTATCGCTTAACCGCAAGGTGCTGGCCGCCATCCTTAAGGCGACAGTCGCCCTGTTGTTGGTCGGCAGCCGACCTTTCCCTATGATCTTCCCCCCGCTGATGCGATTGTCCGGACACAGCCGCAGCCAGGAAACAAAATGGTTCTCGGTCTCCCATTTGCTCATGTCGTATCCGGCTTCGCTGATGATCGTCGTCGCCGTCATGACATCGATAGAGTCAATCCGAGTCAGATCCGTACCGGTCAGACGAAACAACTCCGCGCGTAAATCGAACTGCGGCTTGTTGCCTTTCTTCTTCTGGCGCCGCGCCTTTCGCTGCTCTTCTGGCAGAGCTGCGCCTTGGCTGCGATCCTCGCTGTTCTGCAGATATTGCTTGAGTTGTTGATCGCACTCGGCCATCTGCTTCTGGCAAAACTCGTAGCCCTCTTGTTCCTGCTTGAGTACAAACAGCAGATCTGGTTGCCAGTTACCTTCTAGACTCCGAGCAATCTGTCCCTCACTGGCCTTCACGCGAGAATCGCGAAAAGCTGCCAGCTTGTGCGGATCGCGTTCGCCCTCCAGGATCGCTTTGATGATGGCCTGCCCGGTCACTCCGCTCACGTCGCTCAACACATTGGCCAACTGGATATTCATCTGCGTCAGCGTCTTCTGGATTCGCTGGATGTGCCGGCCTGCACTCTGTACAAGATCATTCCGCTGCCGCCAGTAGGTTCGCATGGTGCGGATTTCCTGTACTGGTCGAAACGAATTTCGCAACAGTCCATAGGTGTGCAGCTTCATCAGCCACTGACTCTCCTGCACGTCGCTTTTTCGCCCGGGCAGATTCTTCGTGTCCCGTGCATTCACCAAGTACACTTCCAAACCAACTTGTTCGAGAATGTCGTATACGGCGACCCAATACACGCCAGTGGATTGCATCGCGACAGTCTGAATCCCGCACTGCTTCAGCCAATCGGCCATCGCCTTTAACTCGCCGGTGGTGCATCCGTAGCGCCGTACTGGTTGGCTGTCCCGGCTCTGGGGTACCGCCACGTAGTGGGATTCATTGCCGATATCAATCCCCGCGGCATTGCGATGTATCACTTCCAAGCTGAGGTCTGCGCTCTGGATCTTACGCATTATCTCCCGTCGTTGTTTGCGGTTCATCTCCTGCCAACGGCCCTGCATGGCATGGTCGTTGGTCTTGTTTGTTTCCAGCGGTGACTTGGGTTTCATGCTAGCCTTCTCGGGTTGAATTCAACATGGCTCGGCCCGGTCGGCGAATTTCCACAAACTCTCCAGCGGGGTCGGGCTTTCCTTTTCAGGACAATACCGCCACCATCTATACAATCGCCAACACCGGAGCCATGCTAATTCTCGGGCAGGAACGCTCCAGAGACCGTGCGGCCTTAGCTGTCGAGTCATGTTGTGAGCCGATTTTACCGGTGGCGAGCAAGGGTCACCTCTAGAAGAGTTTCAGGCTCATATAACCGCCGCGAGGGGCGGCCCCATGCTAATTACTGCTACTTTCTTTGCCGGCTCATCCCCGTCAACACGCGCAATTCTCCGACGATCAACATGTCGATGTTCACCGGCTGCTCGTTCCGCGTCAGCCGGATCGCCCGGTCGGTCCGTTCGGGGCCTGTCCGGTACCATTCGATGTGCAGGATCACGTCTTTTTCGTGCTCCAGCCGCCCAGCGTTCTTCACCGTGATCAAGAGCTTGCTGGAATCGTAGTGTACCGTCATTTGTTTTGACTGCGCCGCGCACCAAATCCGCAAATCTCCCAGCCACGTTTCCTTGCAGGTGAGCGTCTCTTCCTGCGTCACCGCATTCCATTCGCGGCACTTCTCGAAAATCGAGTCTTTCACGCTTTTCCAGACCCATCCAGACCGCGCCACAGCCAATGCCTGGTTCTGTTGCGCTTCGTAAATCTGCTCTTCTTCAGTGAGTTTTGCGGCCAGGTACTCCTGTGCGGCCTGCTTGGTTATCTCATCCATGACTCGGGCCCGTCGCTCGGTGATTACTCTGCTGCACGTTCTCGAATAACAAACCCTCTCCGATTTGGCAAGTAGGGGCACGATAAATCGTGCCCAACCGCCGTCCCATCGCATGCCGGGTGGGACAGCCATTCTTGGCTGTCCGCTTTTTCCCCAGTCCTTCGTAGGGGCACGATATCGGAGATTCCGGGCAGCAGCCGGAAAATCGTGCCCAACCGCCGTCCCATCGCATGCCGGGTGGGACAGCCATTCTTGGCTGTCCGCTTTTCCTCAGTCCTTTGTCTTAACCTTTCAACGTTCTAACTTCTGCCTCCTCCGTGTCCTCTACTCCCTCGTCACCCGCCACTCACTACTCACTACTCACCACTCACCACTCACCACTCGCCACTCGCCACTGTACCCTTCTTTTTCCAATTTCCAGTTTCTACTTTCTAGTTTTCCTTCTTCCCCTCCGTTTCCCTTGACTGAATGTCCCGGATATGAGACATTAAGCCAGTGAAGGCGGCGATCTTCCATCCTGCAGCGAGGGCTGCCATCCGTTCGTTTCCGGAAGACGTCCGGCAGGAGCTTGGCAAGGCCATTTACGATCTTCAGAAGGGAGAGGTTCTGGCGATGCCGCTCTCCCGGCCCATGCCTTCCATCGAGCCCGGCGCCGCGGAGTTGCGAATCCGCGACCGGACTGGAGTTTATCGCGCGTTCTATTACAGCCGTTCGCCGCGGGGCATTCTGGTGTTTCACGCATTCGCGAAAAAGACCCAGGCGACACCGGTACGCGAGCTGGATTTGGGAAAGAAGCGATTAAAGGAGTTGCTCCATGAAGAAGTCTAAGGTCACCGTCACACGAACTGCCGCCGAGCTAGCCAAAGCGTTGGGCCTCACTCCCGCGGACGGAGCCGAAATCGCCCTTCGCAGCGATCTCAACTCAAAAATCGTCGACGTCGTCCAGCGCAAGGGCTTGACGCACGCTCAGGTCGCTCGCCTCGCTCGTACTTCCCGCACCCGCGTCACCGCCATCATGAACCGCAACACCAAGGACATCTCCACCGATCTTCTCCTTCGCGTCCTCTACTCCCTCGGCTACACCGCCAAACTCAAATTCCAAAAAGCCGCCTGACTCGCCCCACCGCGCCACCACTCCTTTTCTCGCCACTCGTCACTAATCAATGCCTTTCTCACCGCCAAACTCAAATTCCAAAAAGCCGCCTGAGCCCCTAGAGTCACCGCCGTTGCTTGCGTAGCGCCGGGCTTTGCCCCGGTTTGTGGGGACTCCCCGCGTTCTTTGCGGGGTGAGCCCGGCATCTTTCTTTGCTGTAGGGGCCGGGCCTTGCCCTCCCTCTCCCGCCACCCCACCCACTGTCATTTGCGTATTTTGCATTCCGGATGGCTCTGCGGAACCGACCCCAGGGAGGGATCTGCTTAACCTGCTGGCAGGCCGCCGGAGACGGTTCGTCCCCGCCTCCCGACCGCGTGCTACAATCACTTCATGGGTGTCATCGTCAAAAATCCCGATATCCTCGGCGGAACTCCTGTGTTTCGTGGAACCCGAGTGCCCATCCAAACGCTCTTCGACTATCTGGAGGGCGGAGAAACACTCGAGGACTTTCTGGAGGGATTTCCTACCGTCTCGCGTGAATCGGCTGTCGCCGCGCTAGAAGAAGCAAAACACCTCTTGCTTGCTCGTCCTTAAATGCGCATTCTGATTGATGAATGCATCGATGAACGGTTGCGGAACGCGCTGCCCGGTCACGATTGCCAAACCGCCCGTTACGCCGGATTCGCCGGACTGAAGAATGGGGACCTCCTTATCGCCGCGGAAAAAGCCAAATTCGACGTTTTTCTAACTGTGGACCAAGGCATCGAATACCAGCAGAATCTGGCCGCCCGAAAGATCGCCATTATCACTTTCCGCGCGAAGTCGAACCGTCTGAAAGATCTGTTGCCCGTTGTGCCAGCCTGCCTCGCTCGCATCCATTCAACCTGGCCAGGTCGCCACAATCGAGGCTTAGGTCTAATCTTGCCTTCCGTTTTCCAATTTCTAGTTTCTACTTTCCAGTTTCTAGTTTCTGCTTTCCAGTTTCCCGTTTCTAATTCTAGTTTCTGCCTTCTAGTTTCTAGTTTCTAGTTTTCCCCTCTTCCTCCGTCTACACCGCCAAACTCAAATTCCAAAGAGCCGCCTGACCTGCCCACCACCCCCACCCACTGTCATTCCGAGCGAAGCAGGCCGACCCTTTCACTCCTGTGAAAGGGTCGGCCTGCGCAGTCGAGGAGTCTCTCTTCTCTTTGTCTGTCCCGCGAAGTAAAACTGTCGCACCATCACCCATAGCCCGCCTGCTTTCGTTGCTATCGTCCGAATTGTAGTTGTATGCCATGCAGGGAGAGGCGTCATCCGATACGCCTTGCCTTTTGCAGTCTGCAGATTTAGTATTTCGTTAGTTCCCGCCTCTTTTACCAGAGAGGTAATTCATGTATAAGAGAGCGACCATCTGCGTATTTGCCGTCGTCTGTCTACTGATGTTATCGCTGCCAGCGCAGGCGCAGCGGCATCGAAAGGCAAACCTCAATGAGGATGTGCCGCTACCCGTCGACTTTACGATCGACTACCAGCTGGGATTGACAGAGCGCGGAAGAATCCGAGGCGCAAGCCCGTTGTTAGAAAACACCGCGTACAATGAAGTGGGGACCGAGGTATTCACAAAGTTTGTCCGAAACCCGTCGGTTGCCTCCCTCGGCCTGCCTTATCGTTGGAACTTCACGATCGTTGACGATGGCTCAGTAAACGCCTATTCCCTACCTGATGGTGAAGTCTCAGTTGGGTCCGGCTTGGCAAAAGCCATCGGAACAAAACCTGGACTATGGGCTGCAGTCCTCTCACATGAAACTTCCCACACTGCCAGGCGGCATGCCATTCGCAAGTATCTATACAGCATGTACGTTGCCGCTCAGATTCAGTACTATGAAGCCCGTGTGAGAGCGGGGGACAACAATGCCAATTGGTCCCTTGTTGGGATACGAATCGCCGCGCCAATCGCCGCTGCCAGGCTCTCACGGAATTTAGAACACGACGCTGACATCCAGGGGATGATGCTGATGGCGGGGGAAGGCTATCATCCAGACTACGTCTTTGCCTTGCACCACATACTCCGAGCTAGGACTGGCGAACAATCTCATTTCGCAGCTTTCTTCTCCTCACACCCCCGGTGGGAGACAAGGGACCAGAGGGATGATCGCGCGTATTCCGACGCGCTAGCCGAGTACAACCGACTATGGCCTGAACCGGAAGCCTCGCCAGGCGGAAGGCCACCCTTGGTGGCGTTCGTGGGTAAGCCTAGCGCGCAGGAGAACAAGCAAGCCAAGACGGCCGACCTGACCCTCCCTGTCTACTGTCCCAATGCGACGGAGCCCCTTCAGTTTGTGATCCTATTTAGGAAAGACAAACGACTACTCCAATCCGTGGACGAACAACATCGTGACGACAGGGGTGAATTAGTATTTCGACAAGAATTTGAATGTTCCGAGAAAACCGAAGCCGTCCCGATCGTCGTCCATCTGCCTGCAACGTTAGTATCCAAGGACGACCGGAAGGCACAAGCCATCGTTTACGTCTACTCCAAAGACGGGGATTTTCTGGAGGAATTCAAGCCGTTCGACATTCATTTCCCGAAACCCTAGATATTCAGGAATAAGTGCGATAGCTGAGAGCAAAACGGTTCCCGAGCCGGGCGCCGCAGCCTTCGGTCTAAAGGCTGTTGACTCTTCCCATCTCCACGGCGCGTGACCACTAGATCGCGCGTGATCCCGTCCTTTACCTTTTCCACGGATTTCCACAATTCTTTCGAATGCCGCCCCTCCCGCAAACCCTTTCCCTCCGCCAACTTGAACCCCACTGTGTCAACCCTGCCACGACCATTCGAATCACTAACAAGTTATCCTTGAAAAAGTATTACTATCGTGCTACCATATTCTTTGAACTCGACGATCCATCCTCGCCTTTGCAGTGCGGTCGCAAGCCACCGCTTTTCCTTGTGCCTGGCCCCGCCACCTTCTTCTCCGAATCTCTGTGCCCGGACTCTGCCCCAGTCACCCCGTCCCGATCTTATCGCTAAGATCCCGACCCCGTCAGGACTAGGCCGGGGCGAACGCGGCGCAAAATCCGGCCTTGCCCTTCGTTACTTCCGTAACTCCTTTGCTCTCTATCTTTTCGCTGACCCCCATACCCTAAACCATACACCACAATCCTTTACAAAAAAGTGGGAGGGAGGGCCCCTTCGACGTTCAGACTCCACCCTCGCTTTAACTCCTTTAGCTGCAACATTTATGGACACCGCTGCAACTGTTGCAAACAAAGGGCTTACAGTCTAGCTAAGTCTTTTAGATGCAACATTTACACGAATCACGGGGGAGGGGTTCCAAGTCGCTACGCTGCCTTTCCCACTTCTTTACCTCGTTACATCGCTACTTCGTTCTTCTCAATGATCGTGCGACATGCCGGCCATGTCGTGGGGCATTTTCGTATTCCGCCGCAGCGCCGCCATCTTGGTTTCATCGCTGGCGGCAAAGTAGCCCACCGCAATCCCCATCGCGCCGTCGCGCAGCAGCTTGCCGGTCGGATTGTCGTACGTCGCGGAAATCTTCAGCACGTCGCCTTTCGCGAATTTGTACCCGCCCTCTTCCACGAACAATTTCACCGGCACGGATTCCAGATGCCCTTCCGCGTCGGCCGTCGCATCCAGCGTCGCCACGGTTTCTTTGCGCGACACGTCCTGCAGCACAATTTCCTTCCCGTAATCGTGCAGGTGCCCGCCCACTCCAATCAGCACGCCGTCATATTTCACCGTCACCGTTCCGGTCTTTTCGCTTTTTCCCGCCGGAAGGTCATAGCCGGAGTTCCCGCACGCCGCCACGTCCATCCACGCGGGATAAACATTCTTTCGCGGCGCAGCAACCGTATCGCTCGCCTCCTGAAACGGAATCGCGACCTCCAGATACGCCTTGTCGTACGACGTGGCGGTTGGGTTGTACATCATCGTTTCGATGCGGATCTGTTCGCCTTTTTGCACGCGATATCCATAGCCGGGGATTTCGGCCCAGTCCGTCAGTTCGCTGCCCGCGCCGAAAATATGCTCTTCCTTATTGGGGCAGAGAAAATCCGCGCGATTCTCGTTCCAGAACGCCACGTGATGCAGCACCGTTCCCGGCACGGCGTTCCCGGCGGCGTCCACAAGCTTCGGGTGATACGCCAGCAGCCAGCCATCGAGCGGCACCGTCCAAACCAGGTCCGGCGGCTGCGGCATTTTCATGTGCGAGGTGTGCGCCGGCAAATTCATCGGACCGACACGGAGCGTGATTGTATGCGTGGCCATGTCGAAGTTCGGATCGAGCTTGACGCCCTTCGCCACCGCGTGGTGCATGCCTTCCTGCATGAATCCGTGATGCTCGTGCTGCATGGGCATCGGTTTCGCCGCGCTTTCCGCTGGTTTTTCTTGGGCGAGAGCTGTGCTGGCGGCCAGCAAGAACGTTCCGCAAATGGCGATTACTTTGATGATTGCTGTGATGCTCGTTTTGATTATTGGTTTGACCATGGGACTTCTCCGGGTCTTCCGTCTCCTGGACGGGGCCTTCTTTCATCATACTCCCCGCCGGAAAACGGCGTAATGCAATGGGGCCTACTTCCAAACGATCAAGAACCTGCGCAAAGACTGAAAAGGAGAAGACAGGGAGGCTCGCGCCGCGGCGCCGGGCTCTCCATGAAACAAATAAATAATGCGCGCCTTATTAACATTGTGTTGTTGCGTTTTTCGCATTTTTTCACGGAACAGACACTTGACACCGGAACGGCGCAGGCGTAAAAAAATGGGTACTGGGGTAGGATTTCTAAAATTTGATGGAACCAGCGTGTTCCGCAGCCGCGACTTCAGCAGTTGAAGTGTGTCGTTAAAAGGAGATTGTATGCCTGCAAGCCAGCCAGGCCAAGCACTTCGCACCCTTTGTTACGAGCACCACGTTGAAATGAGGTTGCAGCAGAGCTTTTCCAACGGCCAAAACACCGGGCAAACGGCAACGTATGCCTGTCCGCAGCCTGATTGCCTCGTCCACTACAGCATCGATGGTGGATATTTCCTGCCGAGCCAAAACGGACATAGAAATGATCTGGAAGTGATTCCCGCAGTCCGGTGCCTCGGCGATGCGACGCCCATGTATCTCGCTGAAATCGATCTGGACAAAAGAGAATATCGCTTGTGGATATGCCCGCAATGCGGCGGGAGACGCACGCATGAGCAAGGCCTAGTGAGCATGCCGTCGGGGGAAAATCACGATGCCGGCGGGGAAAAGCGAAGCAGAAACGCGAACCCCCGGTAGCGTCCAAGCGTCAACTTCCCGCATCATTCTCGCCACGAATCAATTTGGTTTGGTCCACTCTTTTTCCGGCGATAAGAGTTCCAGCCCGACAGCATACTTCTCTTTTTCCACGCGCTCGCAATACACGACCCGCGCTTCGGTATGGATGCCAAGTTCGGGAGAGGTCAGCAGAACGACAGAGCCCACGCTCCACACGTGTTCGGTCGCCACGCGTATGCCACCCGCACTTACGTTTTCCGCGATGGCTTCCTCTCTGAGTTGAGAAGCATCCGGGCGGCCAAGTTCTACAATGGCTCTTTTTGCAATCCGTGGGCGGGATCGGCCAGAGCGCTCTGCCATAAGACACCGACTTCCTATAGCGGGGGCCTCCATTGGAGGCGGGACGGAGTCCCGGTGAGGGCTAGAGGATAATATTATGTCGCACTGCTACTTCGTTGGGTAGCCCCACCGCGACTTCGCAAAACATGGCGTCCGTTGCCGTGTCATTGGTAGACTTTCCTGCACTCCGAGGTGCTGCGAAATGAAACTGATTCGATTCGGCGAGATGGGGCGGGAAAAGCCGGGCGTGCTCCTGGAGGATGGAAGCCGGCTGGATGTTTCCGGATTTGGTTCGGACTATGACGAGGCGTTTTTCGCGGGCGGCGGAATTGCCAAACTTCGGACCTGGCTGGCAAGACAGGGCGCTTCCTCGCTACGAGTGCGGGAATCGGTGCGATTGGGGCCTCCGATTTGCCGGCCGAGCAAGATTGTTTGCATCGGACTGAATTTCCGGGACCACGCGGAAGAGAGCGGAATGGAAATTCCGAAAGAGCCGGTGATTTTTTTCAAGGCGACCTCCGCGCTGGCGGGACCAAATGATCCACTGGTAATTCCGAAGAATGCGACGAAAGTGGACTGGGAAGTGGAATTGGCGGTCGTGATGGAGAAAAAGGCGAGCTACGTCAGCAGAGAAAATGCGATGGAGTATGCGGCGGGTCTTGCGCTGCACAACGATTATTCGGAACGGAGTTTTCAGCTGGAGCGCGGCGGGCAATGGGTAAAGGGGAAGAGCGCGGATTCGTTCGCGCCGCTGGGACCATTCCTAGCGACGAAAGATGAAATTCGAGATTTCAATCAGCTAGGCATGTGGTTGAAGGTGAATGGAGAGTTCCGGCAAAGAGGCTCCACGTCCAAGATGATTTTTGATGTGCCGGCAGTGGTGGCGTATATCAGCGAATTCATGACGCTGCTGCCAGGAGACGTGATCAGCACGGGGACGCCGCCGGGCGTGGGCCTGGGGATGAAGCCGCCGCAGTATTTGAAAGCGGGCGACGTGGTGGAGTTAGGGATTGATGGGTTGGGAGAATCTCGGCAGGAAGTTGTGGATTATCGATGACAGAATTTGAAGCGGGGCCAAAGCGATGCACATTGACGCGCATCAGCACTTCTGGATTTATGAACGGCGCGAGTATGACTGGATTGATGACTCGATGGTGGCGCTGCGGCGGGATTTTCTTCCGGCCGATTTGAAACCGGTGCTGGAGCGCAACGGTTTTCAAGGATGCGTTGCGGTGCAAGCGCGGCAGACGCTGGAAGAAACGCGCTGGCTGCTGGAACTGGCGGAGCGTGCCCCGTTCATCCTGGGAGTGGTGGGGTGGGTGGATTTGCGGTCGCCGCGAGTGCGATTCGAATTGGAATCACTTACGGGGAAATCCAAACTAGTGGGCGTTCGGCACATTGTGCAGAGCGAGCCGGAGGAGGGGTTCCTGCTACAGCCGGATTTTCTTCGCGGCATTGCCATGCTGGAAGAATTTGGTCTGGCTTACGACATCCTTATTTATGCGCGGCACCTACCTGTGGCGACGGAATTCGTGGGGCGATTTCCGCGGCAGCGATTTGTGCTAGATCATATGGCGAAACCGCCGATCAAAGGCGGAGCTCTTGATGCGTGGGCGCGCGGTATCCAGGGTTTGGCCGCATTTCCCAATGTTTATTGCAAAGTGTCCGGCCTGGTCACGGAGGCGGATTGGCAGGTGTGGAAGCCAGAGGACATGCGGCCTTATCTGGACGTGGCGTTCAGATGCTTTGGACCGAGCCGGCTGATGATCGGGTCCGATTGGCCAGTGTGCACAGTGGCGGGTCCGTATGCGCGCGTCATGAATCTGGTGAAGGATTATCTCGGAAAGTATTCAGCGAACGAAAAGGAGGCGGTTCTGGGGGAAAACGCCGCGGCGTTTTGGAGATTAAAACGGCAGGAGAAGCAGGTCCGCGACTAACCGCGCGGCGTGGTCTACAATGCAGGGGAATCGCGGTGCGCCGGCTGCGAGCGTTTGCGAAAAGGTGAATTACAGGTTCGAGTGAAATGCAGAACAGGGTGCTCAAACTCGATTCGAAAGATAACGTGCTGATTGCGCTGACGGATTTGCGCCGAGGCGAGCAGGTTTCTTTTGACTCCCAAACCTACACGCTGGAATCGGACGTTCCCGCGAAACACAAATTCGCCACGGAAGACCTAGCAGCCGGCGCGCGCGTCATCATGTACGGTGTACTCGTCGGGAAAGCGATGGAGACCATCCGGCGCGGAGGATTGCTGACCACGCGGAACATCCACCACGAAGCCGCGGCGTTTCAAGGGAAAACGGAAGAGTATCGCTGGGCGCCACCGGACGTGTCGCGATGGAAGCAACGGGAATTCCTGGGATATCGCCGATCGGACGGGCAGGTGGGCACGCGCAATTACTGGATCGTGGTTCCGCTGGTGTTCTGCGAAAACCGGAACATTGCGGTGCTGAAGCAGGCGTTTGAGGAGGAGCTTGGCTTCGCGGCGCCGCAAGTTTACCGGAGACAAGTGGCGGAGCTGGCGCGGCTGTATGCGGATGGGCGGACGGACGAGATCAAGACACGCGAGTTGACCGGAGACACGGCGAAGCCGCAACGTTCCCGAGTTTTCGAAAATGTGGACGGTGTGCGGTTCCTGCTGCATGACGGCGGCTGCGGCGGAACACGGGAAGATTCGACCAATCTTTGCGGACTGATCGCCGGGTATATCCATCACCCAAACGTGGCGGGAGCGACGGTACTCAGCTTGGGCTGCCAGCATGCGCAGGTCGGAATTTTGCGTGCCGAGTTGCGGAAGCGGAATCCGAATTTCGATAAACCACTTGTGATCGTGGAACAGCAGCAGAGCGGCACGGAAGTTGCGATGCTGACGGAGGCTATTCGAAGCACGTTCCTGGGCCTGATGGAAGCGAACCGGTGCCTGCGGACGCCTGCACCGCTTTCGAGTTTGTGTATCGGACTAAAATGCGGCGGCTCAGACGGATTTTCCGGGCTGTCGGCGAACCCAGCCATTGGGCACGCGTCGGATATTCTGGCGGCGCTCGGCGGAAAAACGATACTTTCCGAGTTTCCGGAATTATGCGGCGTGGAACAGGAACTGATCAACCGCAGCAGGCGCAAGGAAGTTGCAGACCGGTTCATTCACCTGATGAAAAACTATGGAGCCAGGGCGAAAGCGGTTGGATCGGGATTTGAGATGAATCCCAGCCCGGGGAACATGCGCGATGGACTGTTGACGGACGCGATGAAATCGGCGGGCGCGGCGAGGAAAGGGGGGAGTTCTCCGGTGACGGCTGTGCTGGATTATCCGGAATATTCGTCCGAAGCAGGACTGAACCTGCAGTGCACACCGGGAAACGACGTGGAATGTGTAACGGCGCAAGTCGGTGCGGGGGCCAGCGTGGTGCTGTTTACCACAGGGCTGGGGACACCTACGGGAAATCCCATCGCGCCGGTGGTGAAACTGGCCACGAATTCGGGGCTGGCGCAGCGGATGGGGGATATCATCGACATCGACACGGGCGGAATTATTTCCGGAGAGAAGACCATTCAGCAGATGGGCGAGGAGGTTCTGGAGTTCGTCTTCCATACCGCCAGCGGAGAAGCGCGCACGAAGGCCGAAGGAAAAGGCCAGGAAGATTTTATTCCGTGGAAAAGAGGAATCTCACTCTGAAGAGCCCCAGCAGCGGCGCGAAGAATTTCAGGCTCGACGGAAAAACCGCCATCGTGACGGGCGGCGGAAGCGGCATCGGGCAGGCTATTGCATTACGTTTCGCGGCAAATGGCGCGGCGGTACGAATTGTTGATATTAATCTGCAGCAAGCGGAAGCTACGTCGAAACAGATTGCCGATGCGGGCGGGCAAGCGACAGCGCATGCATGCGATGTGACGAACCAGACGCAGGTACAGGAAATCTTTGGAAAGCTTTTTGCGAAAGAGCGTGTCCATATCCTGGTGAATAACGCGGGGATTTCGCATATCGGCACGGTGGAGAGTACGACGGAAGAGGATTTCGACCGGCTATTTCGCGTCAATGTGAAAGGCGTGTACAACGGTATTTTCTCGTGCATCGGGCACATGAAAGCGAACGGCGGCGGCGTGATCCTTAACATGGCTTCCATCGCGGGATCCGCGGCGCTTGCGGACCGGTTTGCGTACTCGATGACCAAGGGCGCGGTGATTGCGATGACCTATTCCGTGGCCAAGGATTACGTGCAGCACAATGTCCGGTGCAATTGCATTTCGCCGGCGCGCGTGCACACGCCGTTCGTGGATGACTACCTGCGGAAGAATTATCCGGGGCGCGAGCAGGAAATGTTCGAAAAATTGGCAAAATCGCAGCCGATCGGAAGAATGGGCGAGCCGAAGGAAGTGGCCTCGCTGGCGTTGTTTCTGTGCTCGGACGAAGCGGCTTTTGTTACCGGCGCAGACTATCCGCTGGATGGCGGATTTTTTAATTTGCGCGGGTAAATCATGGATCTGCGCTTAAAAGGAAAAGTTGTTTTGGTGACCGGCGGCGCCAAGGGCATTGGCGCGGCGATTGTGAGGGGTTGCTGCGCGGAAGGCGCGATTCCGGTGATCGTAGACCGCGATGAGCAGGCGGGAGAGCAATTACAAGCTGAGTTGCGAACGAACCGAGTCGAAACCGGGCTGATCATTGCCGACCTCACCGCTGCGGAAGCCTGCGCAAACGTCGTCGAGGGGACGGTTCAGAAACTGGGCAGGCTGGATGCGCTGGTGAATAATGCCGGAATCAACGACGGCGTGGGCCTCGAGAACGGCACGACGGAGAAATTTGTGGCTTCGCTGGAACGCAACCTGATTCATTACTACGCGATGGCCCACCACGCGCTGGGGGCGCTGAAGAATTCGCGCGGTTCGATCGTGAACATCAGCTCGAAGACGGCGGTGACGGGACAGGGAGGGACTTCGGGCTACGTGGCGGCAAAAGGAGCGATCCTGGGGCTTACACGCGAATGGGCTGCGGAGTTGCTGCCATTTGGAATTCGCGTGAATGCCGTGGTGCCCGCGGAAGTGATGACGCCGCTTTACCAGCAGTGGCTGGGGACGTTTGCCGATCCGCAAGAGAAACTGAAGGAAATTGTCGCGAAGATTCCGCTGGAAAAACGAATGACCAAGGCGGAAGAAATCGCAGCCATGGTGCTATTCCTGATTTCGGAGCAAGCCCATCATATCACCGGGCAGCATTTGTTCGTCGACGGCGGATACGTGCATTTGGACCGCGCGCTGACGTAACGGATACGCGGCAGGCAATTCTCGTGAACTGCCAGCAAGAGAATTACACCCAACCCCCATCAATCACATAACTCTGGTTGGTTATTCCCGCACTGTCATCGGCAGCGAGAAACAAGACAAGGCGCGCAACTTCTTCGGGAGCTAAACTCCTTTTGAGGGCCTGGTTGGCCATAATTTCGGCTTCGTATTGAGGTGTCCACCACAGGCGGCGCTGGCGCTCCGTCAGAATTGCACCCGGTAAAACGCTGTTTACACGAATATTGGATTTTCCGAGTTCGTGGGCCATGGTCCTAGTGAGCCCGACGATGGCCGCTTTGCACGCGACGTAAGCGGGCATACCGGTTGAGGGAATGATCCAGCCGATCGAGCTCATGTTGATGATGGAGCCGCCGCCCGCGGCGATCATGCGCGGAGCTATTGCTTGGATGGCAAAAAACTGATGCCGCAGATTGATGGCCATCCGCGCATCCCAGTATTCGGGAGTCACGTCGGCATAAGAGTGGCGGTCGTCGCTTGCGGCATTGTTGACCAGAACGTTGACGGCCCCGAGAGTGGCCTCGACCTGCGCGATCGCAGATCGCAGTGCAGCGATGTCGGTCAAGTCGCAAGCCAAGAATAGAGGTGCGTGTGTGCAGCGCGGAGAGATTTCCGCGACTAATTGCGAGGAGGCATTTGCGTCGATGTCTAGAAACGCTACCCGGGAACCCTGGAATGCGAACTCTTCGACAATGGCGGCGCCAATCCCGGTCGCGCCTCCGGTTACGAGAACTACGTGTTCGCGGAGGCTTGGGTACGAAGCGAACTGATCTTTTTCTTTCATGTTGAGCAACAGCCTGAGTGTAGAACTGCTGCACCTTTTTACTACGTTTTGATTCGAATGGAACCCACAAGTCGCAGAAAACGAAAAAAAGTGGGGAGTTGGCGCGCGAGTAAACTGACTCAGCTCCTGCACAGCTCCATGAGGTAGCAGGTGAAGGAAGATGGAAAATGTTCTAGAATGATTCGTTGAGGAATGGGCGTGTAGCTCAGCTGGGAGAGCACCTGCTTTGCAAGCAGGGGGTCGCCGGTTCGATCCCGGCCACGTCCACCAACCATCAGGGGTCCGGCCCGGAGACATGGGTTACACAATGTACCTAAGACATGGGTAACACTTTTGGGCCGAACGGATTTTCGAGTGGTTCGAGCACCCGAGTCTCCAGATCGAAGTATCCCAGATCATAATCCAT
>Ga0209350_1000137_pt1 | contig 47761 bp, 41 predicted proteins | sample GraSoi013_2_20cm_2_FD_185822 | JGI IMG/M metagenome (GOLD analysis project Ga0209350, IMG submission 185822) | Grasslands soil microbial communities from the Angelo Coastal Reserve, California, USA - Sample 09_27_2013_2_20cm (SPAdes) (version 2) | ecosystem: Environmental > Terrestrial > Soil >...
TCAGCACGCTCGAATTCCGGCTGCTCTATTACCTTGCCTCGCGCCCCAACCGTGTCTTTACCCGTGATCAATTGCTCGATGCAGTCTGGGGAACGGATCGCTTCGTTACGCCGCGCAGCGTGGACGTTTACGTTCGCCGCCTGCGTGAAAAAATCGAGTCCGATCCGGAAAACCCCGTGCATTTGAAAACCGTCCGGGGCGCGGGGTACTTGTTTGAAACCCGTGCGGCTTAATCTTTTCTGGAAACTCGGTTTTGCCTTTTTCGCCCTGCTGATCGCGGTCCTGCTCCCCGTCGATTTCTATGCCGAGCGCGCGCTGCGGCGCGACTACGAGCGTGCCGGGTTCGAGGAGCTTGCCGCCATTGCACGCATCGCGCTCGCGAACCCGCCGCAGACTTCATCGCTCTCTCCATCTAACTCAGAGGCTTCCACAGTTCTTCGTGGCTGGGTTGCAAAAATGGCGGCAAGCAACGTCCGCGTCACTGTCATTAACGCCGACGGGCAGGTGTTAGCAGATTCGCAATCCGACCCTTCAACGATGGAAAACCATGCGGGCCGCCCCGAGATTCGCGATGCCTTTGCAAAAGGCGATGGCCAGTCCATCCGCCACAGTGTCACGATCAATAGGAATCTGCTCTATTATGCAGTTCGCTTGTCCTCGGCTGGAGCCGCACCCGTGGTCCTGCGTTTTGCCCTGCCCTTGCAAACCGTGGATCAAGTGATCGGGGACTTCCGCCGGCGTCTCTGGCTTGCGTCGCTGGTCATGTTGATCGTTACGGGTACAGCATCTCTGCTCATCTCGCGGTCCTTCTCCGATCGCGTGGATCGGCTCACAAAATTTTCTTTCCGCGTGGCGGAAGGCGATTTTCACCCTATCGAAGCGGATCGCTCGGGCGACGCTCTCGATTCACTGGCAGTCTCTCTCAACCAGACTGCCGCCCAGCTCGATCAGACCATTCGAACGCTGACTGAAGAGCGCAACCTTTCTTCCGCGATTCTCGGAAGCATGGTGGAAGGCGTTGCCGTCGTGAATGCTTCCGAGCGTCTGCTCTTTTCAAATGCAGGCTTCGCCGAAATCCTGAACCTCGACGTGCCGCCGCAATCCGGCAGCGCGCTCGTGGAAATCGTGCGCCAGACCGAATTGATCGAGGCAGTGCGCGGCGTCTTGAAGGGCGAGCCCCGCGTCGAAACCGAAATCGTCACCGGCACTTTGCGCCAGCGTTTTTTCGCGGCCACGGTCGCATCGGTCCGCGCCGCGGAAACTTCCGGCGCGGTCATCGTGCTGCATGACATCACCGAGCTGCGCAAACTCGAACGCGTGCGCCGCGATTTTGTTGCCAACGTTTCCCACGAACTCCGGACACCGCTCACCGCGATTCAGGGTTTTGCGGAAACGCTACTTGCCGGCGCGATCGACGATCCCCCAAATCGCCTCCGCTTCCTCGAAATCATTCTCGAACACTCCCGGCGCCTCGCGCGCCTCACGGAAGACTTGCTCATGCTCTCGAAAATGGATGCCGATCGGCTCGAGCTGGAGATTCGCCGTCTCGGTGTTTCCCAATTCGTCGAGAGCTGCATCGAAACTACCCAGCGCCCAGCAGCCGAAAAAAATCTCCGCATCTCTCTTAACCTGCAGCAACAATTGCCCGACATCGCCGCGGATCGCCGCCGCCTCGCCGAAGTGCTCCAGAATTTGCTCGACAACGCCATGCAGTACACTCCCTCTGGCGGCCAAATCATGATCAGCGCTTCTGCGAACGGCACCGAAGTAATCTTCACGGTTTCCGACACCGGCATCGGCATCCCGCGAGCGGATCAATCCCGCATCTTCGAGCGTTTCTACCGCGTTGACGTTGCGCGCTCCCGCGAAGTCGGCGGCACCGGCCTGGGGCTTTCCATTGCCAAACATCTTGTGGAAGTCCACGGCGGCCGCATTTGGGTCGAAAGCGAAGTGGGCCAGGGTTCACAGTTCCATTTCACCGTGCCCATATTCGACGCGGAACGAGCCGCCGTCCGCCCTGCGCGCTAATGCATCCGGAGGAATTACGACGAAAAGTTCAGCCGCCATCTAAATCCCTTCTTTTGCACCATTTTCACAATTGTGTGAACAAGCTGTAACCATTTCCGGCGCAGAATTTTGCGTACGAGGGGAAGTATGCCTTCCCTTCCAAGAGGAGACCAATGGGAGCAACCGCTGGACTCACGGAAGTCGTGCTTTACGACACCTTGGTGAACTATCTCGTTTCTATGGCGCGTACCGTTGAAGGGGCCATGAACCGCGCCCTTGACGCCATCGTCAGTCTTGAGAATCCACGCACCAGTGTTCTCCCCGGCGAAGTGTTCCTCCTCGAGCCCCGCATCAATGAAATGGAAATTGTCATCGATGAGCATGCGATCCGGCTGCTCCGTCGCGGCTCGTTTTCGGATGACGAGATGCGGCTCATTGTCGCCGCCCTGAAAATCACCAATGACCTCGAGCGCATCGGCGATATCGCGGTGAATCTCGCCGAGCGGGTCGTCTCCCTCCGCGAAATGCAGGGCGCGCAGATTCCCGAGGAACTGGCCCCGATGGCCTCCGCGGTGCGCGCCATGGTCAGCAAAAGTCTCGGCGCGCTCATTTTCCGCAACGTGGAGATGGCCACCCAGGTTCTCGAAAGTGACGATGTGGTCGATCAATACCGAGACCGCATTTTCGAGAAGTTGCTCCAGCACATGACTCAGGAGCCCAAGCTGGTGAGCCCTGGCATGCAATTCATTCTTGCCACGCGTCACCTCGAGCGTATCGCGGACCATGCCACCAACATTGCCGAAGACATCATCTTCTGGGTCCGCGGACTTGACGTCCGTCACGGCCGCGGTCTGGAAGTCCGCCCCAGCCAGAGTGAACAGACCGATTCAGCACCCGCTCCGGATTCTGCCATCACCGAGAATTCACACGTCCTTCATTCAGGCGTGACTCCGGCCTGCAACACTGAGCGCGCTTGATCTTCACGTAAGGTCCTACCTCGGGGACCGGTGCACCCCTGGCTCCGGTCCCCATCTCCTCCCTCTTCGATAGTTGACCGTTCGACTCCGCTCAGGGCAGGCAGCCGCTGAGTTTATCGCTTGACCCAAATCGTTCTCGCCTACACGACTGCAGGCCTGAGATAAGCCTCGAATCTGGGTCCTGATCGCTACTTGACAGCGCCGACGGTAAAGCCGGCAATGAAACGGTCAAGGAACAGGTTGTACATAAACGCGATGGGAAGACTGGCGATCAGGCAGGCCGCCATCAGCGCTCCCCAGTAGTAGACATCTCCGCGAACTAAAAAGATGGGGATGCCCGTCCCGATCATCTGATTCGATTCGGAAGAGATGAACGTCAAAGCATAGACAAATTCCTGGGTTACCAGGGTAAACGTGAAGATCACCACGGTGAGAATTCCCGACACGGAAATGGGAATCACCAGTTTGACAAAAGCACCGAAGCGCGTGAGCCCGTCCACCATCGCCGCGTCTTCCAGCTCCTTGGGGATCGACTTGAAGAAACCCATCAGAAGCCAAATGGAAAAGGGCACGGTGAATGTGGGGTAGACGAGAATCAGCGCCCACAAGGAGTCTTGCAGGCCGAGGTATGCCACAACCCTGGAAAGTGGAATGAAGAGCAAGGTCGGCGGGACGAGATAGGTAAGAAAGATGCCGATGCCGAGGCGCTCTCCCCAGCGCCCCGAAAGCCTGGCCAGTGAGTAGGCAGCAGGAACGGCCAGCACCAAGGTGATGGCAACAACGACGACACCGACGAACGCGGTGTTGCCCAGCCAGCGGACGAATCTGGTTTCTGTGAAAAGGAACTTCACATGATCAAGAGTAGGCTTGGTATTAAAAAGGAAGGGGTTGTTCTCCATCGTGTAAAGATCGAGATTCTGCTTGAAGCTAGTGATCAACATCCAATAGAAAGGGAAAGCCAGCAAGATCGTAAAAGTGGTCAGCACGAGAACGTGGACGAGCTTGCCCCAGAAGCGCCGGGAAATTCCTTTGGCCATCAGTTCACCTCAGCCCGATGCGCCACGCGCAGCATGAAATAGGCAATAATCACCAGCAAAGGAACAAGGAAGAGCGAAATCGCGGCGCCTGCGGCAAGGTCGCTGCCCTGAATGCCCAATGCAAAAGCCAGCGAAGGCAGGGTCTGCGTGGAGTCGAACGGCCCGCCAGCAGTAAGGATGTAGACCACGGTCATGTCCGTAAAAGTGAAGATAAGGCCAAAGAGCACGGCAACGCTGATGATCGGCCGCATCATGGGGATAACAATCTGGAGTTGCGTGCGCCAGAAGCCGGCGCCATCAACCGCGGCGGCCTCCGGAATGTCCTTGGGGATAGCCGTGCGCCCCGCAAGCAAGATGACCGTGGAGAAGGGCATAAGACGCCAACTGTGTACCAAGAGCACGGAAGCGATGGCGAGCCGAGGCTCCCCAAGCCACATGGGAGCGCTAAAGGGCTTGTAAATGTGCACGGCCACGAGGGCCCAGGTGATCACGCTGTAAATCGAATCAAGGATCCATTTCCAGCCGATGGCGCCGAGCGCGATGGGCGCAACCCAGGGCAGAAGAATCAGAAAACGGATCAAGCCGCGGCCGCGGAAGGTCTTTTCCAGGGAAATGGCTAGAATATTGGCGCCGACGGTCACGACAATTTGCGAGCAGATGGTGAAGATAAACGAATTGCGGATAGCGACACGAAAACTGGGGCTTTGCAAGATGCTGCGGAAATTTTCCAGGCCAACAAAATGCATTTCGGCGTTGCCGATCCGGGCGTCGCTGAAGGCATAAAAGATAGCAAGAAAAAATGGTCCGCCGACGAGCAGCAAGATGTAGAGAACCGCGGGTGAAAACATGGCAGCGCCCAGCAACGGGCTCTGCGCCGCACCGATGGACTTTATTTTGTTGCTAGCTAGTGCCACGAGACGACCCTCGGCGCGACGCGCTTTTCGGAAGAGCGGTCGAAAAATTTCAGGTAAGACTGCGGCACGGCGAAGTCATACATGCAGCCCAACTGGAGATTCTGCGCAGAGGAAAGGCGCGAGAAGACTTTCTTCCCCTCAAGCTTCTCCCCGACCAAGGTGCCGGAAACAATCCACTCCGAACCCAAGTATTCGATATTTTCAACCTTGAAGCGGAACGGAACCGCGGCATCGGAAATCGTGGGCGCGGGACGGAAATGCTCCGGGCGGAACCCCACGATTACGTCCCCAAGCTCGGCGAGGTTCATCGGCGGCGAGCCAAGGAAAGTGGCGACAAAAGTGTCAGCGGGATTGTCATAGACATCAGTGGGAGTGCCGAGCTGCCGAACCACACCTTTATTGAGCACCATGACCCGGTCGCCCATCGCCATGGCTTCCACCTGATCGTGCGTAACGTAGATCGTTGTCGTACCGACGCGGCGATGAAAACGCTCAAGCTCTTCACGCGCGGAGGCGCGGAGCTTGGCGTCGAGGTTGGAGAGGGGCTCGTCGAGAAGAAAGACGGCCGGTTCGCGGACGATCGCGCGGGCCAGAGCGACCCTCTGCCGCTCACCACCCGAGAGCTCGCGCGGCTTCCGATCGAGAAGCGCACCAATGCCGAGAAGTGACGCCGCCCATTCGACCTTTTCCTTATGGAGTTCTTTTTTTACATTTTGCGCCTTCAGCGGAAAGGCAATGTTTTTGTAAACCGAGAGATGTGGATAGAGCGCATAGCTCTGGAAGACCATGGCGATGCGGCGTTCGCGCGGCGAGAGGTCATTGACGACCTGGCCGCCGATGAGGATTTCGCCAGAAGTGGGCGTTTCCAGCCCGGCGATCATTCGCAAAAGCGTCGTTTTTCCCGATCCTGAGGGCCCGAGGAAAACCAAGAACTCGCCTTCGCGAGTCTCGAGGTTCACGTGGTTGACGGCTCCGAGTTGTCCTTCCTTGAATACCTTTGTCAGATCGCGTGTCTCAACGACAGCCATCGGTTTTCCGCCCTGTTATTTCCATCTGGCAAAGATACGCTTGTATTCCTCTTCGGCAGCCTTGGCTGCATTCTCCGGGGTCTCGTCGCCGCGCGCTACTTTGGCGAACATCGTGGGAATGACCCACGCTTTGAAAGCCTCGTCAATGGCGGCGGTGCCGTAACCGGGATAACCGACGTTCGTGGCCCATTCGAGAACGTTGCCGAGGACTTTGTATTTGTCCGGGGGACTGGCCCGCGGATCATTGGAGATTTCCTGTTTGAGGTTAGGTACGGTGCTGGGGAAGCACGGAAAATTGTAAAACTGGCCGGCGATAAAAGAGTCATGGAAGGCGTCAATGAAATCGATCAGGAATTGCTGTGCGCCGTCTTTGTTTTCGGCGAAGTCCCAGATGAGATAGCAGTCCATGACATGCTCGGCGGCGATGCGGCGCGCTGGTCCTTTCGGTGCCGCGCAGATCATGATCTTGCTGTCAATTGGCAGATGTTCGCGTTCGGACTGGCGAGTGATGGAGATGGCGTTCGCGACGTAAGAAACGCGCCCGGCGAGCATGGCCTGGTTGTTGGATGGCGGAGTCCATGTGAATACCTCGGGTGTTTCCGATTCCTGATAGAGCGCCTTCATGAACTTCAAGGCTTCGATGGTCTCCTTGGAATTGATGGTGACCTTGCCAGCTTCATCCTGCTCGGCCCCGCCAAAGGACCAAAGTAGTGCGCGCATGGCCATGCTGGTATCGAGTTCTTGTGAGAGCCCCAACCCGCAGGGATGGGCCGTCTTGTCTCGGATTTTCTTGGCCCCGACCCGCAGATCGTCGTAAGTATCCGGGCCATTCGGGAAGCCCGCGTCGGTCCACCAGTCCTTGTGCCAGTTGCCGGGATCAGGCACGTAGGAATCGGAAAAAGCGAAGTAGCGGTTGGTTTTTGGATTGTAGGTGGACTTATGCGCTAGATCGATCTTCTTGCCGTGCTTCTTCTCCACTTCCTGGTATACATGCGACATGTCAATCGTTTGCTTTTCGTAGGCCGCGGGCGGGGAAAGAAGCATGAACAGGTCGTGGCCCTTTCGCGCTGAGGCCTCAGAGGCCGCCTTGGCCGCAAGGTCCACAAGGTTGATGTGGTCGACGATGACATTCGTATCGTGTTTTTGTCCCCATTGTTTGCAGAAGGTCCCGTCGAACCAGGTGTCGTACGCTGGGACGAAATGGCTCCACTGAAGAATTTTCAGCGTTTTTTGTTCGGCTGCTGCTCGTTCCGGGAACAAAAAGAATGGGCCGGAGCCCACGCCGGTCGCCAAAGCGCCGCTCCCGGTCAACTTGATAAAGTCTCTGCGTGAAAGCCCTTCCTGTTTTCTCTTCGCCATCTTGTTACCCTCCCAGGAACAGATGGGCCCGGACAAGCTCACTTCGAGAAAAGAAGGTGCTTGCCCGAACCGATGATGCTACCGCGCAGGCGCGCGAGTCAATTCCTTGAAACTGCTGCGGCGTAGCGTTTCTGCGGGACGGAAATGCCTGCAACATCCGTCCCGCAGAACGCGTGCCCCGCTCAGTCTGTTACCAAATGGGAGATGTTTTCCTCCCGCTGACCTTCGGTTCGCTCAGAATGTGAAGATCGTTCCGAACTCGTTGCGCCATGAGTGGGCCTGAGTCGCCGGAAGGCCCCGGAAGGTCTTCCCGCCGTGGTTTGCGGCTCGCGTGTCGATGTAACTCACTTCGTCGATGATGGACATCCAGGCGTTCACTTTGTAGGTGAGGGACGCGGTGTCGAGGTCGGTGCGGGCCAGCCCGTTTCCTTTGCGGCTGTCCCTGGCGATTGCGCGGTCCGTGCCATAGGCAACGTGCAGCATCCAGCCTGCATTGTGGCCGCTCGGGTTGGCGTGGAAGATTCGCGACAGCGGGAAGCTCAGCTCGGAGAAGCCACCTTCACCGCGGATGGGACGGAGACTAGCAATGGTGATGGGACTGCCGTTGCAGTTCAGCGGCGCGACAGTTCCGCCGGCGCAACCGAACGGAATACTGCGACCGCTAAAGCTCAACGCCGCATTCGCCGCCCCAAGAGAAGTCGTCCCGTTCAGATCGGCGAAGACATCGTTGAGTTGCCCGCCGAAGGGGAACCGCATATCGTCACCGCTGTAGTACTTCGTCACCCAGGTAACCCACGGTGTTGGCAGTTGTGCCTCCGCCGTCCAGATGTTCTGAGGATTACCCACCTGGACGCCCTGTGGGAATGTGGTAAGAACGGAGCACGGAGGTGTGGCACAACCAGTGGTCCCGGCAATGACGTTGTTCGGGAGCGCGGAGGCGGGGAGGATTTCATTCATCCGCGCATGGTGGCCACTGACGATGAGTTGCGCCGGTGCAACAGCCTGCCAGCTATGCGAGAGCGGGAATTGCAAAACGATCCGCGACTCCAAGGCAGGTTGGTTGCTTTCCGCGCCTACCCGGTCGCCGAACCGCGCGCGCTGCTCGTCGGTCAGACCCGCTGAGCCGGCTACGGGGAGCACGATGGCGAACTCAGGTTGGATCTTCAGGTCGCCACTGTGAAATTGAACGCCCGTACGGAACATGGGAACGCGCTCCCAGAGAGCGCCCATGCCGATAGCCGTCCCGGTCGTCTCGTACAGGGCTGGCAGGCTCGAAGAATAGAGGGCCCAATCCTGGCCGAACTCCGCGAACCATGGCAGGCTTCCACGCAGCTTGGTGTCGAGCCGCGCCCATGCGAGCCGTGTTCGGAATTGGCCGTTCCGGACGGAGCTGATGTTTACGCTGTTTGCATTTGTAAAATCACCTTCATAATCTGCTTCGACCCTGCCAGTGAGCACCAGGTTTGAGTTTTTTGGAACCCATTCGAACTGGCTGCCTACGCGAAAGCTGCGCGCCTTCACATGGAATTGCGGGTCGGATGTGGGCCCCGTGTCGCCGAGCAGCAGCGGAAGCGGAAAGTCGTTGCTGCCGAATGTGGCGCCCCCGCTCGAAGCCGTGTCTTCGACCGCGCTGGCTTTGAAGAACCCGTACAACTTCATACTCGCCCCACTACCCAGCTTGATATCAGGTATCAGCCCGCCTTGCTTTGGCACGTCAATCGGCAAGACGCGCAGTGGCGTCATCGCGGGGACTACTTTCGGTTCTTCGGGCGGTGGCGTCCTGGCGGGGGCGACACTCGCCACGTTCACATTGTTGACAGGCACGCGATATACGGCAGCGACTACGGTCGGACTGGAAGAGGCCGGAGCGTTTAACATGCCCGCCGTGCCCACTGTCTGGTCGTAATCGGCTTGGGAGATTACGCCCTTCATGAGGAGCAGCTTGGCAAGCCGCTGGTCGGCATCGCTGGCAGACGATGCCTGAGCGAGTTGCGTCACCTCGTCGGCGGTTAGGATTCCCTTGGCTTGGAGCATGCGCACCAGCGGATTCACGGCAGGCGTATCGCCCGTCCGCTGTTGCGCAAGTGCGGTTTGACTCCATGCCACGGTTACGAGCGAACACACCAGCAGAAACATCAGGATTCGAAATGGTCTTATTCGCATCTGGATTTATCCCCCTGAAGACTCGCAATGGGAGTGCGAGTCAGATCATCTAAACGTAGGGCCCAAAACACCCCCTACATATCTACCCACCCGCCGATTGTCAAGAAATCCTTCTTGAGTGACAATCCATACTACTGATGCAAGGTCTTCATAATCTGGAGCTTGACCCAAATCGTTCTCGCCTATACGATTTCCTCACCGAAATTGGTCCCTCCTCGTGGTGCAGAGAGGAAGCCGCCCTTTGGAGATTGCCGATGACTTGGTTTGTTTTACAACGTGCCAGCGGACGAGTCGCGACTCGAACATCCTTTTCTCGGCCCCTCTCGACCTCCACGCGTTGTTGTTAACATTCCAAGAGTTCCGCAACCTCTGATACGTCAATGGTTTCCCGTGAGTTCCCAGCGATTGTTACAGGATATTCACATTCAGTTGACGTAGTTGTAAGACGGGGCCTTTACCTTCTGGCGCGGGGTGGTACGCATTCTTTTCGGTACTAGGTTGAATTTTGCTCCAAAGAGAGAGGAAATGAAAAAACTAGCAGCTCTTACACTATCGATGTTCCTCGTTTCCGGAACTGCTTTTGCCGATACTCCGAAAGACGCCGACGCGCAACCGGCCAAGGGGGCTCAACCGGCGAAGTCCAAAGCGGCCAAGAAGGCTGAGAGCTCCAATGCAGCCATCGCGGCACAGCTGGAAGAGCTTCGCCAGACCATGCAATCGCAACAGGAGCAGCTTCAGATGCTGAAGGAGGAGCTCGCCAAGCGCGATCGCCAGATTGACGAAGCCCGCGAAGCCGCGGCAGCTGCCAACGCTCGCGCGGCCGAAGCCAGCACCAAGGCTGCCGAAGCGGTCAATACCACCGCCGAGGTGAAGTCCACTGCTGTTTCTCTCAACTCCACGGTCAGCGACTTGAAGGCTAGCAACGAAGCCCTCAAGACCACCGTGGCCACGGAGCAAGCCGCCGCCCAAAAGGCGGAGGAAACCGGCCCGTCCACCATCAAGTTCAAGGGAGTTAATCTAACGCCCATGGCATGGATTGAGGCGGCTACCGTTAGCCGCACTCGCGCTACGAGCGCCGACATCAATACGCCGTTTACCGGTATCCCGTACCCTGGCCAAGCGATTGGAAAAGTGACGGAGAACAACTTCACGGCACGGCAGTCACGTCTCATGCTCTTGGCCGACACCAAAATTGGCAGCGCCAAAGTGAATATGTATTACGAGGGCGATTTCCTCGGCGCCGGCGTGACCTCCAACAACCGCCAGAGCAACAGCTATGTCTTTCGTCAGCGGCAGTTGTGGGTCAACGCTAAATTTGACAGTGGCTTCTATGTCTCAGCCGGTCAAATGTGGAGCTTGGTCACGGAGAGCAAGAAAGGCATTGAGAATCGCCAGGAAGCCTTCCCCCTGATGGTCGATCCGCAGTATATCGTCGGCTGGGCTTGGCAGCGCGCCTACCAATTCCGCGTCGCTCAGAACTGGGACAAGTTCGCCGTCGGCTTCTCCATCGAAGGACCGCAGACTACCATTGGTGGTCGTAACTTCAACAACAACTTCTTCATCAATGCGCCCGGCGCGGGCGGGGGGCTCTACAACTTTGTCGACACCAGCGGCTATAGCCTGAATCGAGCGCCCGATTTCCTCTTCAAGGTTGCTGCGGATCCTGGTTGGGGCCATTATGAAGTGGTAGGCATCCTGAGCAGTTTCCGGAACCGTGTTTATCCTTGCGGTGCCCTCAGTATCGCTCTTCCAGCCGGTTGCGCTACCAACGCTTCCGTTACCGGGGCCTTCAACGATTCGAGATTGGGCGGGGGCGCTGGCGCGACCGCTCGTCTTCCCCTCTTTGCCAAAAAACTGGAACTCGCGTTGCACGCCCAGGGCGGCGACGGAATCGGTCGGTACAGTTCCGCTCAATTACCGGACCTGACCGCCCGGCCCGATGGCACTCTGGCCCCCATTCACTCTTATGCCTGGCTGGGGACTCTCGAAGCTCATCCCAATCCCAAAGTCGACGTTTTCTCCTACTTTGGTGGTGAATATGCCGCCAGGACGTCCTTTGTCCTCACCAACACCGCGGGAAATCCCTTTGCGGTCGGTTACGGCAGCCCTCTCTTCAACAACTCCGGTTGCAATACCGAGACTCCGCCAGCTGCCTCAGGAACGTCTACGCCTACGGCCCCCGGTGCGTTGGCTGGATGCGCCGGTGACATCCACCATATCGTCGAAGGCACACTCGGCTTCTGGCACAAGATCTACAATGGACCCAAGGGTCGCGTGCAATGGGGTCTGACTTACTCCTACATCACCAAATACGGCTGGTCTAGCAATAACACCAATCCCGCCGCCTTTTCCGGGACCGCAGCACAAACGGCGCCAGGCGCAGGTGGCGGGAGCGTCCGCCCGCACGCCGTCGACAATATGGTCTGGACCTCTTTCCGCTATTACTTGCCGTAATTCCAGCTGGGCAATGTGCGGCTCGTCCCTCCCCTGGGGACGGAAAAAGGGCAGCCCCTCACCGGGCTGCCCTTTCTTATTTTTCACGACGCTCGCCCCGGTCTAAATCCATCATCGGTAAAACCTTAAAGTGCCTTTGCCGACTCTCGTTGCTCCTCGATTCAATCAACAATGAACCGGTTTGTAACAATGCCGTAACAATCGAAAGACATACTCTGTAAACCCCGGAAAAAGACGGATGATTCCACACGGAGATAAAGCATGAAGCGAATCGCAGGAATGCTCTTGGTAGTTCTCGCCGTAGCCGGTGTTCTGTGGGCGGACAGCGCGCTCTCGATCACTGGTGCCGGCGCGACGTTTCCTTACCCCATGTATTCCAAATGGTTTGACGAATACCACAAGAAGAACTCCAATCTTGAAATCAACTATCAATCCATCGGTTCCGGCGGCGGCATCAAGCAGGTCACGGAAGGCACCGTGGATTTTGGCGCCACCGATGGCCCGATGAACGACGATCAGCTCAAGGCCTATCAGGATAAACACGGCTTTGGGATTCTGCATTTCCCAACGGTCCTGGGTGCGGACGTGCCTGCTTACAACATTCCTGGCATAACTGCAGAGCTCAATTTCACCCAGGATGCTATCGCAGGGATATTCTTGGGCAAGATTACGAAATGGAACGATCCCGCGATTTCGGGTCCGAACAAAGGAGTGAACCTCCCCGCAAACGAAATCGTCGTAGTGCATCGCTCGGAAGGCAGCGGTACAACCTACATCTGGACCGACTATCTTTCAAAAGTCAGCGAAGAGTGGAAAACCAAAGTCGGCAAGGGCGCGTCCGTCAATTGGCCCGTGGGTCTGGGCGCCAAGGGCAATGAAAGCGTTGCCGGCACGATCAAGAACACGCCCAATTCTTTTGGCTACGTCGAATTGATCTACGCGATCCAGAACAACATGCCTTATGGCCGCGTGAGAAACTCCTCAGGCGTTTTCGTCAAGGCAGACCTTGCCAGCGTTACTGCCGCGGCCGCTGGCGCTTCAAAGAACATGCCGGACGATTTCCGCGTTTCCATTACGGACGCTCCTGGCAAGACGGCTTATCCTATCTCCAGTTTTACGTGGCTGCTAGTTCCCGCTAAGTTCTCCGACGCCACCAAGCGCGACGCCATCAAGGGCTTCGTGAAGTGGATGCTGGCGGATGGGCAGAACTATACTGAGGCCCTATCCTACGCAAAGCTTCCGAAGGAAGTCGTCGTAAAGGAACTGAAGGCCCTGAACAGCGTCCAGTAACGTGGCCACAACGACCACCATCGTTCCGAGCGCGGGCCCTGTTGCGGGCTCGCGCTCGTTTCTTTCCCGGCTCCGCGAAGGTGATGAAATCGCCCGCATGATCACCTTTTTGTTCGCGGCCTCCGTCGTTCTCGTCACCGTGCTGCTCGTCTTCGAATTGTGGCAAGGTTCCGTTCTTGCCCGACACAAGTTTGGCTTCAATTTTTTCCACACCTCGGTCTGGGATCCCATCTTCGAACAGTTCGGCGCTCTGCCTTTCATTTACGGCACGCTCGTCACCGCAGCGGTAGCTCTGTTGATCGCCGTGCCCCTCGGTATCGGCGCCGCCATTTTTCTTGCTGAGCTGGCCCCTGCAAGAGTTTCGGACACGCTCGAGTTTTTTATCGATCTTCTCGCCGCCGTCCCCAGCGTCATCTACGGCGTGCTCGGCGTCTTCATCGTCGTTCCGTTGATGCGTCAATACGTTCAGCCGGCCCTTAAGCACTCGCTCGGCTTCCTCCCACTGTTCCAAGGTCCGGCCTACGGCGTCGGCTTTCTGACCGCGGGCATAGTGCTCGCCATCATGGTCATCCCCTATATCATTTCCGTTTCCCGCGAAGTGCTTCTCTCCGTCCCGCGCGACCAGCGCGAAGCCGCACTCTCTCTCGGCGCCACGCGCTGGGAATCCACGTGGAAAGTAGTCGTTCCCTTTGCCCGCGCGGGCATTTTTGGTTCTATTTTTCTGGCCCTTGCCCGAGCGCTTGGCGAAACTATGGCCGTCACCATGGTGATTGGCAACACTCCCACGATCAGCGCTTCTCTCCTTTCTCCCGGATATTCCATTGCCGCCGTCATCGCCAATGAATTCACCGAAGCCACCGGCGAGCTTCATACCCAATCTTTGATCGAGCTTGGCTTGGTGCTCTTCCTCCTGACCTTCCTTCTCAACGGCTTTGCGCGCCTGCTGATTGTCACCACTTCCCGGCGCGGCAGCGGGATGGGCAACGTATGAGTCCGCGTCTTCGCTGGCGCAAATTTGTGAGCGGCTTCATGCTGACCATGACCGGCGTGTGCGCTCTGGTCGCCGTTTCCGTCCTTTTCCTCATCCTTGGGTATCTCGCTATTCATGGCGGAGCTTCCGTCAACTGGAATTTCTTCACCAAATTGCCCGTTCCCGTCGGTGAAACCGGCGGCGGCATGGCCAACGCCATCCTCGGCAGCGCCAAGATGCTTCTGCTTGCTACCCTCTTTGGTGTTCCCATCGGATTTTTTGGCGCCATCTATCTCGCCGAATTCAGCGGCAGCACCACCGCTTTTTTTGTCCGTTATGCTGCGGACTTGCTCAACGGCGTGCCCTCCATCGTCATCGGCATTTTTGCTTACGGCCTTGTTGTTCACCCTTTCAAGCAATACTCCACGCTCGCTGGCGGTTTCGCTCTCGGCCTGATGATGATCCCCATCACGCTTCGCAGCACCGAAGAATTTCTTCGCGGCGTCCCGAACCCTTTGCGCGAAGCCGCCATGGCTCTCGGCGCCAGTAAATGGAAGACCATCGCCACCGTCATCGTGCCTGCCGCTTATCGCGGCATTCTCACTGCCATCCTCTTGGCTTTCGCCCGCGTTGCCGGTGAAACCGCCCCGCTCCTCTTTACCGCTCTTGGTAACCAATTCTGGAGCCCTGGCTGGACTCATCCCACGGCTTCCCTGCCGGTGATGATCTATACTTATGCCCTCGCTCCGTACGATGATTGGCATCGTCAGGCTTGGGCCGCGGGGCTTGTCTTGCTTGTTTTGATTCTCGTCATTAACATCGTTGCTCGGGCGATCCTTTCCCGGGGCATTGCGGTCCCGAGGTCTTAACCTATGCAAGCTTCTGTGAGGCCAGCTTTGTCCGTGAACCTACCCCCCATCGCCACCAGCGCATTGGCGCGTGAGACGCCGGAAGCCCTCGCCATGCGCATGACCATTTCCAAGCTTGATTTCTTTTACGGCCCCAAGCAGACCCTTTTCGATGTCAGCATGGGCATCGCCGTCAACAAGGTCACCTCTCTCATCGGCCCTTCCGGCTGCGGCAAGTCCACTCTCCTTCGTACCCTCAACCGCATGTACGAAACCATCCGCGGTGCGCGCCTCCGTGGCGAAATCCTTCTCGACGGCCAGAGCATACTCGCCCAGGACGTCACCGCGCTTCGCCGCCGCGTCGGCATGGTTTTCCAGCGCCCCAATCCTTTCCCCAAGTCCATTTTCGACAACGTGGCCTACGGCCTGAAGATCAACGGCTCGAAGCTCCCCATCTCCGACGCCGTCGAAAAAAGCCTGCGGCACGCTGCGCTCTGGGATGAAGTGAAGGACCATCTCCACAAGTCCGCCTACGAACTTTCCGGCGGCCAGCAGCAGCGCTTGTGCATCGCCCGCGCTCTCGCCGTCGAACCCGAAGTCCTTCTCCTCGACGAGCCTTGTTCCGCGCTCGATCCCATCAGCACCGCAAAAATCGAAGAGCTGCTCGTGCAGTTGAAAGACATCTGCACGATCACCATCGTCACCCACAATATGCAGCAGGCCGCCCGCGTCAGTGACTTTACCGCTTTCCTGCTCACTGGCCAGCTCATCGAGTTCAGTCCCACGCCGCAGCTCTTCACGACTCCCGGTGATCCGCGCACGGAGGCGTACATCACCGGCCGCTTCGGCTGACGTTTTTTCTTGTTTGTCATTTCGAGCGGAGCGCGCTTTTCGCGCTCCGTTCGGTTTCGCGGAGCGAGGAATCTGCTTTTGGGCCTGAGAATTACGGGAAGGGTTCATGGAACGCCACTTCGAAAAAGATCTGAACGAGTTGAAAGAGCGCCTGCTCTGGATGGGCAGCCTCGCGGAGCGCGCCGTTCACCAGTCCGTTCATGCCGTTTTGGAAACCGATGAACAGCTCGCCAAGCGCGTCCTCGAGGAAGAAGACGCCATCAACGAGCTTCAGATGGAAGTTGACGACCGCGTCGTCCAGCTTCTCGCCCTGCACCAGTTGATGGCCACTGATCTCCGCTTCGTCCTGGCCGTCTCCCGCATCAACAATGATCTGGAGCGCATCGGCGATCAAGCCGTCAACATCGCGCAAGGGGCGCTCCGCGTCCTCCGCCACCCGCGCGTCAAGCCCTACGTCGATCTGCCCCGCATGAGCGAGCTCGTCGAGGAAATGGTTCGCAACGCTCTCAACGCCGTCGTCCGCCGCGACGTCGAGCTCGCGCAAAGCGTCCTCGCCACCGACGATCAGGTGGACCACTACCGCGATCAGATTTTCCGCGAATTACTTACCTACATGATGGGCGATTCCAGCGTCGTCTTTCCCGCGTTCGAATTGATCCTCGTCGCCAAAAACCTCGAGCGCATCGGCGACCATGCCACCAACATCGCCGAAGACGTCATCTACCTCGTCCAGGGGCAGGACATCCGCCACAACATCGCCGACCGCCGCTAGCACCGTCCATTGCGGATGCTCCTACTAATCATCGCGCCGCCGTCGGCTGCGATGGCAATAGCGCCGTTTCAGGTTTGCAGACCGTCTATTCGATGACTCCGAACGAATACAGCTTTCCGGAAGTCATCGAGCCGCCCTGCACCGTCTGGCCGCTCGCGCCGCCGCCTGTTCCTCCGACAGATCCCGACCCCGGAGGAAGGAAGCCATATTCGCCTTTCTTTAACCCCGTAAGCGCGATCTTGAAAGTTCGCGTTGCTATCTTCTGAAAATCAAATTTGATCGCATCCTTGTCGATGCCGCTGGAGGAGTGATACACGCCGCCGGTTACCGCTCGGAATTCGCGACGGTCGCCCTTTTGGTCCAGCTTGAGCAGCATGTATTCGGACGGTGTCACGCCTTCGGCGCACTTGATTACAAACTCGATTGGCGTGCCAAGCTGGAGCTTGCTCTTCGGGCCGCTGACTGTGGCGTTTACGTGTCCCTTCGTGAAGCCCCCGGTAAGCATGCTCTTGCCCACTCCGCCGGACTTCCAGCTCACAGGTTCGGCGTACACTTCGGCCAGCGATCCCTTCAGCTTCGTATATACGCCCATGTCTTCCGGAACGTCCGGGTTTGATGCCGCCGCAGGCGCCGCGGCCACAGCAGTTGGCTTTTCTACTTCCGATTTTTTCTTCGTGGCTGCCAACATCGAAGAAATCACCTTTTCGCTCACGCCCACGGTTTTGAGCGCCATCAAAGCTTGCACCGACGTGTCAAAATTCGTCGCCGCAGAATCGATAGCTGCAATCGTTGTGGACTCGTCGAAGCCGCCTTTCACCATCTGTACGACGTCGTCGTTGGTGAGTGGTTTATTCGACTGGGAAAAAGCTGCTCCCGCGGCTAGTAGCAACACCGCGGCAAGCGCCAAAGCAAATTTTGCACGCATGGTTATCCTCCGTGAAGAAATCCTCCGCAATCGCGGAGGTGCAAATCTCGGATGTCGCTGGTCCCTGGATAGAGTGTGGTTCGTTGTGAAGCTTCAAGCGCGGTAACCGTTCAGGCGCATCCCTCGCCTGGGCATCCGCTTGTTGGGCAGGAGTCTATTGGAAGCGCTGCAAATCAGCAAGCACTTAAATCGTCTGCGGTACCGAGCTGTCACGGATTCGGACTAGCTGGCCCTTCCAGATTCTTTGGTGTGGCCAGAATCGGCGCCAGCACGTTCACCTTGCGAACGCCATGCGTGAACGCCGTGAACTCTTCGCCCTTCCCAACCGTCACGTTTTTCTCCTGCTGCAGTTCGTCTCCGGAGACCGCGCTGCCCCCCCGCAGCGGCAATCGCTGGCCATCGACAGCCAGCACGTCCGTCAAACTCCAATCCAGCCTCGCGGCTTCGCCCGTGCGCGAGCGATCGTTGGAGCCCAGCAGCCTTCCCCGTACCCTCGCACCCTTAGCGATCACCCTCAACCCTCGAATCCGCACCTCTTCGAGAACCTCAAAGTAGATAACGTACCCCGGCTGCTGAACGCTGGAGTTCAGATCCTCCGATAAACCCACCTGGAGTGGTGTGCTGTCTGGGATCACCACCGCAATGTGGCCTTTCGTGGCAGGCGGCAGCTCCGGCGCCTTCATCATTGCCAGCACAATGTGATATGGCACATTCGCCGCTTTCAGGGTCTCCAGCCCTGCGCTGGACTTGTCAAACTTGCACGGCGAATTGTGAATTCGCGAAACGACTGCGAGCGGCGTCATGCCGCTGCCCAGCATCTCGATGATGTCCTGATTGGTCAGCAACCGGTCCGGAATGTCGTCGGCTTTGTCTTGCGCCCCCGCAATCGAAGCGGCGATGGAGAGGGCCAGCACAACGAAAATGCAGCGCCCGCTTGTGCCTGAGAATAATTTCCCTCGATGGGCCAAAGCGGTTCCCCTAGTCTTCAAGAACTTTACACCATTCCCGCGCCCGCGATCCCAGTGTTATACTTCGCCCGTCAAACGTTCCCATCGGGAATTCCTCGGGCAACGGGCCAGTTTGAATTTTCTTGATCGTGACAATCGGGGTCAGAATTCAAACTGACCAGCTGCGATTCCCCGCTGAGGTGCCTCATGTTTTCCATACCATTGTTCTCGAGATCCTGTTTCGCTTTGGTTTTAGCTTTAGCGGCTGCATTGGCTCCGCAAACGAGTCCCCAGCCTCAAGCGGCCGCGCAGCCGCAGTCCGCCATTCCCGATACTCCGGCAGGCCACACCTTCAAAGCCTGGCTCGACGCCTTTAACAGCGGTGACCGCGCCCAATTGGACGCTTACTTCCATAAGTACGATCCTGGCAAGCCCGTGGACCAGGAGATGCACTTCCGCGGCATGACCGGCGGCTTCGACCTGCTCCAAATCGTCAAGAGCGAACCGCTGCGCCTCGAATTCCTCGTCAAGGAGCGCCGCAGCGAAACATCCGCCATCGGCAAGTTGGAAGTGAAAGAAGGCGATCCCGCCCAGGTCGTCGGCTTTGGAGTGCGCGCCGTTCCTCCCGGCACCAAGCTGTCGGATTTGAACTACAAGATTGACGCCGCCACGCGAACGCGCGTCATTGACGGCGCCATCGCCCAGCTTAATGAGTTCTACGTCTTTGCGGAAACGGCGAAAAAGATGGCAGACGCTGTCAAAGCAAAACAGAAAAAAGGCGACTACGATTCCATCACCGACGGCGATGCCTTCGCCAAAATGCTCACCGACAATTTCCAGGAAGTAAGCCATGACAAGCATCTCCGCATGAACTTCAGCCCCGCGCCTCTGCCGGACCGTCCCGATGGCCCGCCCAATGCCGAGGACCGCGCCCGTTACCGCAAGGACATGAAACGCATGAACTGCGGCTTCGAAAAGGTGGAGATCCTCTCCGGCAACGTCGGCTACCTCAAGTTCAATTTTTTCGCTGACCCGGACGTGTGCGGGCCCACCGCTGTTGCCGCCATGAATTTCCTCGCTAACGTCGATGCCATCATTTTCGACTTGCGCGAAAACGGCGGCGGCGATCCCAAAATGATCGCCTTCCTCTCCACCTACCTTTTCTCAGAGCCCACTCACCTGAACGACATCTGGGAGCGCAAAGATGATTCCACGCATCAGTATTGGACTTTGCCCTACGTGTCCGGCAAGCGTTTGGACGGCAAGCCCGCCTATGTGCTCACGTCCAAGCAAACTTTCTCCGGCGCCGAGGAGTTCAGCTACAACCTCAAGAATTTGAAGCGCGCCACCCTCATCGGCGAAACCACTGGAGGCGGCGCCCATCCCGTCTCCGGTCACCGTATTGACGCCCATTTCATGATCGGAGTTCCCTTCGCCCGCGCCATCAATCCCATCAGCAAAACCAATTGGGAAGGAACCGGCGTCGAACCCGACGTAAAAGTTCCCGCCCCCGACGCCCTAACCACCGCCCAAAAACTCGCCGCCGAAAAACTGAGCTCGAAAGAGCCCAGCGGTCACGAATAGCCAGGCAGTTGCAGTTGGACAGGCATTCTTGCCTGTCTCTTAGCCAGGCAAGTTGACGGACCTCCAGGCGTGCGTGGCGCAGACGCTCGCAGGGTACCGCACCCCACGGTTCTCAGGGTGCTGGTCTTGCCTCTATTTTTGCTTCGACCTGCATTACCGTTGTGATATAATACCCCTGTTGAAAATTGTGCCTCGCCACCCAGCGGGGCGTTTCTGTTTTAGGACCATGTTCGTAGCGCCGGCACCCTTGCCGGCGTTCTTGTTTTTGGTGGGATAGGCTTCAGCCTGTCCTCTTTTTTACTCAGCATCCAAAACTCAACTCTAAGGAGACTTTTATGTCCTCTCTCAAAGCAGTCGGCCGTTCTACGGCCGCACGTAAAGTTGGCCGTCTTACGGCCACAAATAAAACCGACCGCGTGTCCTTGTGTACCTTCACTTTCTCGGATGGCCGCCGTTGCCGCACCCCTCGTGTCCGCAACAACGCCCATTTCTGCTTCTACCACGCCCAAAAAGAAGCCCGCGCCGGCACCACGCAAAAACTCGGCAAAGACCTGGCCTACTTCTTCTCTGGCGACTACCTCTCCGCCTGCGATCTCAGCACCGCCCTGGCACGCCTCATTCCCGCCGTCGTCCGTGGCGATGTAAAACCCAGAGCCGCCCGCACCGTTGCCTACCTGGCCCAAACTCTCATGCAGTCCATCCACATCTCGCAACACGAATACATCAACGCTTTCGGCTCCGACGGCTGGCGCCAATCCATCCGCAATTCCGTCAAAGGCAACACCGACTACCTCTACCCGCCCGCCCCCAAACCCGACCAACCCCAACAACCCGACCCCGCCCCACCGCCCGTGAATTGTCATTCCGCTGCTGTAGCTCAGGCCTTCAGGCCTGAGGAACCTGCTTTTTCCTCTTCTCCCTCCCCATCTCCAACTTCATCCCACGCGTCTCATCCAATGCCCGCAACAATAACTGCCCCCATCCCCCCTGTTTTTTGTAAGTGTTGCATGTAAAGGACTTATAATTTGTGTAAGTAGTTTAGAATGAACAGTTACGGGGAGGCGTGTGTAAATGTTGATTCTAAACGGGTTTGCCGTCGATGAGGAGACGGCAGTTGTGGTCGAAGTGAAGCGCGTGGGCGTCCCTGTTTGGCGCGGGTTGCGAAGCGGATGGGCGGGTCCGCAGTGGCACGTTGGGCCGAGCGGCTAATGTGGTCGACGGATCGGATTGTTAACTAGAAATCGCACCGCGAGCCTGTAGCTCACCCCTTCAGGGTGAGGCCTTTCTCAGTTCTACTCAGGGGCTCGCCGAAAGCAGCCGCACGCCGCCGGCATTCAACAGCGCCAGCAGCGTCAGCACTCCCAACAAGGAGATGGCGCTTCCCAGCGTTCGATCCGGAGTCCGCACAAACCGCACCGTGATGCGCTCCGTCCCGGTACCGAGCGCCACGATCATCTCGCAGTTGGTTTCCGCATGCTGCGGTGTCACAGGCCTGCGGTTCACTTCCACGTGCCACGCCGGATAGTCCAGCAGTCGCAGCGCCACTCGCAGCGGCTCGCTCGAGACCACTCGCACGACGCGTTCTTCCGCGGTCCAGCGCTCGATACGAATCTCGGCTTCCGGCGCGTGTCCTCCGGATTCCTCGGCGGGCAGAACCTGCACTCGCGCCGACTTTTCCGGCAAGTTCGTATGATCGTCGCCCACGGGATCGTATTCGTCGGTGCCCTCGAAACCCTGGTCGTTCGCAACCGCTTCCTGGAGTGATGGAATGTCATCGGAATCCCACCACGTTTTCTTGACGAGCACCGTCGCCGTTCCGCAAACCGCGATAAGCACAAGCGCAAACCAGATCCAACGCACGCGCTGCCGCATCATCGCGGCCGCTGAAAAATACGCATACGGCACCGCCACAATGGCCATCCACCTCCACGGAAATTGCACGAATCGCAGCTTCGGAAGGTACAGCCAAAGAAACGAACTCTGCCTGGTCATCAGAATCGCTGCCGCCGCGCAAAGCACCAGCAACATGCGCCAAAGTTTCTTTCTGTCGTCGCTTTCTTGTCCCTGCATAGTCCTTTGCAGTGCCGCAATCGCCGCGATTCCTGTCATCACCAGCAGCAGGACCACAACACTCGACGCGATCCAATTGAATACGTTGTGTTCCGGATCGTTGCCCATCGTGTAGAGAAAATTGTCGGCGGGTTGCAGGCCCAAGGAAAGCACTTGCCCGATATTCACCCAGCGCTGTTCGTAAGCCGCCGGCACTAGGTAAAAGCTCGCCAATCCAAAGCCCAGCGCCAATCCGCCCGCGCCGCGCCACAACGGCTGCATCGATTTCTTTTCAAGCGCAGCCCACGCAAAAATGAGCGCCACGCTGTAGCTCGTGATCACCGCCGCAGGCGCATTGGAAAGCCACACCGCCGCGAACGCCAATGCGAAAAACGCCATCGCCCGCGAAAAGGATCGCCGCCGATTCTCCACGAGTCCGCAAAGCTGTAATCCCGTCAGCACAACCAACGGCATCAGCGCGCATGCCAGCTGCTCCGAAAAGTCGCTGCGCATGTAAACGACCAGCAGCGCATACGGATTTGCCGCGTAACACGCTGCTCCAAAAAGGGCCGCATTCCTTGGCAAAAATCGCCGCGCCAGCGCGAACGAACAAATTCCCGCCAAGGTCTGCGCGATGACGATGAAGAATCCCGGCACCGCACTCCATGGAACCACAAAGCTGAGCGCGGCCCCCAGCATCCACGAAAGCGGCGGATAAAAAATAAATCGCGGCTCGCCGAATCCGTGGTTCGCCCACTCCGTCCACCGCGGGGAAAAAATCCCTTCTTTCCACTGCCCCGCGGCGTCCAGCCACGAGGCCGCGTGAAACCCGAAGTCGTGGCCGGAGGCGTTGCCCAGCCAGAAAAAGGGCGCAATCACCAGCAGCGCGGTTCCCATCGAAACGCCCAGCGCGATCAGCCACTCGCGCAATCCCGCGGCCTTCATTTTGTCTGGAAGTTCGGCGGAAGATGTCATGCAGTGTTCATGCCATTGGTAGTGTTAAAGGAACGCGCTGCCGTGCTGCAAAGTCGAATGTCGCCAGCTAGGAGGATCACATTCGCTGGTCGATATTTATGGATTAATCGCAGCAGTGGATTTCTTTTCTTCTGCTTTCGGCTCGGGCGTCTTGGGTTCCTCCTGTTTTTCGCCCCAGATGTATTGCGCGAACCACTTTTCGTTTTCTTCCATCACCGCGCGCTGCTGCTTCGGTTTCGTGATCCCGTGGCCGAATCCTTTGTACACCACCATCTTCACCGGCACGCCGTGGTCTTCCAGCGCTTGCCGCAGTTCGTAGGCATTGGGGATCGGGACGCGGCGGTCATTTTCGCCATGCTGGATCAGCGTCGGCGTTTTCGCCTTCGCGATGTAGCTGATTGGCGAAGTTTTTTTGTAAATTTCCGGATCATCCCACGGCGTCGCGTGCAGATACTGGCGCGTAAACGGAGTGATGTCCGTGTTCGCGTAGTAGGTCATCCAGTCGGAAATCCCCGCGCCTACGGAAACGGCCTTGAAACGGTCGCTCGATGCCGTGATGAACGCGGAAATGTAGCCACCCTGGCTCCAGCCCATCGAGCCGATGCGATCTTTGTCCACCCAGCCTTTGGCGATCAGCGCGTCCACTCCGGAAATTACGTCGGCATAATCTCCGACGCCGAGATTGCGCACGTTCAGCGCGCGGAATTTTTCGCCGTAGCCCGCCGAACCGCGGTAATTCGGCCGCAGCACCAGCGCTCCTTTTGCTACAAAGCGCTCGGTTGGATAGTAGCGGTCCGCGTTCACGATGGGCTGATCCACTCCCGTGGGCCCGCCGTGAATCACCACCAGTAACGGATATTTTTTCCCCGGATCGAAATTGGCCGGTTTGTAAGCGACTCCCTCAATCGTGGTGCCGTCCGCCGATTTCCAGGAAATCACTTCCCGGCGCGCCAGCGTGAAACCCTTGAGCTGATCGCCCATGTCCGTCAGTTTCTTGCCTTCCCACGGCGCGACTTTCGAGGAGTAGATTTCCGCATATTGGTTTTCGAGTGCGGCCCGGTACGCGGCCACTTTGTAATCCTGCGAAAACGAAAACGAAAAAGATGATAGGTGATCCGGCGCGCTCAGTTTGTCAATTGCTTTTGTCGCGGGATTGAGCCGGAAAAGATGCGCATAGGTTTTCTGTTCGGCGGCGAAATAAATTCCGTCCGGTCCCCAGCCGATGAGCCCGGGATCTTCGTCGAACGCTTCCGTCAAAATCTGCGGCGTTCCGCCTTCCGCGGGCACCACGGCGATTTTTACATTCGTGTAGTAGAAGAATTTCGCGCCTGCCGCAGTCTCGAACGCAATCTTCTTTCCATCGGGCGACCATTTCGGATTTGTGTCCGGCCCCGGCGTGTCCACAATTTTCTTTACGGATTTATCTGCAATTTTCACCACGTAAATATCTTCGGAAAAAGAGGAAATCAGGTCCGAGTCTTTCTGCGCGCTGAATGCGATGCGCGTCCCATCAGGAGACCACGCGAAACTCCCTACGCTGAACGCATCTCCTTCCGTAAGGCGCTTTGCTTCGGGCGCGGCGTTCGCCGAGTCGTCCGGAAGATCGATGATCCAGAGATGCGCCATCTGGTAATCGGAGTGAACCACGGAATATTCGCCGTATTTTTCTTTGCGGTCCTTCAGCGTTTTTGGTTCCGGGTCCGACATCGAAAAAGCGATGCGCCTGGAATCCGGTGCCCAATCGAAAGCATTCACATCATTTTCAGTCTTGGTAATTTGCTGCGCCTCGCCGCCGTCCGCGGAAATAACGTAGAGTTGTTTCTTGCCTTCCGGCGTGTCCTTGATTTGTCCGGGCCGGTCGGAAATAAACGCGATCCATTTTCCGTCCGGCGACCACGCGGCATTGGTGCTCGATTTTTTCGCCGAAGTCAGCGCGTGCGATTCGCCGGTTGCAACGTCCACAATCCATAAGTTCCTGTCGAACGCGTTGTCCTCCCAATTGGCCTTCTGCACTTCGTAAACCACGCGCTTCCCATCCGGCGAAATTTTTGGACTGAACGCGTTTTTCCATTCGAGTGACTGATCAATTGTGGGCGTCGTGGAAGCCGCAGCCTTCGCGGCTTTCCCTGTTTCCTGTGCTCCCGCGGAAAACGCAAACAACCCGCAGGTTGCCATCGCAATAGGAATCAAAGACACCTTGCGCATCGCCCGATACCTCCATTTATTGCGAGAGACGTGAACTCAGTCTTTGCGGTTCCAGAGGAAGAACCCCATGAAAAGGACAATTCCCACAATAGCGAACCCCAAGTAGACGTGCCATCCGTGCAGCATCGTCGCGGACACAATCGCGCCCAAGGCGGACAGGATCAGCAAGAGGGCAGCCCTGCCCTTCGTGAGTCTCTTTTGTTCGACCACTCGCGCTTCACTTCTCGCCGTCGCGAAGCCCACTCTGCATCGCTGCGGCGTTTTTTCCCGGCCTTAAGCTCTCGCCAACTCTCGGCGCAGGTACACGATCCCCAAAACCCGGCACGCAGACAATAGCCTTCCTCCAGAAAAAGTCAAGGATTTGAGCAGCCGCCCGGACCAGTTTTTCTTGCTACAATAACGAGGGCCCGCTCACCGAGTCTTCCCAGCCGCTGCGTTTTACAGTGGAAGTTCCGTTGGGTGGTCAGAGACCAGCCCCGAAACTTTTTGATCCGGACTGGGTTTGTAACCAGGCCCGCTGAAAATTCGTCGAAGCTCAAACGCGCTATGTTCCTTTTGGCTCACGTTCGAAGGCTCTTGCCTCCTCTCCCGCGCGACTACATACGCCGCCGCCGCGCTGTGCGCCGGATCACCAACGTTTTGTTAATCGCTACTCTGAGTTTGATTTTCGCATATTTCATCACGCGTCCCACAGGTGGCACGGGTTTCCGCGCCCGGAATCTGCCCGCGAATCGTATTCCCGCGCCGACTCCCGCGATACATCCCCCGGCCTCTCCTCCGCCCTCTGCTCCAGTTGCAGCTTCGAGTGACGCGAATGGTTACAAGCTGGAACCAGGTCCGTACGCCGTCTCTGAAGCCGAAGACCTCGTCTTGCACGATGCGAAGCGTGGCAAAGAATTGCACGTGCGAATTTTTTATCCCAATCCTGCCGGGAAGTACCCCGTCATTGTCTTTTCGCACGGGGCCGGCGGCTCGCGGAATTGCTGTGATGGACTGACGCGCCACTGGGCGAGCTACGGCTACGTGACCATTCAGCCCACTCATGATGACTCCGCGGTGCAGCGGCGCAACCAAGGCGAAGAAAACATCCGCTTCCTGCAGGCGGTACGCGACGCGCTGAAAAAACGTGCTCTTTGGGAGAGCCGTCCGCTGGATGTTTCTTACCTCCTGGATGCGCTACCCTTGGCCGGGAAGCGCGTGCCTGGGCTCCTGGGAAAGATTGATGGCGACCGTATCGGCGTCGGCGGCCATTCCATGGGTTCGTACACCACGGAAGCCGTCGCCGGCGCGCTCGTGGATCTTCCCGGCCAGCCCGGCAGGAATTTTGCCGATCCTCGTGTTAAAGCAGCCCTTTGCCTTTCGCCACAAGGGCCCGGCCAATTCGGTTTGAACGAACATTCGTTCGACAAGATTTCATTGCCGTATATGGGCATGACCGGATCGCTCGACAGCCTTGGCCCGGTAGCGAGCCCTGCATGGCACAAAACTCCCTTCGAGCGCAGCCAGCCCGGCGACAAATATCACCTGTTTATGGAAGGCGCGAACCACATGTCTTTCATCACGCCAAGCACTCTCGCTCCTGGTCGCGCTGAGCAAGGCGGAAATATTTTTGACTACACCAATTCCGCGTCCCTTGCTTTCTGGGACGCGTATTTGAAGGGCGACGCGCACGCCAAGCAATATCTCCAATCGGACACGCTGGAAAAATCCAGCCGCGGCGCGGTCAAAGTTTCCCGCCGCTGATCACTTTCCAGAATTCGAACGATTGGCGCTCCTCGTCTTTGCACAGTCACACCAGCTTTTTCCACATTCGCTACGCTGTTTTTCCACAGTTTTGCGTAAGGGGTCCTTTCGTACTATTGACCGTGTTACTACTGGTTTCAGAGACTGAGTACAGGATGGCTCGCTACTCCGCCTTTCTCGGGCGCCGCGTGGAGGTGCAATATCGCGCCGGCGATATTCTTCTGCCGGCTTCCGGCACTTTCGTGGCCGATTCCGGCCGTTCCATTTTCCTCGAACAGAATTTAGACCAGCGCGGCCAGCACAGGCATTTCCGCTGGGAAATCCCTTATCAGTATCTTGTGCGCATTGTGGAGAAGCCCGATTCCGGGTCCTCTGCAAATGCCACTTCTGCCGCGGTAGCCTCCAAAGCTGCACTCGAAGCTCCCGTCGAGTCCGACATCGCCGAAAAGCCTCTCAGCGCCTCCGCTGCGGCTTCCGCTGGTGGCGCGCCGGGTATCCTTCCGCTCTCTCACCGTCCTAAAACTGCCTGATTCGTTCGCCTGACCGGCTCGAAAGATTCCCGGCTCTACTTTCCAGTTGGGATTCGGCTACAATCGTGTCCTCTTTTTTGAGAAATGCGCAGGCTTGTATTACGCTCGCCAATTCAAGGAGGCCTTCTTTGGAATCATCCGCTGGCAAAAAAATTGGGTTAATCGGACTTGGCTTGATGGGCCGCCCCATGGGCATGAATCTCATCAAGGCTGGGTACTCTCTCACCGTATGGAACCGAACTGCTTCGCGCGCCGATGAATTGGTGGCCATGGGAGCGAAACTCGCAAAGTCCCCGCAGGAAGTTGCCGCCGCTGCCGACTTTCTTCTCACGATAGTCAGCGATCCTCCCGCGCTGGAAGAAGTTTTGTGGGGTTCGAATGGCGCGATGCAAGCGGTCAAGCGCGGCAGCATTTATGTGGACTCCAGCACCGTCTCGTCTGCGCTGGCGCGCAAGATCGCCGCGGCCTGCGCGGAACGAGGGGTGCGTTTTCTGGATGCACCGGTCACAGGCGGCGACTGGGGCGCAAAAAAAGGCGAGCTGCTTTTCATGATTGGCGGCGATGCCGGTACGTTGAAGGAGGCGGAGCCCATCCTGGGCGTAATGGGGAAGAAATGGTTTCACCTGGGCCCCAACGGAGCCGGCCAAACCGTCAAGGTGGCGATGAACTTGATTCTCGCGCTGCAGGTGGACGCGCTCGCGGAAGCTCTGGCTCTCGTCACCCGCGCGGGCATTCAAGGCGAGAAACTTGTGGAGGTCATGCAATCCAGCATGGCGCGCTCCGGTGTACTCGATGTGAAAGCACCTAATCTTCTCAAGGGAGAATATGTTCCGAGTTTCCCGCTGCGCCTCATGCACAAGGATCTCGGCCTTGCGCTTGACCTCGCCAATCAGCTTGGCGTGGCGTTGCCTGCTACGGCCGCCGCGCGCGAAACCTACAATTACGTCAAAGGAGCCGCCAAGGAAGACCTGGATTACTCCGCAGTGATGAGATTCTGGAAGAGTTGACACAGGCCCTGTGGCGCATTCGAATCGAACGGGACTGCCGCACCGCCTTGCGTGACCTAGTCGCCGTGAAATCTTACCGTCAAGGTGAGGTGAATCGCCACGGGCCGACCATCCAACCGGGCAGGATCATATTTCCATTGTTTTATGGCGTCCATGGCCGCTTGCCGCAGAATCGGCGGGCCGGACACGGCTTTCAAATTGGTGACATTGCCGTCTGCATCAATGAGCGCGTCCACGGTGACGTCCCCCGCTGCATGGCTCGATCGGGCGATCTGCGGATACACGGGCTGCACGGACTTGAGGAGGCGCGCCGGCTGAACCTGGCCGCCAATAGGCGGCGACACGGGAAGCGGCTGCGGCACCGCGTGACTGGTAAGAATGTTTGTCATCGGCGCTTCCGTGGTCATCTGCAACTCATCACGAACTACCGGGGCTGCGAGAGAGGCAGAATTCGCAGCCGAACTATTCGCATTGGGCCGGTTTGCTTCGGGCACAATCAAGGTGAATTTGTGACGCGTCGCAGACTTCGCTGTGGCAGCGGGTTGCTTTGGGCGGCTATCACTTTTTACAGACGCACCAGAAGAAGGCAACGGGGATTTGTAGGAGGCTTGCGTCGTTTCATCGCTGGGGCCGTTATTAACAAACCACAAGAGCCACCGCCGGTTGTTGGCGTCCAAGACTTCCACCAGGAACGGGCGCGGATTCCCAGCCGCCGAGCCGTTTTCGACTCCAGTAGTTTCGCCCTTGCCGGCAGCCGGACTCGGGGTTTGATCGACCGCCTGATTTCTTCGGACAAGCCGAGGCAGAGTCGTTCCGATACCGACAATCACCACCGCGGCCGCCACGCCAATCATTGCACCCATCCACTGAGTTCGGCGCATACGCGGAATTGGGCGAGAAGTCTTTGGCTGCTCCTTTTCTTCCTCTTCGAAGATCCTGGAGTAGGCCTCGAACGTGGTTGCTTCGAGAATCTTTGCTACGAGAGGAGAGGATGTATCTACGACTGGCGCACGGGAGACTGCATAGCCGATGTCGAGCGGCGACTGGCTCTCGTCTACCTTGAGGATTGCTTCAGCAGGAGGCGGCAGAGGCTCGAGCGGCGTTGACAGTGCAACTGGCGCTTCCTTTTTCATGTTGGTGTTTGCGGGAACGGGATCAGCTGAGGCTTCGATGGAAAGCCACTTGCGAATCTGGTCGCGGCTGTTTTCCGCTAGATTGGCAAACTGCACCCCAGCAATCCTTTCAAAATCGAGCGTCCATCGGACGTCGCCCTCCGCCTGGAACGATTCCTTGATGGTCGCGCCGCCAAACGAAGCCGGTGAAAGGCCTATTGCTTCGAACTTAAAGTTGATCCGCTTGCCGTCAGACGGGGCCTGATAGAATTCAAAGCGCATTCCAGTTTCGTTCAAGTCAATCAGCTTGCCCCAATTGTCCTGACCGAAGTAGGTAAGAACCACCCATTTGAGGGGTTCCCTTGAAAGGGCGCGCCGCTCACTGGCCTGCTTTTCAAAATTCTGAATTGCCGATGAGATGGACATAATTTAATTTCCCGCCGTGGGAAGCGCCAACGCGCTCGAGAGTCCCAACACTCTTCGGGGTGAGCGCTCGCCTGGCATCTCTTTGTTGTCGATTCGTTTGCCAGACATCAGTAACTCGCCTGCGCTGTTTCCTGCAGTTGCTGCCACACACCAGGCAGTTTGACTTCGGTGCGGCTGGATTGATCAAAAAGAACGAATTCCTGGAGGTTCGCCAGCCGCTGCTTCACAAATTCCCTGAGCTTGTCTATATAGGCGGGGTTGTCTTCGGAAGGCCAAGCGAATGTCTGCGTGATTTCAATGGCCAGACGCGCATGTTGCCTGGCCGGCAGAAACACCGGGTAGCTCAGCCGCACCGGCTCTTGCTGGCTGAGACTTCCATCGGCTTCCAGCCTGCTCAGGACCACGAATCCTGGGCCAGCGTCCAGGCGAAAATCGGAATCCGTGTTGTTCTCCAGATCGTAGGATAGAGTCAACGTGGAGTGAGTTTTGTCGGTCTCTCTGAGCTGGCTTGCCACGTAGGTCGCCCTGATGGCCTCTCGGTTCCAGGACTTGTTGGCGGTATCGCCAGGCGGGGTTTTGAGCGCCGCCGTGCGCGTCAAGAAAAAGATAACCAGGACAAGTCCCACCGCCGCCGAGCAGGCGATAGCATAGAAGCTTCTTTTCGACACTGTGCCCCCGAGATGCCTTCCAGAATCGAAACTCGCGGAAGCTCCTGGCGGTCCTCGCACAAGAGACCTGGTTGGCTATGAATCCGTAACATTTCCCCGGCGCACAGACAAGAAAGGAAAAGCTGCAACTTACATTCAGGTATTTTCCCTAGGAAATTTTGACCGACAAGAAAGGTTCGACGGCCAAGGCGCCCATTGGGGGCAGGCTGGCCGTCTGTTAGAGTCCTCGCTTGGAGGCCATTCATGAGCGCCCCAGACCCAGGCAAGATTCAAAAGTTTCGCGAGATGCTTCATCAGGAATGGACCGGCGTCCGGCGCCCCTCAGCGGCCTTCAACGTCTCTATGGAGGAGCGGCTGTTGTTCACGGACCGGGGGTACTCAGGAATCGCCGCGCCGGCCCAGGGCCCATTTTCCCGGGCCGCTGTAAGCCAGAATCAGCAAGCCGCCCATGATCGCCAGATTCTTGCGGAAGTGCGTTTCCTGCATGGCGGCCATCATTTCGCTCGATGCCCAGTAGTTGTGGAACAGAATCGTCACCGCAGTCGTGTACCAGAACATGACAAACGCCGCGATGCGCGCCTGGTATCCGGTCACGAGACATAGCGAACCTGCCACTTCAATGACCATCGCTACAGCGAGCAGCAGCGGAATCATCGGCAAATGTCTGGTGCTCATGTACGCCACATTTCCGGACCAGCCAAATATCTTTCCGATCCCGCTGGTCGCGAAGATGTACGTCATCATCAAGCGTCCGAGCAGAGGAACAACGGGGTTATTGAGATTCATAACGTCGGCTCCATTTTGCGGGCTTGACATAAACTATGTCGTGCAACGACATAGACGAGCATTATCGCGTTGCGTGAGCAGGGTATCCTGATGATTCCCGAAGCCGCGTTCCAGTGCCAATTCCAGGGGAAGGCATCCCCTTTTGAAATGTACTAATAGTTCTAGTACACTTGTCAAAGGGTGCTCAGCGCTCTACTTCAGGGCTTGACGAGAAGCCTGTCCACGGCTACAGACTGAGTAAGCAGGCCACCCTGCGAATCGAGGAGGCGCATGGCCCGCCGACGTTTTCTGGGAAACATATCCACACTCGTGGTTCTGGCCGCTGTTTACTTCGCGGCGGGAAAACTTGGGCTAAAACTCGCCCACGTGAACGCCAGCGCGACCGCCATTTGGCCCAGCACGGGCATCTCCCTCGCAGCTTTCCTTATCCTGGGTTACCGCGTCTGGCCCGCCATCCTGGCGGGAGCTTTCCTGGTGAATTTGACCACGGCTGGTTCTGCAGTTACGTCGCTGGCCATTGCGGCGGGAAACACGCTCGAAGGAGTGGTCGGCAGCTATCTGGTGACGCGATTTGCCGCCGGGAAGCAAGCGTTTCAACGAGCCCAGGATATATTCAAGTTTGCGGTTTTGGCGGGAATGGTCAGCCCGATGATTAGCGCAACGGTGGGCGTCACCACGCTGGCCGTGGCAGGACTCGCAAGCTGGAAAATTTACGGCTCGATCTGGTCAACATGGTGGCTAGGGGATGCCGCTGGCGCCGTAGTCGTGACTCCCCTGGTTCTCCTCTGGTGGGAGAATCCTCGTGTGCATTGGAGCCGCAGGCAGATCACGGAGCTCGCATTGCTGTTTTTGGGATTATTTTCCACGGGCTGGATTGTGTTCGGAGGCCGTTTTGATTTTTCGGTGAAAAATTATCCGTTGGAATACCTTTGCATTCCTTTCCTGGTCTGGGCGGCGTTCCGCTTCGGCCGCCGAAAGGCGGTGACTGCCATCTTTGCCCTGGCAGCGATCGCCACCTGGGGAACGGCTCACGGATTTGGCCCGTTTGCAAGGGAGTCACAAAATACGTCGCTGTTGTTGTTGCAATCCTTTGTCGGCGTCATGGCCGTAACTTCCATGGCGCTTGCCGCCGAATTCACCGAGCACAAACGCGCCGCTGAATACGTGCGGCAATTGGTGGTCACCGACCCGCTCACGGGGCTCGCCAACTACCGGCGGCTGCTTGACGCCCTGGACTCGGAAATCAAGCGCTATGAACGCACCGCGCGGTCGTTTGCCATCGTGGTTGCCGATTTGGATGGGCTGAAGAAGATCAATGACACTTACGGTCATCTCGTGGGGACCGAAGCCATCTGCCGGCTGGCAAACATTCTTCGCATTCACTGCCGTGCCGTCGACATTGCCGCTCGCTACGGCGGAGACGAATTCGTGCTGGTTCTCCCCGAAGCAGACGGCCAGGCGGCTCAACGTGTCGCCAATCGAATCGCCGAGCGCCTCAGCACGGATGGCGACGAGCCGCCGGTCACGGTAAGCACCGGCATCGCGGTATATCCGCACGACGGCAAGACCATCGCTGACCTTTTCGGCGCGGCTGACCGGGCCCTGTATCTTAAGAAGGGCTCGTCTAAAAAGAGAGACTTTCACCAGCTCACTGGACAGTAAGGCCAAATCGCGACGGTTTGTTTTTCTCTTCGCTCCTCGAACTTCTTTGCCTCGACTCACAGTAGAATCGTTTCATGGCCATCGCACTCGTCGCCCAGCCGTGGTGGGTGAATTTCATCATTCTGATTCCGCCGCTTGCGTGGTTCTCGTGGCGTCGCGGAGGCGTGGCCGTCACGGTGCGGCAGTTAGCAATCAGTGGCGTGTTTGCGGCAGCGTTCGGATTTCTGGAAGCTGTGGTCGTCGTCTATCTGCGCGCTGCCACGGGCTTGCTCCCCGGATATCAGGGAACACTCGCGGACGTTGTTCGCATGTCAGGACAGTATTACGTTCAATCCCAAGCGATTACGCAATTCCCGAATAGTCTTCTCACGCTCGAAGTCCTTCGCGAAGCCGCTACAATCGTTATGTTGTTCACCGTTGCTTTACTCACTTCTGCTAACTCCAGAGCCCGCGCCGCCGTTTTCCTTTGGACCTTCGCCACTTGGGACATCGTGTACTACGCCGCTCTTTGGGCCACGGTACGCTGGCCTCTTTCGGTCAAGGATCCGGATGTGCTCTTCCTGATTCCAGTTCCCTGGCTTTCGCCGGTGTGGTTTCCCCTTCTGGTGAGTGCTCTCACCATAATCGCCGTTCTCTTCTCCCGCGTGTCACAGCCTAAAACTTGATCGGGCGACGGCACGCAAGAGGCTTTCAAAAAGTGCGCGGAAAATCTCGCCACGCACGGCATTCTCCCTGCATCAAAGAAATGCCATGCGGCGCAAAGCTCATCGCAGTACCACAATTCGCAAAGCCCATCCTTGGGGCGTGCCGCCCTGGAGCGTTGATTTCCGTCCTGCCCCGAGCTCTCTTCCGGATCAAGTGGACTTCGCGATTGTTGGCGGCGGCTTCTCCGGCCTTTCCGCAGCGGCGTGGTTGCGCCGGTTTGCTCCCGGGAAGTCCGTTCTGGTGCTGGAGTCTGCTTGGCTCGGCGATGGCGCCAGCGGCCGCACGGGCGGCATGGCGCTTTCAGAAACCGCTGCTGGACAGCTCCCCGGACTCGGTGACGTGCTCGCCGGCTACAAGAAAATTCTCGACGCTCTGCGCATTGACTCGCGGCTGACGCTTCCCGGCGTCTGGGAGCTCGGCCGTTCCGCTTCGGCAGGGGATTCGCCGATTTCGTGGAACGACTCCGGCGAACTAAAAGTCGTCCGCCTTGTGTCCGGTGGCACGGTGGACCCAGGCAGGGTCGTCGCAGGCCTTGCGCGCGCAGCGGAGAACGCCGGCGCTCAAATCGTCGAGCGCGCCGAAGTTCGTTCGCTGGACTTCGCGAATCCGGTGCGCCTTCGCGTGCGCCATGAATTCCGCGACCGCATTCAGCAAAAAGAAATTCGCGCTGGGCAGGTCCTTCTCGCGACCAACGCGTTGTCTCTGAAACTGTCTGGCCTGCGCGCGGCTGCCGCGCCGAAACTCACCTTTGCGCTGGCCACTGCGCCGCTTTCCGCCGCGCAGCTCAAAGCCATCGGCCTCGGGTCGCGCCGCCCGTTTTACACCGTCGATTTGCCTTATTTGTGGGGACGTTTGCTCGAATCAAACGGCGTCATTTTCGGCGCCGGGCTCGTCCCGCCTTACGTCGGAACGCCTTCCCGTTTCCCTCTTGGCGACGGCTCGAAGAAAAACGCCACGCGCGACTTGCGCCACTACGATGTGTGCCGTGGTCAATCCGCGGACCGTATCCGCTGGGTCGAAAACCGCGTCCGCTACTTGCATCCCGTGCTTGAATCCGTGCGTATTACGCACCGCTGGGGCGGCCCGATTCTCCTTACGGATAAAATGCGCCCCATCTTCCGCCACCATCCTTGCAGCAAGCAGGTAATGGTTCTCGCCGGTTATAACGGCCACGGCGTAGCGCTCTCCGTCTATCTCGGCAAGTGGGCCGCCGAAGCCCTCCTCGCCCGGCGCGCGCTGCCGTCCTGGGAATAATCCAAATAGCGGTTGTCCGGCGCTCGCAATGATAGAATCCCCCGCGCATTCCTGAGGAGGAGCTAAATGAGCAGCAAGGTGCGGGCTTGGATGATTCTTTTACTGGCGGGCGCGGCGCTGGTTTGTGGGCAAACTGCCGCCGCGCAGCAGCAGCCGGACTTTTCCAAGGTGCAAATCAAGGCGACCAAGGTTTCCGGTAACATCTACATGCTCGAAGGCCAGGGCGGCAACATCGCCGCCTCCGTGGGCGAAGACGGCATCGTCATCGTGGACGATCAGTTCGCTCCGTTGGCGGATAAAATCCAGGCCGCGCTCAAGGAATTGAAAATTACGGACAAGCCCGTGCGCTTCGTCATCAACACGCATTACCACGGGGACCACACGGGCGGAAACGTGCCTTTCAACAATGCGGGCTCCACGCTCATAGCGCAGGATAATGTCCGCAAGCGCCTTGAATCCGGCGGCACGGCGGGTAATGGCGGCTCCATCAAGATGGAAGTGAAGCCTGCTGAGAAAGCCGCCCTGCCGATTATCACTTTCGAGCACGATGTGACCGTCCATCTGAACGGAGAGGATATTCGCGCGCTGCATTTTCCCTCCGGCCACACCGACGGCGATTCCATCATCTTTTTCCCGAAAAACAATGTCGTGCACATGGGCGACGACTTCGTGCGCTACGGATTCCCGTTCATTGACGTGGCCAGCGGCGGTAGCGTCCAAGGCATGATCGACGCTATGGAAAAAGCCACCGCGCAGTTGCCGGCCGACGTGAAAGTGATCCCAGGCCACGGCGCGCTCTCAAATCTTGACGATGTGCGGGCATTCACCAAAATGCTCAAGGAAACTTCCGCAGTCGTGCAGAAAGCCATCGACGGTCACAAAACGCTGGACCAGATGAAACAGGAGAAAATTCTCGCGCCATGGGAAAAGTTCTCCGGCCAATTCGTCAACGCCGATGCGTTTATCGAAACGCTCTTCAATTCGTTGACCGGCCATAAAGGTGAGTTCATGAAACACAACTGAAAGATTCATGCTCCCGGGTAGATGCGGAGGGCTCCCGTCCGGTGCCGCGTGAATTACTTGGTGGAGTCCAGGCAGGGGAGCGCAGAAGTCTTCGCTTCGGGAGTTTCGTACGATACGTCTCCCACCGAGTCTTGCATGGAGAGCAGCACCCAGTTTTGCGGTTCGTCGGCCGTTCGTGTGAAGGTGAACAGAGCGGTTCGCTGGCTGCTGATTTTATAGCGCATGGTGCGTTTGACGACCGGATAGACATCCGTGGTCGTGTCCTCGATCGCTGCGCCGCAACGCGCGAGCAAGCGATCCGGGGTCACTGTATCGGTGGCCTTGGTGATGCGGCGTTCCCGTGTTTGTTTGAACCACCCGGCAGCCTTGACGATGACGAACTGCGCAAAAAAGAGACCGGCAACGACAAGGAGGACACTTCCGGCCATGATCCAGGATTGCTTGGTTTCTGGGAGCTTCATGGGACGCCTGCCTTCCGAGCCTACACCCATCATCGCTCCGCCCGCCGCCTCTGGAAGGAAAATTTTGGAGGCCGCTGCGAGTCGGTAACTTCGGTGTAGGAAGCAGGGCAGACCGAAGCGGAGCGATTATGGCCGGGCGTTCGGCGAGAAGAAGCCAATCGGCAGGTCGCGCGCAGTGCGCAGGCCGGCCGGAGCGTCAAGGATCACGGGAATCGAGTTCACGACGACCGAAGCCGTAGCGATATCACCGTGGGAGCCGCCCGGAATCATCAGACTGATGTTTGGATGCCCCGTCAGCGTAATTGTATCGGCAGGATCTTTTGCGCCGACATACATCTGCAACTCAAGATACACGAGTTCTTTGCCGTCCTTCGAGAGGCCACGCCCGATTTGGTGCACTCCCGCAGCCTGGCCCGCTTCGACAGTGAGGTATTCCGTCTGCACGCGCTCGGTGGCCACTTTAGGCTCGATCGTTTCCGTAATTTGTTCGACGGGCAAATTCAAACCGTCCGCAACCATGGCAACGGACTCCGGCAAGCCAACGTGCTTGATCACGCCGGCTTTTACCTGCGCGCGGAATTCTTCGACGGTCATTCCCGCGCCGATTTTTTTCTGCAGCGGCAGGCGCCGCTTCGATGCGTCCACCACGCGCAGCGCTTTGACGTGTTCGATGCGCTGCGAAACAGCTGCGAGCGTCACGACCAGTTTGTCCATGACGAAGCCCGGGTTCACACCGGTGCCTACCAATGCCACGCCGGATTCCTTCGCCGCGGCATCCAACTTCGCCGCGAGTTCCGGATACGTTCGAAACGGATAGGATAATTCTTCGCAAGTCGAAACGACGGACGATTCGGCTTTCAAGCACATCAGCAACTGGTCCATCACTTTGGCGAGCGACGAAGAAGTTGAATGGATCACCACGTCCGCATTTTGCTCGAGCACTTCCTGGGCATCCGCGGAAACGCTCACACTCCAAGGCGCATCCGTTGCGCCGACCACTTCGCCGAGGTCACGCCCCACTTTCGCGGGATCGGTATCGATGGCGCCGATGATTTCAATGGCCTGTTTTTCCCGCATCAGGCGCGCGATGGATGCGCCAATTGGGCCCACACCGTACTGGATGGCGCGAATTTTCTTTTTCACGTCGTTCTCCACTCCCCTGGTTCGCGTCCGCACAACGCGCATTTTCGCTGCAAAAAGAAACCCCTACGATAATGGAATTCGCGCGCGCATTCAACGAAGAAGCGTTCCACGCGTTTGGATGCCGGGGTTCGCGCCGCTAAAGGCGCCGTTGTTGCTGGAGCGAGGCTTGCGCCGCATAATGGCTGGAGAACAAACCAGCCGATGGCGGAGGAGCGCTACATGACTGCAAAAAAACTTTCCGATCCCGAAATTAACGCGCAGCTTTCCAAGACCAAGGGATGGACTCTTGTGAACAGCAAACTGCACAGGGAATTTACGTGTAAGGATTTCGTGACCGCGTTTGGCAACATGACGCGTGTCGCGCTCGTGGCCGAAGCCATGAACCATCATCCGGAGTGGTTTAACGTGTGGAACAAAGTGGTTATCGACCTGAATACACACAGCGTTAAAGGCATCAGCGACTACGACTTCCAGCTGGCGGAAAAGATCAACGAAATCTTCGGCGCGTGATTTGTACCCATCGAAATTGAACTTCCCAGAATGAGAGCAGACCGCCAGCCGACAAAATTCAGCCGGGGTTGGATTTTTCTTGTACTGCGGTGGGCGGCGGCGCTGCTCGTTCTCGGGATTCTTTTTTATCTGCTGCCGGTAGCGCCGCTGCGTAGCGCATTGGCGCGCGTTCCACTTACGCGCTTCATCACGGTGTTGCTGATTTATCTGGTGGCTTTGACGGGCGGCATCGCCAAGTGGCACACGGTGGTGAATTCCGCAGGCGCGCAGCTTAGCTTCGCGGCCAGCGCGCGGTGCTACACCAGCGGACTGTTCGGCGCGCTCTTTCTGCCGTCGATTATCGGGGGCGATGTGGCGCGTCTCGCGGTGGGAATCTCGCGCAGTCCGCGTCCCGCCGCGGTAATCACCGGGAATGTGGCGGACCGTTTTCTCGATGTGGCCGCGCAGCTCACGCTTATCTCGCTGGGCCTGATGCTGCTGCCGGGTTCCTTGCCCGTTCCGTTGCAGGCGCCGGCGAAACGCGTGCTCTTTGCCGGCGTCGTTGGCGCAGCAGCTTTTTTGGGACTCGTTTTGGCATTGCACCGGCCAATCTTGCGCGGACGCTCCATTCGGATCCGGCGCAGGCTGGCGCAACTTCGGCATGCGATTCGCGCCGTTTCGCGGCGTCCGTGGCGGCTGGTCTTTGGCTGGTTGCTGGGAACTTCCGTGCAGGGCACTTATGTTGTGCTCACCGCTCTCCTGGGCATCACTTGCGGACTCCGTCTCCCGCTGCGCGTATGGCTCTTCGCGTGGCCGCTTGCCAAAATCGCCGCCGTGATGCCCATCACACAAGGCGGCATTGGAGTTCGCGAGGCGGCTCTTGTCGTGCTGCTTGCGCCCTTTGGCGCGCCGGCGTCGCAGGTTCTTGCGACGGGAATCGTTTGGGAAGGTATGATCATCACCGCGGGACTTCTCGCAGGCCTAACTGCATTTCTCTTGCGCTACTCGCAGTTCCCTCGGTCTGGACGCTGATGAACCGCGACGGCAAAGGGGGTTGGTTGTGGAACTCGAACCACCTGCGAACCTGAGCGAAATGGGGCTGGGCGCATTTTTTCTCATCGATTCGTTTACTTTTTTGTCGTTGACACGTGCGTTTTGCAGTGCTACAACGCGCACAAAGACAAGCTCTTTGGTGGTGAGTCTCCTAACGAATTGTATAAACAGTCGCGAGTGAGGCCGCAGACCTGCCTGGCAGGGCAGGCCTGCTGAGCCGCCAAGAGGATTGTCAAGCAACACCCCACCACCCCGGGAGGTGAGAACGAAGCTGTTTTCACCTCCTTTTTATTTTTTTGGTCGCCGAATGCCCAGTTTGCTGTTTCGGAGCGAAGCATAACGACCCTCTTCCCGCCCCTTTCATTTCGGCAAGCCTCGTGGCCTCCCCCGTTGCATTGCATAAGACCTATGCTCGGTTAAGATTGGCTGTCATCGATGCTTGTGACCGCGAAGCACGCCATGCTCTTGAGCTCAGAATGAACCGCGTCCCGGCGCCACTGCTTTCTCTTGCCCATGTGACCGTGATGCGTGGTGAGCGTGAGGCCCTGAGCGACATCAACCTGGAGATTGCGCGCGGGGAGCACGTGTGTATCCTGGGGCCGAATGGCTGCGGCAAATCGACGCTGATCAAGACCATTACGCGGGAGTGCTATCCCCTCGGACGGGAGGGGTCCAGCATTTCGATATTAGGGCGCGAGCGATGGGACATTTTCGAGCTGCGAGCACTGCTCGGAATCGTGTCACCGGACTTGCTGGCTTCGTGCACAACGGATGCTACCGGTCGCGATGTAGTGCTTTCCGGTTTTTTCAGCAGCACACGCATTTTTCCGCACCATCATCCCGATCCGGAACATCTCGCGCTTGCCGAGGAAACGCTGGCGCGGCTTGGCATCGCGCATCTCGCCGACCGTGCGGTTGCGGAAATGTCCTCCGGCGAAGCCAAGCGCACGCTGATTGCGCGCGCCTTGGTGCACAATCCGCAGACTTTGCTGTTTGACGAGCCAAGCAATGCTCTGGACATCGGCGCTCAACTCCAGCTTCGCGACACCATGCGCGAGCTTGCGCAATCCGGACTCGGAATCTTGCTCGTGACGCACCACGTATCGGAAATTATTCCAGAGATTGAGCGCGTGATTCTTTTGCGCGAAGGACACATTCAAGCCGACGGGCCGAAACCCTCGGTGCTCACCGAGCAACATCTTTCTAAATTGTTTGGAGCTTCCGTGCGCTTGGGTCAGAGCGACGGATATTTCCATCTCTACTAGGCGGAAATCAGCTTGCCACCGTTCAGCTTGTCTGCGCCAATGCGTAGAGTAATTCTACAAAGGAACGCACGGCGCCATCCATGCCGTGAACTTTGGGATTTTTCGATTCGATGACGTAGTACTCGTCGGGAGCGTGCGCGCCGCTTCCGTGGCCGAGTCCAAACGGGCCAGCCGCGAGATGCAGCGGCTCGCCGGTGAAAACGTATCCCGGCCACGACCCTGCACTGCGCGGAAGAATAACCGGATCGATTCCGCCTTTGCGGTACACGTCGGTCTCGACGCGGATCAGCGCCGCGTCGGCGCGTGTGCTGTTGGGATCGTAGCCGCCCGTCATGCGAACTTCGATGTCGCCGAAGCCTTTTTTCGCAAGATGAGCTTTTAGCGCGGCGAGCGCTTCCGCCGCGGTCATGTCTGGAACAAGGCGCAGGTCGAGCTTCGCGGTGGCTTTTCCCGGAAGAATGGTCTTTCCGCCCGGGCCGGTGTAGCCGCCGACAAGCCCCTCGATGTTCACCGTGGGCCGCGACATCAAGAGTTCCAGCGCTTCGTTCCAGCTCACGTCGTGTACCCAGTGCTCCACGCCCAGAAGTTTTTTTGCTTCCGCCTCGCTCAAGCGGCGCGCCGCTTCCGCAATCATCTTCTTCTCCGCGTCGGAAACCGAGCGTGCCTTCGCGGCAAAGCCTTCAATGGCGGGATCGTTGCCGTCGGGCGAGACGAGAGTGGCCAGCGCTTCGACCAGGTGCCACGCCGGGCTATCGAGGCGCGCTTTGTTGCTGGAGTGCACGTCCTTACGCGGGCCTCGGCCCCAGCGTTCGCCGCTGGAAACCAGTTCACACTCGATGACGCCCTTTGCACCCAGAGTCATGGTGACTTCACCGTCGAGGCCCTGAGACGCGCTGGGCATGAAGATTCCAAGGCAGTTTTTCAGCGCGGCGAGCACCTCCGGCCGGCGCACAATTTGTGGAAAGTGCGGCGAGCCGATTTCCTCTTCTCCTTCGGCCACGAACACCAAATTCACGGGCATCTTCTTACCGGCGCCGCGAATGGCATGCAGCGCGGCAAGGAACGATGCTTCCGGACCCTTCTGGTTAACGGCGCCGCGGCCGATCACGACTTTGCCCAGTCCGGGCTTGTCGACGAGCGCGGCTTCGAACGGCGGCGAAGACCACTCAGCGGGATCGGCCTGCTTCACGTCGTACATGTAGTAAAGGCCCAGCGTTTTCGAGGCGCCCGCATCCAGAGTGGCGAAGACTCCCGGCTGGCCGTCGGTGGCGATTTTTGTAGCTTGCTGAAAGCCCGCTTCGCGCAGCATACGCATCATCATGTCGCAGCCTTCGTTCATGCCGCGATTCTCGGCGGCGATGGATGGCTGGCGGATCCAGTCCTGCAAGCGCTTGACGGATTCGTCGTGGCGTTTTTCGATTTCCGCCCGGATGGCGTCGAGATCGCTGGCGGCTGCTGCGCCGTGCGCCCAGGCGGGCCAGGCGAAAGTGGCTGCGCCGGCCGCAACCGTGGCGGCGCCCTGCAGGAAAGTGCGGCGGTCGGAGAGCGACAGAAGAGACGAGGAATTGAGATGGTCTTGCTTGCTCGCGTCCTCAAGAGGTTCATGATTGGAGTTCGAAAGATTTGGCACGGCAGCCTCCGCAACAGATTTTCGCACCGAGACAAAAAGCTGGGGATCATCGTCTCGTTTTCAACGCTGGAGATTATACCTTCTTATTTTAGTCGGCAACGTCTGCGGCAACCGGTGCTGGCGGCTGTGCGGACGGCGGAAATGAATTTCGTATTGGGTGTGATTGACGAAACGCGCGATGGTGCCGTTGGGACCTACGGCCCAACCTGTGAAGACATCTAAGAGAGCCATGGCATTGAGATTCAGCGAATCGGTATGCTTCCAGTGAGCGCCGGAGTCATCGGTGAGGTCTTCGCCGCTGGGTCCGACGGCCACCCACCTCCCATCATCGATATGAGCCACAGCGGAGCGGTAGCCGCCGGGCTGTTGCGAAGCGAGTTGCCAGGATTTGCCTCCATCAACGGAATGGGCGGCCACGCGGTACGGGCGGCTGGGTTCCTTGTAATCGCCGCCCACTGCCATAACTCGATTATCGTCACCAATGGTAAGCGAAAAGATCCCGGCGGAAGCCTTGCCACTTGCAATGGGGGTTTCTGCGGCAGTCCAGGTACGCCCCGAGTCCAGAGAGTGAAAAACGCGCGCGGCGGGACCGCCGGTGCCGAAGAAAATCTCCTCGCCGGAGATTGCAAGACAAGTGTTGCTTGCTGCGAAGGCCCCTTCGCCGGGTAGCGCCGCTGGCATATTTTCCCTGGGCAATGGATTCCAATGCTCACCGTCAGTCGTGTTCAGCAGGAGAAATTTGCCGTCGATGGGATCGCCGAGCGCGAAGCAGTGCGTTTCAGAGAGGCAAGCGATCGCGTCGAGAAAAAACTCCTTGCGCTTATCCGTATATTGAAGTTTCCACGTTTCGCCGCCGTCTGTCGTCTTGTAGATGCGCGACTTTTCGCCTTCGCCACTGGACATCAAATAGGCAACCTTCTCGGAGAACGCCACGATCCCGCGAAAGTCGAGCGCGTCACCCCCATTAACGGGCAGGCGCTTCCACGTCTTGCCTTCGTCGACGGATTTCAGAATCATGCCGTTCGAACCCGATGCCCAAACCACGGGCCCAGGAACGCCCTTTGCATCCGGCATTTCAGCCACGCTGACTCCGCGGAGGTTGGTGTCGATCCCGCTGTTTTGCAGTTTCCACCACTGCGCTTGCGCGCTTGCGCAAGACAATAGAGAAAGCAGAAATGACAAAGGGACACGCATAGCGTGCATTCTAGCAGGGGCACTGGCAAAGAAACGCTGCTGATTGCTGTGCACATCTCAGTTCTAAACGAAACATTTGTTTCTTTGCTTCCAGTGGCTTAGACTTTCGCGGGCTTACTCCTGCGGACAGAACCAACAAAAATCAAGCAGACGGCGCGAGCGGAAGAACACGGCCCGGAATCTCAGGGAGATCGAATATGCGCGAAAAGACATCGAGACGGCTGAGCGCTCTATTGTTTTTGATTATTGCGGGGAGTTTTTCCTGGCCGGCGCCGGTATCTGCACAGTTCCATCCGAAGGACACCGAGTGGCCTTCCTACGCCGCCGATCTTGCTGGCACTCGGTACCGCCCTCTAGACCAGATCAACGCGACCAATTTTAGCGATCTCGAAATCGCCTGGCGCATCAAGACGGATAATTTCGGCGACCGGCCCGAGTACAAGCTTGAAGGAACACCTCTGATGGTGAACGGCGTCTTGTACGCGACGGCTGGATCGCGCCGCGCCGTGATCGCGCTGGATCCGGCCACCGGAGAGTTGCTCTGGACCCATGGCGAGCATGAAGGCAAGCGCGGCGGCGCCGCCCCGCGCCAGCTCTCGGGCCGCGGACTGGCGTATTGGTCCGACGGAAGGGAGGAGCGAATCTTCTATGTGACGCCCGGATTCCGGCTCATCTGCCTGGAGGCGAAGACCGGCGTGCGCATTCCTTCCTTCGGAGAGAACGGACTAGTGGATCTCAAACTCAACGATGACCAGGACATTCTCCCCGATCTGGAAACGGGAGAAATTGGCTTCCAGTCGGCTCCAGTGGTCGCGAAAGACACCGTGATCATCGGCGCGGCTTTCCGCGAAGGAATGACGCCGAGGAGCATGCGGAATAACAAGGGCTATGTCCGTGGATTCGACGTGCGAACCGGCAAGCGTCTCTGGATTTTCCATACCATCCCGAAAAAGGGCGAGTTCGGCTACGACACCTGGGAAAAAGGCTCCGCGGAGTACACCGGCAACACAGGCGTATGGACGCAAATCACCGTGGATGAGCAACTCGGATTGGTCTATTTGCCGGTGGAATCTCCCACCAGCGATTTTTACGGCGGGCACCGGCCGGGAAACAATTTGTTCGGCGAGAGCCTCGTCTGCGTCGATTTGAAAACCGGTGAGCGCAAGTGGCACTTCCAATTGGTGCACCACCCTCTCTGGGACATGGATATTTCCTCGGCGCCGATTCTTGCGGACATCACGGTGGATGGAAAGCCTGTCAAAGCCGTAGCTCAGCCCACAAAACAAGGATTTCTTTATGTTTTTGATCGCGTCACCGGCAAGCCCATCTGGCCGATTCTCGAACGCCCGGTCGAAGTCGGCAACGTGCCGGGCGAATGGTATTCGCATACGCAGCCAATTCCCACGAAACCTCCAGCCTACAGCCGCAATGGCGTGTTGATCGACGACCTGATTGATTTCACACCGGCGCTTCGAGAACGTGCAAAAGAAATTGCCTCCAAGTATCATCTCGGCCCCGTCTTCACGCCTCCGACGGCAAGCAAACTGGAAGGCCCGCTTGGCACGCTCACGATGGGAACAGCCTCGGGCGGCACCAACTGGCCCGGCGGATCGTACGATCCAGAAACGCACAACGTTTACGTCTACGCCTGCAATTCGTGCATCGAGCCGATCGGGCTGGTCCCCGCTCCCAAAGAAGTCTCCGACATCGCGTACATCGCAGGTACTGCGGGCCGAGAAGTGGAGATTCTCCACGGCCCCGGCGAAAACGCTGGCGCCGATTCTCCCAGGCCACCGAAGAGACCGGCCGGGGGCGGCGGGTTCAGCCGATTGGACGTGGATGGATTGCCCCTGGTCAAGCCGCCATACGGCACAATCACCGCTATCAATCTCGATAAAGGCGAATTTGTCTGGCAGATCGCGCACGGCGAGACGCCCGACGTGGTGAGGAATTCCGCGATCCTCAAGGGCATGAACATCCCTCGTACCGGCCAGACCACCTACAACATCGGGACGCTGGTCACCAAGACGCTGGTTATCGCGGGCGAAGGGAATATCACCACAACAGCGGACCATCCGCGCGGCGCGATGCTCCGCGCCTACGACAAAATGACCGGCAAAGAAGTCGGCGCCGTCTATATGCCCGCCCCGCAAACCGGATCGCCGATGACCTATATGGTGAACGGAAAACAGTACATCGTCGTAGCCGTGAGCGGCGGGCCCTACTCTGGCGAATACATTGCCTACACGCTGCCATCGACGGGAGAATGAGGGCGCTGCAGGCACTAAGCGGATGAACATTCGCCAGAGGACAATGACCACGGTGAAGCTGACCTATCCATCGACAATCCTCGTTGTGGCGGCAATCGCTACGTCGCTTTGCTTGCTGCGCGCGCAAGCGCCCGCCGCTGATTCGCGTTCCGTGTGGGACGGCGTCTACACCGAGGAGCAAGCCAAGCGTGGCGAGTCCGTTTACCACAAGGAATGCGCGGCCTGCCACGGCGACATGCTCATCGGCGGAGAATCGGCGCCCCCGCTCACAGGAGGCGCTTTTCTTGCGAACTGGAATGGCCTCAGCGTTGGCGACTTGTTCGACAGAATCCGCAAGACCATGCCCCAAAGCGCGCCGGGCCGCCTCACCCGCCAGCAAGACGCGGACATTCTGGCCTTCATGCTCAGCGTCAACAAGTTTCCCGCCGGGAAAACGGAACTCTACCGGCAGTCGGAGATGCTCAAAGAAATTCGCTTTGAAGCGGCGAAGCCCGCTCCCAAGAAATAGCGACAATCAAAGTCTTATTTCGTCCGCATCGACGCAAACAAGGTTCGAGACTTTCACGCACGGAGGATCGCCTCATGAAAAAAATGCTTCCCATACTCTTGGTTGCCGCCGCTCTTCTCGGCTATATGGCCGGCTACGCCTCGAGAGCTGCTCCACAGCCGATCCTCAGCGGCCATTTTGACGGCCTTTCGCTGATCCCAACGGCCAACGCTCAGGAGAACAAGAAAGAAGTCATGCCCTTCGGCTTCAATTCTCCGCACGATCCGCCGCTGGCGCCCGATGCCCCGCCCATCACCTATTGGAACATCGACGACATCCACAAAGCGCACACCGAAATGGCCGAGAAAGCCGCAAAATTGGTAAAAGAAGTGGGCAGCGGAAGCTCGCAATCATTCGGCGGCGGGCCGGTCCATGTCCAGACGCGTAGCTTCAGCATGTTCATGCTCTACCGCATGTTTCGCGACAAGCCGGTCCCCAGCCTGACGAAAGTCAACAGCGTTCTCGACGACGCCGAGCAGCACGCCGGCGCTTACGATTTCTACGTTTTTACGGGAGGCACCGGCGAAATGATCCTCGGAGGAAAAATCGCCAACCGGCAAAATTTGCAGGACAAGGACGGCATCATCCCCGGCGAATACCGCGGCCAGCCGGTCGTTGGCGGACAAACCTACAAGGTGAAAGCTGGCGACTGGCTGTTGATTCCGCCGGACACGCCGCACCAGCCCAAGCCGGATCCCGGCGGCTTCAGCTACTTCATCATGAAGATCAATGTTGGCGTGTATCCCTGGAGCCTGATTCGCTAGCTACCCGGAGGGATACGACCGCCACCCGCATTCAGCGGAGTTGGCTGGATTCGACGCCCCTCTTGCGTGCTTCGTCAAGGAGCACGTCGACTTTTAACTCCAGATCTTTCTTCTTCGCTTGCAACGCGCGCATTTGCACTTCGATGGGCTCGCGTTCGTAACCTTTGTTGAGTTTCATGCCGCTCGCGGACGTCGAGGGCTTGCCTTCACTGAAGTTCTTTAGGTCTACCAGTTGCTTGTCGATGTCCGCGATTTGCGCTTGCAGTTTGTCCAGTTGCCTGCGAACCGACGCGACATATTGCGCCTCCACCGGCTTGGAAGGTGCCGGCTTCGGCTTGTTCTTCGGGTCGCCAACCACGGAAACTGTGCCGTTCGCGCCGGAAATGTTTTCGTTGGTCCAGACTTTCTTCGGTTTCTTCGCCTCCGCAGGCGTTGAAGAATCCTGCGATGGGCTTTGCGGCGCGGGGGCGCTGCCTTCCTGAGATTGCGCGGCCGCGGAGAACGCCGCGAATAATGTGAAAATCATTGCGAAGGAGAGCGAACGGGGCACGAAGCCTCCAGTCTCGCGCAGTCGAGGACTCTACCGTCTTAAACCCATTCTAGGGCGTAAAGTTTCATTGATCGGCGGTGCCTGCCAACGGCTTGTCCAACTCGGCATGTTCGAGTTCCTGGC
>Ga0209350_1000138_pt1 | contig 47333 bp, 45 predicted proteins | sample GraSoi013_2_20cm_2_FD_185822 | JGI IMG/M metagenome (GOLD analysis project Ga0209350, IMG submission 185822) | Grasslands soil microbial communities from the Angelo Coastal Reserve, California, USA - Sample 09_27_2013_2_20cm (SPAdes) (version 2) | ecosystem: Environmental > Terrestrial > Soil >...
GGTCTCGAGCAGGCGCCGCCGCTCCGTGCCCTTACGCGGCAGGAAGCCCAGGAACAGGTAGCGGTCGGCGCCGAGCCCGGAGACGGAGAGGGCGGCGGCGACCGCCGTCGGGCCCGGGACGGTCACGACGGGGATGTCGCGCTCACGCGCCGCGGCGACGAGCGCGGCCCCGGGGTCGCTCACCGAGGGCGTACCCGCGTCCGTCACCAGCGCCACATCCTTGCCGCTCCCGAGCAGATGCAGGATGCGGCGCAGCGCGCCCTCGTTCGAGTGTGCGTGGAAGCTCATCAGCTCGGCGTGCGACCCGACGTGCGCGAGCAGCGGCTTGGTGTGCCGCGTGTCCTCGGCGGCCACGGCGGTCACACGGCTCAGCGTAGCGGCCGCGCGCGGCGAGAGGTCGTCGAGGTTGCCGAGCGGCGTGGCGACGACGTACAGGGTGCCGGCCATGTCACCACGACACCTGCCACGGCAGCCGGCCGTAGTAGCCGGCCGATTGCAGCACGTAGCGGTGCTCCCGCGTCGCCTCGCGCAGGATCTTGGGGGCGGTCCCCGGCATCATGACTTCCACGCCTTCGAGCAGCTGCAGCGACCAGTCGGTCAGCGCGCTCGAGAGCTCCTCCGGCTGGACGACGGCATCGGGCGTCTCGGCCCCGCGCGGCGCCGACAGCAAGGCGATCGCCTTGTGCGCGTCCAGGATCCCGGCGCTCACCTTCTGCGCGCGTCGCCGCGCCTCGCCGGGGAATTCCTTGTCCACTTCGTCGACGATGCGCCAGTACAGCTCGCGATACGTGTTGATCAGCGCGTTGGGCGCCTGCTGCGGCAGGTCGGCGACGTACGGGAACCCCGCGGCGGTCAACACCGGCGCCTGCCCGTCGGCGCCGGCATGGAACTGCGACTCGAGGAACTTCGGAATCGCCATCGTCTCCGGCTTATCGCAGAAGTAGCCGCTCGCAAAGCGCCCCGCGTCGAACCGCACGTAGGAGACGCGCGCGTTCGAGGTCAGCTCCAAAATGCCGCTGGCCTTGTCGCGGGTGAACGCGGCGAAGAACGCGCCCGGCTGCGATGGATCGACGCTCCGCATCTCCACCGGCGCGGAGCACGACTGATACATCCAGGCCAGCTGCTCCATCGGCGCGGCGCAGTAGGCGAGCTCGCCCCGCTCCACCTCGGCGCGCATCCGCTTCAGGGCCTCGGTGATCGTCACGACCTGCCGCCCGCCGGTGTGGAGCGAGGCGGCGTTCACGGCCTCGCCCTTGCGGAAGAACAGCAGCAGGCACTCCTCCGGCAGGTAGGCCGTGATGTAGCCGTCCACGCGGCCGTCCCGGTCGCGCTTGGCGAACGCGAGCAGGTTGTCGAGATGGATAAAGGCCAGGCGGGTACGATGAATCAGCCGGTTCACCTGCGGGAACGTGAGGTCCGCGAGGCGAACCGGCGAGTTCATCAGGCGAGCGGTGCTCGCGCGCATGGCCCTCCGGGGAGGATGCTACGACAGGTGTTGCTGGATCTTCTGCTCGAATACCGGCTTCGGGTACGCTCCCACGAGCGTATCCACGTGCCGCCCGTCCTTGAAGAATAGGATACTCGGAATCGAGCGCACGTTGAAGCGCATCGCTGTCTTCTGGTTGGCGTCCACGTCCACCTTGGTCACCTTCAGCTTGCCGACGTACTCGCCGGCGAGCTGGTCGAGGATCGGCGTGACCATGTGGCAGGGCCCGCACCACGTCGCCCAAAAATCGACGATGGCGAGCCCTTTGTGCTGCTCGACCTCCAGGCCGAACGTCGCGTCCGTGACCGCCACGAGATGTTCCGCTGCCATGACCTCTCCACTCCCTCTGGTGCAATCGTTATGTTCACGGGCAACATGACCGCGTCGCGCGTTCGTGTCTCCCATGTGGGCATCGCCGTCCCGTCGATCGACGCCGCCCTGCCCTTCTACCGGGACGTGCTCGGCCTCGAGCCGGGGCATCCGGAAACGGCCGATGGCGCCACCATCGTCGCCCTGGCGCTGGGCGACGTCCACGTCGAGCTGCTGGAGCCGAGCGATCCCGACGGCCCCGTCGCGCGGTTCCTCGCCAAGCGGGGGCCCGGCATTCATCACCTGTGCTACCGCGTGCCCGACCTCGACCAGGCGCTCGAACGCTGTCGCGCCGCGGGGTATCGTCTCATCGACGACCTCCCGCGGCGCGGCGCCGGCGGCCAGCGCATCGCTTTCGTGCACCCGAAGGCGACCGCGGGCATCCTGCTCGAGCTCACCGAATAGCTGAACACTCGAGCGGCTCGCCCGGTTCCACCGGCCTCAGCGCTTGCACGGCTCCGAGGGGTTGCCGACCGCCGCGAGGTCGGTGCCGACGACGAGCCAACGACCGTCTTTCGCGTGTGCGAGCTCGATCGGAACCACCACGGTGCACGAGGTCGCCCGCTGCAGCTCGACCCGGAACACGCGTCGCTCGTCCTTGCTCGCCACGGGGAGCGGGCCTTCGATCACGCGATACCCGACGTGGTTGAGATAGATCTGGAGCACGGTGAGGCGCTGCTTCAGCTCCTCGCTCTTCATCCATCCGGAGGCGGGACCGCGCTCCGTGCCCCACAGGGCCTTCATGTGCTCGAGGTCGTTCGCCTTGACGGCGGACATGAACTGCGCCAGCGATTCCGGCAGCGACTGCGGCGCGGGCGTCTGCGACCCACGTCCGCCCCCGCACGCGAGGGCGCCCAGCGCGACGAGCACCAGCAGTCGTGGCCTCACGAACGCGTCCTCGAGTGGGTCGGAGTGACCCGAAGGTAAGACGGCATGCGGCTCTACGTCAACATTGATCACGTCGCGACGTTGCGCGAAGCGCGCCGCACCGACGAGCCCGACCCGGTGCGGGCCGCGGCGGCCGCGGAGCGCGCCGGCGCGGACGGCATCACCGTGCACCTGCGCGAGGACCGGCGCCACATTCAGGACGCCGACGTGCGCGCGCTCGCCGCGTCGGTGCGCACCGTGCTGAACCTCGAGCTCGGGGCGGCACCGGAGATCGTGCGCATCGCGGCGCGCATCGCGCCGTTCCAGGCGACGCTCGTCCCCGAACGACGTCAGGAGATCACGACCGAAGGCGGTCTCGCGTTGCAAGGCCCCACCCGTAAGATTGGAGCGGCGGTGCGGAACCTGAAGCGCGCCGGCATCCGCGTGAGCCTGTTCATCGACCCCGACCGCGCCACCATCGATCGGGCCGCCGAGCTCGAGGTGCCCGCGATCGAGCTGCACACCGGCCGCTACGCCCGCACGTGGCGCAAGAGCGACGCCGCGTTGCGCGCGCTCGAGCGCGCGGCGGCCCACGCCCGCGCCCGCGGCCTCGCGGTCCACGCCGGACACGGCCTGACCTACGAGAACGTGCAACCCGTCGCCGCCATCCCCGAGATCGAAGAGCTCAACATCGGGCACTCGATCGTCGGCAACGCGGTGTTCTGGGGAATGGAAGAGGCGGTGCGCCGCATGCGGCAGTTGGTCGACGAGGCCCGAAAGGCTTAGCTTGGTAGCTCCATGACCGGACCTCCCCCTCCCGCTCCCAAACCGCTCGGCATGTCCGACTTCTTCGCCCTCGAGGCGGGGGAGTACCTCGAGCGGCTGGACGGGCTGCTCGCCGCGAGCGACAGCCCCAACGTCGACGAGCTGGTCCGCCTCGCTCGGGCGCTGCGCGGCAGCGCGCTCATGGCCAACCACCACGCCATCGCGCGCACCGCCGCCGCGCTCGAGGCCCTCGCGCGGGCGGTGCGCGAGGGGCGGCGGGCCTGGGATGCGCAGAGCAAGCAACTGGCGGTCCGCGGTGTGGACGACCTCAAGATCTTCGTACGCCGCGCGCCGGCCTGGAGCGACGCCGACACCGCCAAGGCGGAAGCGCTCGCGCAGGAGCTCGAGCAGCTCGCCGGGCGGCCCTCGGCCCAGGTGCGGGCGGCGGAGGCCTTGGGCCTGGACGCGGGCGCGCGGGCGTTCGTGGCCCGTGAAGGGGCGGCAATCGCGAGCGCGCTCGACCGGGCGGCCCAGGCGCTGCGCGCCAACCCGCTCGCGCACGACCCGTTACAGCACGTGCTGCGGGCGCTGCAGCCATTGCGCGGTCTCGCCGCCGTGAACGACCTGCCCCCGCTCCCCGACCTGCTCGAGGGGATCGAGCGCGCCATCGCCGAGCTGTCGCGCGCCGGCATCGACCCGCCCGCCCACGTGAGCGAGCTGTTTCAGGCCGGGGCCACGGCGATCGCCCGGGCCGCCCGCGAAGTCGCCGAGCGCGGCCGCCCCGACCCCGAAGGTCCGGACTTCCGCCAGTTCGCCGCTCAGCTCGTCCGGTTCATGGAGAGCGAGCCCGACGTGGTGTCGATCGGGACGCTCTACTACAGCGACTCGGGCCCGCACATCGTGTCCCGCGGCATTCCGGCCGCCCGCCCTTCGACCCTGGGCCGACTGGAGCTCGTGAGCCACGGCGACCACCTGCGCCAGGCGGCCGACTCGCTGGAACGGGCGCCGTCCGCGACCCAGCGCGAGCTGCGCGCCCACACGCTCGGCACCACGTTCCGCGCGCTCGCCAACGCCGGGGGCGGTGCGCTCGCCGACCGGGTGGCGCAATTCGCGATCGCCGCGCGCGAGGCCGTCGCGTCCGGCGTCGCGGTCACGAGTCCGGCCGCCATTGCCGCCGAGCTCCGCCGCGCCGGCGACGTGCTGGCGCGCTCGGGCGGCGGCGATGAAGAAGCGCTCGCGGCGGAGCTCGATGCGATCACGGCGGCGATCCGCGCCGTGAAGCCGGGCGCACCGGCGCCGCTGCCGCGCCCAGTCGCTTCCTCTCCCCCACCCGCTCCCCCTCCCCCTTCCCCCCCCCAACCGCCGGCGCCGCGCGCCGAAGAACCGGTGCCCGAGACGGCCGACCTGGTGGGCTCCTGGACCTCATATCAGCGGCTGTCGGGGGGCGGGATCGGCCCGGCGTCACTGGAGGAGCTGCTCACCGGCCCCCGGGCGACCGTTCCGCCCGCCTCGCCCTCCACGGAACCTGAGCCGGCGGTGGTCGACGTCCGCAGCCTGCTATATCGTGGTGACCGCGCGCTGGCGCGCGCCCAGGAGCTGCGCGCCGCCGCGCGGCAGGCGACCGGCGACTCGCTCCGCGCCCTCGTCGACGAAGTCTGCGACCTCGTTGCCCTCGCCCTCGAGCCCAAGCCCGGTTCCGCTCGCTCCTAACCGCGCCGCCGCCTCGCGCTGGGCGTGGATCGTGGGACTCGGGATCACGCTCGGGCTCCTGGCGTGGGCGCTGCACGGCGTCAATGCCCGCGATCTGGTGGACGGCGTGCGCCGGGCGGACCGCGGGCTCATCCTCGCGACCGTCGCGCTCGCGACCCTCACGTTCCCGATCCGCACCGTCCGCTGGAGGCTCATCCTGCGCGACGTGGGCGGCGGCGCCTATCCCGTGGGCGCGCTGTGGCACGCCACTGCGATCGGCTTCATGGCGAACAACCTGCTCCCGGTGCGCGCCGGCGAGTTCGCGCGGGCCTACGTGGCGTCGCGCCAGCTCCCGGTGCGCTTCTCGACGGCCCTCGCATCGGTGGGGGTGGAGCGGGTGTTCGACGGGTTGATGCTCGTGAGCCTGATGAGCCTCGCGATCGCGTCGTCCACGTTTCCCCACCAGGCCGACATCGGCCGGACGTCCGTCTCCGCGATCACCACGACCGCGGCCGCCTTTTTCGGAGTCGTGCTGGTGGTGGCGGTGCTGGTGGTGCATCGCCCCGCGCCCTGGCTCGCGCTGCTCGGTCGCGCGACGCACGCCGTCCTGCCCGCCCGCCTCGCGGATCGGATCACCCGGATCGCCGATGGACTGGTCGCGGGACTCGAGGTGCTCAAGAACCCGGGCCGCTTCGCCGCGGTCGTCTTCTGGTCGGTGGTGCTGTGGCTCGTGAACGCCGCGGCGTTTGCCGTGTGCTTCCGCGCGTTCGGGCTGCCCGTGCCCGCCGTGGGGGCGTTCCTGCTGCAGGGGATCATCGGGTTCGGCGTCGCGCTGCCGAGCTCACCTGGATTTGTCGGAGTGTTCGAGGCGGCGACGCGGGCGACGCTCGGCCTGTACGGCATCGACGCGACTCGCGCCGTGAGTTACGCCGTCGCTTATCACGTGAGCACGTTCCTGCCGATCACGCTGCTGGGGCTGTACTCGCTCTCGCAGCTGCGGTTGCGCCTCGGCGAGCTCCGCACCGCGGCGACGACGGGTGGTTGAGCGTGGCATCGCCCCCGGACCGCGTCCGCACGTCCGCTCACGCCAAGCTCAATCTCTTCCTCCGCATTCTGGCCCGGGAGGCGGGGGGCTACCACCAGATCGAGACCGCGTTCGCGCTGCTCGAGCTCGCCGATGAGTTGACCGTATCACGCTCTCCGGGAGCGGGGGACGTCGCGCTCACGGTCCACGGGCCTGACCTGGGCCCGGCCGAGGAGAACCTGGCGGTCCGCGCGGCGCGCGCCGTGCTCGACGCGACGGGTCACAGGTTCGGCGTGGCGATCGAGCTCACCAAGCGCATCCCCGTTCGCGCCGGTCTGGGCGGCGGGTCGAGCGACGCGGCCGCGACGCTGCATGCCGTGAACGCGCTGGCGGGCGACGCCGTGCCGCGCCCCGAGCTGCTCCACTTCGCGGCCCGGCTCGGCGCCGACGTGGGGTTCTTCGCGAGCGGCGCGCCCGCGGCCGTGGCGTGGGGTCGCGGCGAGCGGCTGTTCCGACTCACGCCGCCCCCCCCCGCGCCGATCCTCCTCGCAGTGCCCACGCCGGGCGTCGCCACGCCCGATGCCTACCGCTGGTGGGACCAGCTCAATCCGGAGCGGCCGGTGCACGGCCCGGTCGTGCTCGCCCAAGACGCGTTCGCGACCTGGGGCAGCATCGGGCGGCTGGGCGGGAACGACTTCGAGATTCCGGTCTTCGGCAAGCATCCTCCGCTGCGGGCCCTGTTCGAGCGGCTCGCCGCCACGCACCCCTATTGGGTGCGGCTGTGCGGCTCGGGCAGCGCCGTAGCCGCCGTGTACGCGAGCGAGCGGCTGCGCGACGATGCCAGGATGCAGCTGGGCGAGAAGCAGCAGCGGCTCATCGACACCACGACGAGGGCCGTGCCGGCGGGCGGGCCGGAGCCCCTTCCCTAGTCGGCGGCGGGACCGCTTTTTTCAAGGATGCCGGAGCAACTAGTGGGAACCGTGGTGCACTATTTCAAAGGACCGGGTGTCGCCGTGGTGCGGGTGACCGAGGGCACGCTGGCCGTGGGCGACAGCCTTCGGTTCCACGGACACACCACCGATTTCACGGCGTCGATCGTTTCGATGGAACTGAATCACCAGAAGGTTCCGCAGGCGAACGTCGGCGACGAGGTCGCGATTCAGGTGACCGAGCGCACGCGGCAGCATGATCAAGTCTTCAAGGTGACCCCATGAACGACGAGGCGTTCAATCTTTCTGTCCGCAAATTCCTGAAGCACTTCGGCGTCGACGCGCAGCGCGAGATCGAGAAGAGCGTCGACGCGGCCGTGCGCTCGGGCAAGCTCAAGGGTACGGAGACCCTGAAGGCGCGCGCCCGGCTCGAGATCCAGGGGTTGCCGCTGAACGTGGTGATCGAGCACGACATCACCCTGGCGTAGCGCCGGCATGCGGACGGCAACGCTCGCAGTCGTCGCCCTCGCGTACGCGTGCGGGTCCTCGTCGCCCGAGGTCGCTCCCCCACCCGTGCCGGCGGCGGCCCCCGGCGCCCCCACCGCGGCCCGGCCGTCGATCGTCGCAACCGAGCAGTACTACGACATCGATGGATCGAGCACCGGCGCGCTGCGTGATCAGATCAACCGCCTCGGCCCCAAGGACGAGAGCGGTAAGTCGCGGGACGCGTTGACCGTGTGGAGTATCGAGTGGGGCTACGCGGCGACGTCACGTCCGGAGGGCTGCGTCCTGCGCGATGTGAAGGTCACGCTCAACGTCGCGATCACCCTGCCGCGCTGGAAGCCACAGGCGACGGCGTCCCCCGAGGTCGTGAAGGCGTGGCAGAGCTACGTGAAGGCGGTCCGGCTGCACGAGGCCGGGCACCGCACCATCGCCGAGCGCAACGCCCGCGAGGTGTTCGCCGCGCTCACGCCGCTGCGTGGGATGAATTGCGACTTGCTCTCCGCCGAGGCGTCGCGCGTGGCCGAGCAGATCGTGGCTGACGGGCGGGCGAGGAACCGCGCCTACGACGTGGACACCAAGCACGGGCAGACGCAGGGGGTGGTGCTGGGGCCGTGAACGACCTCCCACAAGCAGAAGCCCCCGAGAGGCCCTAGCCGACCCTCGGGGGCTAGCCGCTCAGTCGCCGAGGCGAGTGAGCGTTTCGCTTCGCTTGTGGCCGTTTGCTTGACTCACGGCCCCACCTCCTCGGGTGGTGTTCGACCCTACCGTACAATTCCGACTTGGTGCGCGCAACTGTGGTGCGCCCGCAACGTCGGCGTTGGGAAATTTTTGGACTCGGCAAGGAACGCCTGACCCGAGACGTCGTGTAGGGCGCAGCATGCTGCGCCCCTACGGCTTACGGGGTCATAATGTAGATTCTTGCCGTCGCGCTGGCCCCTCGTCCAACGGCAGGACACCAGACTTTGGATCTGGGAATGGTGGTTCGAATCCACCGGGGCCAACTCGCGCAGCCTCGTTACGTGAGGCGTCGCTACCACGTAATCTTGAACCGTCTGATCGCCGCGAAGCGGGGGAAGTCCCAGCCCGACAACTTCCGGCCCGGTGCGGGATCCGTTGACCGTAGCGCAGTCTTTCCAATAACCTGCAGGCCGGTAGCCTCCTTGCGGTGTGATCGGGCCAGACACCAGGCAGCATCGGGCTCCGGTGTCTCGTTCGGGTCGAGAGGAGTTCGCTTGAACACCGTCATTATCCACTCGCGGCGCTCGAAGACGTCAGGCCCAGGGAGGTCCGGTCCTTTCCAGTCGAGCGCGGCCACCCAGTTCATGCCCTCAGTCTTGTGACTATTGTCCGCGGCGAGCACTATCGCCGCTCCCCACTCTCGGTTAGGCAGGCGAACTGCGAGACACGTCCCGGCTTCGTACACTGCCTGGTGCTTCTTGGGAGGGCGGCGCTTGCGAGGTCTTTCCTTGGGCTTACTTAGTTGCTCAAGGAATCGAGTCAGGATCTGCTGGCGTTTCGCCAACAGCTTGCTGCCCGCCTCCCGCCACCGCTCCAAACCCTCACCAGTGGTGACGATGCGCTCCACGCGCGCAAGAACGTCGGCGTCAAGGGCACCACACTCCCATTGCGCTTTCGAGAGCCAACCAGATCAGCGGACCCTCACCCATGGCTTCGAGGGATGCTCGATACTCCTCCTCGATGCGACGGCGGATTTCGCTGAGCTCGGTACCCGCACCGTACAGTTCCCAGAACTCGTCGTAGAGGTCCCGCGCAGTGTCATCCGATAGAATCCCGGTACCCCACGTGCCCATCGATGCCTCCTTACTGACCAGGCTTAGTTGCTGACCAGGCTCCCTCTTCGCGTCGTGATCTCATCAGCTGGAGATGAGCGCCATTGCCACGCACCCTCAGACGAGGTACCGTGAAATCCGCGAGAACGGCCAATCCCACTTCACGTGTAAGGCAATGACCACTCACCCCACGCCGCGCAGAACCCTTTTCACCGTCGCGTTGTGCTGCCTCCTCCCACAATCCACCATCGCACAGGGCCTTCCGCGCGCCCGTCCCGAGGACGTAGGCCTCTCGGCCACCGCACTTGAGCGCATCGCGCCAACGCTGCAATCGTACGTGGACTCGGGACAGTTCCCCGGCTTCCTCGCCGTCATCGCTCGGCACGGCAAGCTGGCGTACCTGTCTGCCGGGGGCTGGATGGATGTGGAACACCGGCGCGCCATGATCCCCGACGCGGTGTTTCGCATCTATTCCCTGACCAAGCCGATCGCGAGCACGGCCGTCATGCAGCTGTATGAGCGTGGCACGCTGCGGCTCGACGACCCGGTCTCGAAATACATTCCCGCGTTCGCGGCAGTGAAGGTCTACGCCAGCGGCGGAGCCGCGACGCCGGTGCTGCGGGATGCCGAGCGGCCGATGACCCTGGCCGACCTGCTGACGCACACGTCGGGGTTGACCTACGGCTTCATCGGCAACACGCCCGCCGATTCGATCTATCGCCGCGCGGGCCTCAACAACCCTCACTGGACTCTGGCCCAGCTGTCCGACAGCCTGGCGCACCTCCCGCTGGCATTCTCGCCGGGGTCACGCTGGAACTACAGCTATTCCATCGACGTCCTGGCACGCGTCGTCGAGGTGGTGTCGGGCATGACGTTCGATCGCTACCTCGACAGCGCCCTGTTCCGGCCGCTCGGCATGTCGATGACCGCCTTCCACGTCACGCCCGCGATGGCGGGGCATGTGACGACGGCGTACATGCGTGGACCCGATGGGAAACTGCAGGCCACCGTGCCGGCGATCGCACCGGAGTTTACGTCCGAGGGCAGGATGCTCTCCGGCGGAGGAGGCTTGCTCTCGACCGCGAACGACTACCTCCGCTTTGCTCAGATGCTGTTGAACGGCGGTGAGCTGGAGGGGCGTCGCGTCCTCAAGCGCGAAACGGTGGCCCTGATGATGCGCAACCACCTGCCTCCCGAGCTAACGCCGATTCCCCCGGTGACACCCGATTGGCCTCCCGGCAAAAACGGCTTCGGGTACGGAGGTGCCGTGCGGGTCGATTCGGAAACGACGCCCCCCGGATCACCGGGCACGTTCCGCTGGGCCGGGGCCGCGTCGACCTTTTTCTGGGTCGATCCGCAGGCCGATCTGATCGCGATGGTGTGGACACAGCACCTCCCGCCCGCGTGGTCGCTGGACGCGCGGTTCCAGCGCCTGGTGTACGCCAGCGTGAAGGGGAAGTGAGCATCAACCACGCCGCCCTCGGCCTGCTGCTCGCCGTGGGGCCGCTCGCGGCCCAGAACACGCCGCTCGACGCCTTTCGCGGCAACATCGCGGCCATTCATTCCCGCAACCGCGCCGCCTATCTCTCGCACTACCTCCACACCCCCGCACTCGCGCGCGTCGGCCCAGACGGTCTGCGCCAGGGCTATGACACCTTCGCCGCGGGCGTGGGTACCTCGTGGCCAGATACTCTCGTAGCCACCCAGTTTCGCATCGTCCCCGTGACGCCCGACGTGGTCTACGGGGCGTACCGCTACCGCGTGGTGGACTCGAGCGGCAGCGTGCGCGGCGTGAGCGAGCGCGTGTTCGTTCGCACACCCGAGGGATGGAAGATCGCGGTCACCACCGCGTTCCCCACGCCGGACGCGACGCCACCGCCCTTAGCGATCGTCGGGGCGACGCTGGTGGACGGTACGGGCGCCGCCCCCGTGCGCGACGCCGTGGTCGTGACGCGGAACGGCCGCATCGCATGCGCCGGCGCCCGCATGAGCTGCCCCGTTCCCCCCGACGCCGACAGCGTCCGCGCCACCGGCAAATGGATCGTCCCGGGCCTGATCGACACCCACGTGCATTTCTCCCAGACCGGCTGGGTGGACGGCCGACCGGACGCCCTCGACCTGCGGGCCCGCTACCCCTATGAGGCGGTGGAGGCTGAGCTGCACCGGCGGCCGGACCGATTCTTTCGCTCCTACCTGTGCAGCGGCGTCACGTCGGTGTTCGACGTGGGTGGCTACGCCTGGACGCTCGACCTCCAGACAAGCACCGGGCGCTCGACCACCGCACCGCGCGTCGTGGCCGTCGGGCCGCTGCTCTCGACCATCGACCCCTGGCTCAACCTGCCCGATCAACGCCAGTTCATCTATATGGCGGACGAGGCCACGGTGCGTCAGGCGGTCCGCGCTCACAAGGCATGGGGCGCCGCGGCCATCAAAGTGTGGTACATCATGCCGCCCCAGCCGCCGGACACGGCGCGCATGTCGGCGCTGGTGCATGCCGCCGGCGACGAAGCCCGCAAGGTCGGGCTGCCGCTGATCGTCCACGCCACCGGCCTGTGGGAGGCGAAGGACGCGCTCCGTGCCGGAGCGCGGGTGCTGGTGCACTCGGTCTGGTCCGCACCGGTGGACGACGAGTTTCTCGCGCTGGCCCGCCGCGCGGGGGCGATCTACGTGCCCACGCTCACCGTGCCGGACGGCTATGGCCAGGTGACGGCGCGCCACTTCCTGCCTGACCGCGGGGCGCTGCGGTGCGTCGATCGCGCGACGCGCGCCAAGGCGTTCGCCACCGATACGGTCGCCCTCGCGCAGGCCCCGCCGCAGTCGCTGCGCCAGCGGCTCGGCCGCATCGTCCGCTCCCTTGCGCCCGGACTCGGCAGCACCCGGCGCCACGACCAGGGCGCCCTGAACCTGAAGCGGGTGTTCGACGCCGGCATCCCCGTCGCGCTCGGAACCGACGCCGGGAACCCGCTCACGCTGCACGGCGCGTCGGTGTTCCGGGAGCTCGAGGCGATGCAGGCGTCGGGCCTCGCACCGCGTGATGTCCTCGTCGCCGCGACGCGCAACGCCGCGCGGGCGCTCGACCTCGACAGCACGGGAACCGTCACCGGCGGCGCCGTGGCCGACCTGCTCGTCCTGGACGCCGACCCCCTCGCCGACATTCGGCATCTGCGCGACATCGCCCTCGTCATTCACCGGGGCGAGGCGTACACCCGGCGCGAGCTGGAATACCCGTAGCAGGAACGCGAAACGGCGTCCGTGCGCCACTGCTCGCGCACGGACGCCGTCTTGTCCCGACGCCGCGTCAGGCCTGCAGCTTCTGCAGCGCGGCTTGCGCCGCCTTCTTGGCGACCTCCACCCTGCCCGACTTCCCCTGCTTCACGGCCTGCCGGAGATTCCTGATGGCAGCCTCAAGCTTGGGGCTGCGATGCTCCTTCTCGGCAGCCTCGGCGTGCGTCAACGCTTCTTGCGCGTGTTGGACCACGAGGTCCTTCTGTCCCGAGTTCCCCGCGTCGATCGCCGCCTGGGTCTCCTTGACCGCCTCCGTGACGTGTTCCCCCTGCATCGCCTGGGCGGAGCTCACGGCACTGGTGAAGAATACAAAGGCGGCGGCCAGGGTGGCCGCCAGGATCGTTCGATTCATGATGCCTCCCTTGCTAAGTGGTGAGTGCGGCACCTTTCCCCAACAGTGCCCCGCCCTTGGTACAGGCGGCGGGTGAGGAGGGGTTCCATGCGCAACTGGGGCCGGGGCGGCCCGGGGGTGGCATCGACTGCTGCAGCGATGCAACTTTTCGCGCTGCACCGCCCGTCAACGTTCCTTCTTGCAAACGAGGTCTCGTCCCGCATGCACACGATCGCCCGCGCGCTCGTTGCGTCCGCCCTCGGCGCGCTGCTCCTCGCCGCCGCTCCCTCCCCCACCACCGACCTGCGCGGCTACTCCACCGACGCGGCGAAGGCCGAGCGGGACTGGGAGGCCAAGCTCCGCGCTATCCCGTCGCCCGACTCGTTGCGCGAGTACATGCGCCGCCTCTCGGCGCGGCCGCACCACGTCGGCTCGCCGTACGACAAGGACAACGCCGAGTGGATCCTCGCCAAGTTCAAGAGCTTCGGATTGGACGCGCGGATCGAGACGTTCGACGTGTTGTTCCCCACACCCAAGGAGCGGGTGGTGGAGCTGGTGGCACCCACGAAGTTCGTCGCCAAACTGCAGGAGCCCCCGGTCGCGGGCGACCCCACCTCGAGTCAGCTGGCGGAGCAGCTGCCGACCTACAACGCCTACTCGATCGACGGCGACGTCACCGCCCCGCTGGTGTACGTGAATTACGGCGTGCCCGCCGATTATGAGCAGCTCGAGCGCATGGGGATCTCGGTCAAGGGCGCCATCGTGATCGCGCGCTATTTCGGATCGTGGCGCGGCATCAAGCCCAAGGTGGCGGCCGAGCACGGGGCCGTGGGCTGCATCATCTACTCCGATCCGCGGGAGGACGGGTACGCCCATGGCGAGGTGTACCCGCAGGGTCCGTGGCGGCCCAAGGACGGCGTGCAGCGCGGCAGCGTGATGGACATGCCGCTCTATCCCGGCGATCCGCTCACCCCCGGGATCGGGGCGACCAAGGACGCCAAGCGCCTGGCCGTGAGTGAAGCCCCCACGATCACCAAGATTCCCGTGCTGCCGATTTCCTACGGCGACGCGCAGCCGCTGCTGGCGGCGCTGCGCGGTCGCATGGCGCCGGCCGAGTGGCGCGGCGCCCTCGGCATCACCTACCACCTCGGTCCCGGGCCCGCCCGCGTGCATCTGCGGGTCAAGTCCGACTGGAGTCTGAAGCCCCTGTACGACGTGATCGCGCGCATCCCGGGCGCGGTCGCGCCGGACGAGTGGGTGGTCCGCGGCAATCATCACGACGCCTGGGTGAACGGCGCGGAAGACCCGATCTCGGGACTGGTGCCGTTGCTGGAAGAGGCGCGCGCCTACGGGCAGCTCCTCAAGCAGGGCTGGAAGCCGCGCCGCACCATCATCTACGCGGCCTGGGACGGCGAGGAGCCGGCCTTGCTCGGCTCGACCGAGTGGGTCGAGGCCCATGCCGACGAGCTGGCCGCCAAGGCCGTCGCGTACCTGAACAGCGACACCAACAACCGCGGGTACCTGAACATCGGCGGCTCGCACTCGCTCGAGAATTTCATCAACGACGTGGCGCGCGATATCGAAGATCCCGAAACCAAGCTCACGGTATGGAAGCGGGCCCAGCTCCATGCCATCGCCGACGCGACCTCCGCGGACGCCCGCCAGGAAGCGCGCCAGCGGGCCGACCTGCGCATCGATGCCCTCGGGTCCGGGTCGGATTTCACGCCGTTCCTGCAGCACGTCGGGATCGCCACGTTGAACCTCGGCTACGGCGGTGAAGGCGGCGGCGGCATCTATCACTCGATCTACGACGACTTCAAATGGTTCACCACCTTCGACGACACGTCGTTCGTGTACGGGCGCGCCCTGGCCCAGACCGTGGGCACCGCGGTGTTGCGCCTCGCCGATGCCGAAGTCCTGCCCTATCAGTTCACCGGGATGGCCGAGACGGTGGCGAAGTACACCAAGGAGGTGGAGAAGCTCGCGAAGGACAAGCAGGACGAGATTCGCGAGCGAAACCGCGAGCTCGACGAGGGCCTGTTCACCGCCACCGCTGATCCGCGCGAGCCCGAGGTGCCCCCGGCAAGGGAAGCTCTTCCGCCGTTTCTCAACTTCGCGCCGCTCGACAACGCGACCGATGCGCTGACGCGCGCGGCGGAACGCTACGAGAAAGCCCTGGGGCGCGCCCAGGCCAATGGCGGCGCGGCCCTGGCCAAGCCGGACGCGCAGTCCGTGAACGCTACCTTGCTCCGCTCGGAGCGCGCACTGACGACCGCGGCCGGACTGCCACGCCGGCCGTGGTATCGTCACGCGGTCTATGCGCCCGGCTTCTACACGGGCTACGGCGTGAAAACACTTCCAGGCGTGCGCGAGGCGATCGAGCAGAAAAACTGGTCCGAGGGCGACGCGCAAATCGAGGCGGCCGGCAAGGCGCTCCAGGCCACGGCGGACGTGATCGAGCGTGCGGCCGGGCAGCTGGAAAAGGCGGCGCCGTGAGGATATGGAGGCCACGACCGCGGAGCAGGCGATCGAGCGGCACGGCGGGGAAGCCTCGGGCGTCCGCGACCGGTTCAAGGCCCTCGCCGTCGCGGACCGGGGGGACTTGATGAAGGCGGGCCAATGTGATTAGCATCACTCCGCCTATACACGCGCTCCCTGCTCGGTATGCCTCTCCTCTCAGTCGAAGGCGTTTCCAAACGATTCGACGGCGTGACCGCCGTGGACCAGGTCTCGTTCGCCGTGGACCGTGGCCAGGTGGTGGGATTTCTGGGCCCCAACGGGGCCGGGAAATCCACGACCATGCGCATGATCACTCAGTACTACGAGCCGGACACGGGTGACATCAAGCTCGACGGCGTACCGCTCGCCGACGCGGCGCGCGAGGCGAAGCGCCGCATCGGCTACCTCGCCGAAAACAATCCGCTGTATGGCGATATGCTGGTGTGCGACTACCTGGGCTTCATCGCCGACCTGCGAGACCTCGCCGGCGCCGGGCGTCGCCAGGCGCTGCACGAGGCCGTCACCGGCACGGGCATCGAGACGGTGTACTACCGGCCCATCGGCGAACTCTCGAAGGGATACCGCCAACGGGTGGGCCTCGCGCAAGCGATCCTGCACCGCCCCGATCTGCTGGTCCTGGACGAGCCCACCGAAGGGCTCGACCCGAATCAGCGCCTGGAGATCCGCAGGCTGATCGGCGCGCTCGGCAAGGACCGCACCGTGATCCTGTCGACGCACGTGCTCCCGGAGGTGCAGCACACCTGCTCTCGCCTGCTCATCATCAGTCGCGGCAAGATCGTGGCCGACGGACCCGTGGAGCGGCTCATCCAGCAAGCGGAAGGCGCGGTCGAGATCGCCGTCGAGGCCGCCGGCACGGGCGTCGCGGAGGCGTTGGGCCAGCTCCCCGGCGTGCGCCAGGTGAGTCCGGCAGGCCCGGCGACGAATGGTCGGGTGGCGGTCACGCTCACCGCCGATCGCTCGACCGATCTGCGGCCCGAGATCTTCGGACTCGCCAAGGCCCGCGGCTGGACGCTGTACGAGCTGCATCAGGCGGCTGGGAGCCTCGAGGACCTGTTCCATCAGCTGACGAGTCAGCCGGAGCGGTGACGTGAGCCCGATCCGCACCATCGCGCGACGCGAGCTGAAGGCGTTGTTCGACCAGCCCGTCGCCTACATCCTGCTCGTCGTGTTCACGGGCGTGAACGCGCTGCTGTTCTTCCGCGAGGTGGAGGTCTACAACATCGCGTCCTTGCGGCCGATGCTCGACTTCCTTCCCTGGCTGCTGCTGTTCCTGGTGCCGGCCGTGACGATGCGGGCCCTGGCGGAAGACATGCGCTCGGGTACGTTCGAGGTCGTGCTGGCGCAGCCGATCACGGAGCTCCAGCTGCTGCTCGGCAAGTACTGCGGTCAGGTGCTGTTCCTGCTCATCGCGCTCGCGATCACCCTCACGGTCGCGCTCGGGCTCGCGCTCGGCACTGCGCCCGAGCTCGGCATCGTCGTGGCCCAGTACGTGGGCGCGGCCCTGCTCGTCGCGGGACTGACCGCCGTCGGCGTGTGGGCATCGAGCGTGAGTCAGAACCAGATCACGGCGTTCATTGTCGGCGTCTTCGTGATGTTCCTGCTGATCTTCGTGGGACTGGACCAGCTGCTCGTGGGATTGCCGCCCCGCCTCGGCGCGATCGCCGGCGCGCTCGGCGTGCTGTCGCATTTCAGCCAGATCGCCCGCGGCGTGATCGACCTGCGCGACGCCGTGTACTTCGTGACGCTCGCGGCCCTGTTCCTCGTGCTCGCGTACTTCGCCCTGCTCTCCCGCAAGCTCACGGCGCGCGGCGAGGCGCTTAAGCGCCTCCGCCTGGCCACCGTGCTGCTCGCCGTGGGCGTCGTCGTCGTGAACCTGCTCGGCGGAAACATCGGCGGCCGGATCGACCTCACGCCCGGCCGGGCGTTCACGCTCGCACCGGCCACCAGGCAGCTGCTGCGCACGCTGCCGGACCTCGTCACCATCAAGCTGTTCGCGTCCAGCGCCCTGCCCAAGGAGATCGAGTCCACGCAGCGCGACGTGGACGACTTGCTGCGCGACTACCGCGCGGCGGGGCGCGGCAAGGTGAAGCTCGTCATCCAGGACCCGTCGGCCGACAGCGCCGCCCAGCGCGAGGCCCGCTCGAGCGGTATTCCCCCGGTGCAGTTCAACGTCCTGGGACAGGGAGAGCTGTCGGTGAAAGAAGGGTATCTCGGCCTGGCGGTTCGGTACGCCGACGCCGTCAAGACCATCCCCTTCATCCAGCAGACCAACGACCTTGAGTACCGCCTCACGTCGGACATTCGGGCGCTCACCCACCCGGAGCGGTCCAAGATCGCGTTCGGGGAGATCAGCGACGCCGCCGCGGCGCGCGGCCGCCGCAGCTTCGAGGAGCTGCGCGAGCAGCTCGGCGCGAACCACACCGTCACCACGTTCGCGCTCACCGACACGACGATCGCGCCCGATGTGAAAGCGATCGCCGTCGCGGGCACGCCCGACTCGCTCAATCCCGCCCAGCTCGCGCGGCTGCATGCGTTCCTCGACCGCGGCGGCAGCCTGCTCGTGATGGCGGGCGGCATGACCCTCTCCGACCAGGGACCGCTCGCCATGTCGCGGCGGGTGGGCTGGAATGAGCTGCTCAAGCCCTACGGTGTCTCCATCGCCTCGAACATGGTGTACGACCTGGCGTCCAACACGCAGGTGGGGATCCCGGCGCAGTTCGGCCAGGTGCTCATCCCCTATCCGTTCTGGCTGCGGGCGCTCAGCACCCGCCGCTCGCCGGTGAACGCGGACTTGGGACCGGTGATGCTGCCGTGGGCGAGCCAGATCGATACGGGCAAGGCCGCCGCGGGCGTGACACCGCTGCTCGTGACCAGCCGGGCGGCAGGCGTGCAGGAGACCACCGCCTTCATCCAGCCGGGCAGCCCGCTGAGCCGTGACAGCCTGCGGCCGCGGATCGTCGCGGTGCTCGCGGCGCCCTCCCCGGCGCCGTCCGGCGCCGCGCCGCGCGGCCGCGTCGTGGTGATCGGCAGTGGCGACTTCGCGAGCGACCGCTACGCCCGCAATTCGCCGACCAACATCGTGCTGGTGCAGAACGCGATCGACTGGCTATCCCAGGACGACGCCCTGATCGCGATCCGCTCGAAGGACCGCTCCCCCCCGCCCCTTGTGTTCTCGAGCAGCGTGACGCGCGGCGCCGCGAAGTACGGCAATCTCATCGGCGTGCCGCTGCTCTTGATCGCGGCCGGGATCACGCGTCTCTTGCGCCGGCGCCGGACGACGCGGCGGGTGTATCGACCGCTCGCCGCGACGGCATGAGACGTTGTACGTCATCCGTTATCCGTCATCCGCAGGTGCGATGAACCTGGGAGCTACGGATGACGGATGACGGACAACGCATCACGGAGACGGACAAATGAGTTCGAAGCACCTCAGAATCGTCGCCGTCGGCCTGGCCGTGCTGCTCCTGCTGTGGGGTGGCAGCGAGCTCTTCTCCCGCGGCTCGGACACGGTGACCGGGTCGCTCGCGCTTCCCCGGCTCGCCCCGGCCGACGTCGACTCGATCGTGCTGGTGAAGGGAGCCGACACGGTCGTGCTGGCGAAGCAGGCTGCGACCGCATGGAGTGTCAACGGCCATCCGGCCGTGCCGGTGGACGTGACCGACCTGCTCACGGCCCTCAAGGACACTGTTCATCCGGAGCTCGTGGCGCAGGACGCCTCGTCATTCGGGCGCCTCCAGGTCGACAGCGCCGCTGGCCGCTGGCTGCGCGTGTTCCACGGCGGCAAGCCCGTGCTGCAGCTGATCGTCGGCGCGCGTGCCAGCGACTACCAGAGCGTCTACCTCCGTCGCCCGGGTGACGCGCACGTCTACGTCTGGCGCGGCCCGCTCGCCGGGCTGACCGAGCGGCGCGCCGACGACTGGCGTGACAAGCGGATCGCCGCCCTCGTGCCCGACAGCATTACCGCGCTGGACGTCGAGCGCGGCAAGGACCGGTATGCCCTGAAGCGCGTGGGGAAGGCCTGGACGTTGCATGGCGGCGCCACCGATTCGGGCGCGGTGCACCGCTACCTCGACCGGCTCAAATCCATCACGGCCGCGGGGTTCGCGGCGCCCAAAGAAGTCGACTCGACCAAGGCCCTGCGTCCCAAACGCCGCCTCAGCGTGCGCGGGCGTGGTGGCCTCCTCCTGTCGCTCACGTTCGACTCCACCGCCACGGGCTTTGTAGTGCGCCACCTCGGCGGCGTGGGCGCCGCTGGCGGCGAGGGGGCCACCGTGTACCGCATGAACACCTGGGATGTGGACGGCATCACGCCCGCCAGCCGCTCGCTCGAGCCCACCAAGCCCACCACGCCCACCAAGCCCAAATAGCGCGCCCCAACCCCTTGGCGTGGTGCAGTTTGCTTTCTATTTTGCAGGGCTCACATGGCGGACCTTTCGCTCTCTCGGAGCCAGCTGTTGCTGCTCGCCGGCACGGCCAACCGGCCGCTCGCCGAGGAGATGGCCAAGCACCTGGGGCAGCCGCTGTGTGCGGTGACGATCCGGCGCTTCGCCGACGGGGAGATTTTCGTCAAGATCGACGAGAACGTGCGCGGGCGGGACGTGTTCATCATTCAGCCGACCAACCCGCCCGCGGAGAACTATCTGGAGCTGTTGTTTTTGATCGACGCGGCGCGCCGAGCGAGCGCGGCTCGCACCACGGCAGTGCTGCCGTATTTCGGCTACGCGCGCCAGGACCGGAAGGATCAGCCGCGCGTGGCGATCAGCGCCAAGCTGATGGCGAACCTGATCACGCACGCCGGAACGGATCGGGTGCTGGGAATGGACTTCCATTCCCACCAGCTGCAGGGGTTCTTCGATATCCCGGTGGACCACCTGTACGCGGCGCCGGTGTTCGTGAGCTACTTCCGGCTGAAGCAGCTGCACGATCCGGTCGTGGTGGCGCCGGACGTCGGGTCCGCTAAGATGGCCCGGGGGTTCGCCAAGCGTCTGAACGCGTCGCTGGCGATCATCGACAAACGGCGACCATCGGCCAACGTGGCCGAGGTCGTCAACGTCGTGGGCGACGTGGCGGACAAGGACTGCCTCATCCCCGATGACATGATCGACACGGCGGGGACGATCACGGAGGCGGCGGCGGCGCTGCAGCGGCTGGGAGCGCGCAAGATCTACGCGTTCGCGACCCACGCGCTCCTGTCGGGGCCCGCGGTGGAGCGGCTGCGCGCGTCGTGTATCGACGAGGTGGTGGTGGCGAACACCATCCGGATCCCCGAAGACCGGTGTTTCGAGAGGCTGAAGGTGCTGTCGATCGCCGGACTGATGGCGAAAGCGATCGGGTACGAGCATTCGAACCAGTCGGTGAGCTCGCTGTTCGACGACTTGCCGCTTACGACTTACGGCTGAGGACTGACGCATGGCCCAGACCATCTCTCTCACGGCGAGCCCCCGCCAGGCGACCGGCAAGGGTGGCGCGCGCCAGGCCCGCTTCCGCGGCAAGGTCCCCGCGGTCATCTACGGGCACGGGCGCGACACCCAACCGCTCGAGCTCGAGGCCAAGGCGCTCGAGAAGGCGCTCACCGGCATCGAGCCCGCCAGCACCATCATCGAGCTGGCCGTGGACGGCAAGGCGGCCGTGAAGACGCTGATCCGCGAGATCCAGCGGCACCCGCTGCGGCCCGACATCATTCACGTGGACTTCTACGAGATCCACGCCGCGGAGAAGGTCAAGCTCCGAGTTCCCGTGCATCTCGTGGGCAGTCCCGACGGCGTGCGCAACGCCGGCGGCGTGCTCGACCAGGTCACCCGCGAGGTGGAAATCGAGGTCCTGCCCGAGAACATCCCGGACCGCGTCGAGCTCGACGTCACCGCGCTCAAGATCGGCGACTCGCTGCACGTGCGGGAGTTGACCATCCCCAACGCCAAGATCCTCACCGAGGCGGACCTGACGATCGCGACCGTGGTGCCGCCGCGCGCCGAGGAGGTGGCGGCGCCCACCCCGGAGGCCGCGACCGAGGTCGCGGAGCCCGAGCTGATCCGCAAGGTGCGTGAGGGAGAAGAGGAAGAGGGCGAGGGAGCGGCCGAGGGCGCCGCGCCCGCCAAGCCCGAAGCCAAGGGTGGGGCGGGAGGCGGGGCGGCGGGGGGAGGGGCACCGGCCAAGCCCGACAAGGCGGAGAAGCCCAAGGGCGGCAAAGAGAGCTGACGCTTGCGCGCCGTGGTCGGCCTCGGCAACCCGGGGCCAGAGTACGCGGCGACGCGGCACAATGCGGGCTTCTGGCTGGCCGAGGCGCTCGTCGCGCACTGGGGCTTCCCCCCGTTCCGCCGCGGCGAGCGCGCTCGTTTCACCGAGGGTGAGGTGGACGGCGTGCCGGTCCGCATCCTCAAGCCCACGACCTACATGAACTCGAGCGGCGCGGCCCTCGCGTCCCTGCGCGCCGATCCGGCCTTCAACCCGGCGCGCGACCTGCTCATCCTGGTGGACGACTTTCAGATCCCCTCCGGCACGTTCCGGCTGCGGGGCGAGGGGTCGTCGGGCGGTCACAACGGCCTCAAGAGCATCGAGGCGGCGCTGCAGGCGCAGGCCTACGCGCGCCTGCGGATCGGCGTGGGCCCGCTTCCCGAGGGCATGAGCGATTGGTCCGAGTACGTGCTCGCGCCGTTCGATCCTGAGCAGCTCGAGCAGCTCCAGACGCTCAAACCGGAGCTGATCGCGGCTGTCGAGCAATGGCTACCCACGTGACGATATGCTGCGTCTCGGCATAGTCGGTCTCCCCAACGTCGGCAAGTCCACCCTGTTCAATGCGCTCACCTCGTCCAGGGCCGCGGCGGCGGAGAACTATCCGTTTTGCACCGTCGAGCCCAACGTCGGGGTGGTCGAGGTCCCCGACCCGCGGCTGGAACAGCTGAACGCGCTCGTCAAGCCCAAGAAGAAGGTCCCCGCGGTGGTCGAGTTCGTGGACATCGCCGGGCTCGTCCGGGGCGCGTCCCAGGGCGAGGGGCTCGGCAATCAGTTCCTGTCGCACATCCGCGAAGTGGACGCCGTCGTCCATGTGATCCGCTGCTTCGACGATCCCGACGTGGTGCACGTGATGGGCCCGGTGGATCCGGTGCGCGACCACGACGTAATCACGAGCGAGCTGGCCCTGGCCGACCTCGCGGTAGTGGAGCGGCGGCTCGACAAGACTCGCAAGACCGCGCGGGCCGGTGACAAGGAGGCCCAGGCCGAGCTCGTCGTGCTGGAGCGCGTGATGGCGGAGCTGAACGCAGGCCGCGGCGCGCGCGAGGCGGGCGAGAGCGCGGAGGCCGTCCGGTTCCTGCGACAGCTCGGCCTGCTCACGGCGAAGCCGATCCTGTACGCGGCCAACGTCAACGAGCCGGACCTGGCCGCGGGCGGCGGGCCCTGGCTCGACAAGCTGCGCGCCGCGGTCCAGGCGCACCACGAAGAAGCGGAGATCGTGCTGTTCTCCGCCAAGCTCGAGGCCGAGCTGGGCGAGCTGGCGGGCGATGAGCGGCGCGAATACCTCGCGAGCGCCGGGGTCACGGAGCCGGGGCTCGACCGCCTGATCCACGCCGGGTACCGCTTGCTCGGCCTCCAGACGTTTTTCACGGTGGGCGAAAACGAAGTCCGCGCCTGGACCATGCATCGGGGCGACACCGCGTTCGCGGCCGCCGGCGAGATCCACTCCGACTTCCAGCGCGGCTTCATCCGGGCCGAGACCGTGGCGTTCGCGGACTTCGTGCGGGCGGGGTCCTACAAGGCGGCCCGGGAGCAGGGCCTGGTGCGCAGTGAGGGGCGGGATTACGTGGTCAAGGACGGCGACATCCTGCTGTTCCGGTTCAACGTCTAGTACCGGCTCCACAACAGCACAGCCCCGCAGCCGTCCCCAAAGGTGTGCTGGAACTCGATGGGCACGTCGAACCCGCGCTTGTACACCTCGACCCCGGCGAGCTCGTCGAGCCGTATCGTCTCGAGGAAATCGGCCGGCAGCTGCATCCCGTCGAGGAACAGCGTCAGGACGCAGCGCCGCCAGAGCTCCCCACCGATGGGCAGGCAGGGTCCGATGCCGCACCGGACTTGCACCCCCGTTTCACTCAACAGGCTCCGGAGCGAAAGCCCGCTGCGGCGCTCGAGGTCGGCCAACGTGTAGAACCGGCCGAACCGCCACTTCTTGCGATCGTAGAACCCGGCCAGGCTGCGGTCGGCGCGCCAACTCCGCGCCTCGACGACGATTGGACTCAGCTCCACCGCGTCGACGTCGAGCAGCACGGAGAGCGCCAGCGTCTTGCCGCGCTTGAGCGTGACCTCGCTGTCGTAGGACAGGCTGTCGCCGTAAAGGACGCGGACCGTCTGCCGTCCCGGTGGCAGCCCGGCGAGGGCGAAAACCCCGGCGCTATCACTCACGCCGAACGCCCGGGCCCCGCGTACGGCGACCATCACGCCGGCGATGGGAAGGCCATTGGTGGACGACCGCGCCGTGCCCACGATCCGGGCGGTCGTGTCGCGGACCTGCCCCGCCAAACGGGACGCGCCCACGCACAGAATGAGCAGACTGCTCAGTGCAACGGGCCTCACACACCGGAATTTACTGCGGGAACCGGCCTAGGGCACTCCCGAACCGACGAGCGGCACCTGCTGCTGCACCATGTCCCGGCTGATCCAGACCACGCGGTCACCGCACATGATGCCGTCCACCGGATAGGGCTGGCGGCCGAACGACTGGGCGTCCGACGTGGCCACCTGCGTGCCCGGGAAGAAGTACCAGCAGCGCTCGCCACTGGGGTGACTGTGAATCACGCCTACCGTCCCGGTCCAGCCGGCTTCTTCGCACGTCTGGTTCGGCACGACGCGCGTCGCCGTGGACTGCTTGGGATCCACGTCGGCGGGGGCGATCCGGTGCACGATCACGGCGTTCCCGTGCATCTCGCCGATCATGCAGCCCATGAACTCGGTCGGGAAGGACCGATACTGCAGTACCAGGTAGCGACGCGCCTGCTCGGACAGCACCAGCGCTCGCGCGTGCGAAACCCGCGTCGCCGCAACGGCGCTGAAGCGCGCGGGCTCCGGCTGCAGCGCCAACAGGGTGATCAACCCTGCTGCCGCAGCGACGGCGCGTGTGGCGCGCGCGCGAAGCCAAAGACCCGCTGCTTGCATGCGTCGCTTCCTGGTGCGTGTTCGTCACCGTAGTAAGGCAAGAGCGGTGCCATTTCGGGCTCGGCACCGCGCCCCGGCGCAACTCCTTATCGAAAGGATGATTGAGGGGGGCGTTGCGTAGCGTGATGGTCGTCACACCGTGTCGCCGCGGCCTCAAAAGCAGCCGTTGTGCGACGGCGTACGTGAGCGACATCACGCGCACGACGCGCCCTTCCCCACCTTGCACTCTGGTTCTATCTTTCCGCCCTGTTGCGATCCCTACTCGACGCGGCACCTGCGTCGGGTCGCCTACGACCAAAGGGAGGTGGCATGGCTCGTCGCTACGAGACCGTCTACATCTTCGATCCCGCGCTGGAAGAGCCCGCGATCAGCGAAAAGCTGGAGCGGTTCCACGCCCTCCTCACCAAAGACGGTAAGGGCACCATCACGAACGTCGCGCAATGGGGCAAACGTTCCCTCGCCTTCCCCATCAAGAAGAAAGACTCCGGCTACTACGTGGTCGCACAGTACGAGACCGCGGGAGCGCTACTCCCCGAGTACGAGCGAGCCGTGAAGCTCGACGAAGGCGTGCTGCGGTTCCTCGTGGTCGTGTCCGAAGGCCTGCCGGCCAAGCCCGCGGCCGCTCCCGCGGTCATCGCGGCCGATGTCGTGGACGAGATCGAGGAGGACGACGCATGAGACGGCCCGCCAAGACGTGTCCTGTGTGCGAGTCCGGAGTGCGGGTGCTCGACTATAAGGACGACCGCACGCTCGGCCGCTTTCTGACCGAGCGCGGCAAGATCCTCCCGAGCCGGCTGTCGGGGATGTGCGCGCGGCATCAGCGCCAGCTCGCCACCGCGATCAAGCGGGCGCGCCAGCTGGCGCTGCTGCCGTACATCAAGGGATACGTCGGCTGACGGTGGGGCGCTGGCTCGGCCTCGTGGCGCTGTCGTTCGCCGCGCTGCGGGTGGCGGCGCGACCAGGATCGCGGGTACAGTGGCTCGTGCTGGCCGGCGCCGCCGGAGCCGGCGTGGCGCTGCTGCTCGGCCCCGTGGCCGGGGTGCTCGGTGCTCTGGACCGGGCCTGGATCGTGCTGGTGTCGGTGGCCTTCGCCGCCTGCGCCGCGGCGCGCCCGGCCAGCGCGCGCTTCTGGCCGCTCGCGCTGCGGGCGTGTCTCTACACGGCGGCCGGTGTCGCGCTGCTCGGGCCGCTGACCGTGGGACCGTCCGTGTGGCAGGAAGCCCAGTGGGAGGCGACGCGTGACGCGAGCGGCGCCATGCGGCGTGTGATCGAGGTCGCCCCGGGCCTGTACCCCGCCTTTGAGCCCACGGTCAGGCTGCTCGCCGCCGGTTGGCCCGTGTGGCTCGTGCTCGAGACGCTCGTCGCGCTCGCGCTGGCCTGGCGGGCCACGCGGGCGGCGCGCCCGCCGACGCCCGCGCCGGCGTGAACCTTTTCCGCGCAATCTTCTCTTAAGGAACTCGACCCATGGAAGTGATCCTGCGTGAAACCGTGCAGCACCTGGGCGCCGCGGGCGACGTCGTGAAGGTGAAGGACGGCTACGCCCGCAACTACCTGCTGCCGCAGGGGCTCGCCTACCCGGCCACCGAGGCGAACAAGAAGAAGATCGCGTACGAGGCCGAGCGGATCGCCCGGCAGCGCGCCGACGAGAAGAGCGCCGCCGAGACCGAGGCCACGCGCATCGCCGAGGTCCGGCTCAGCTTCGCCGTCAAAGTCGGCGAGGAGGACAAGCTGTATGGCTCGGTCACGGCGGGCGACGTGCAGCGCAAGCTCGAGGAGCTTGGGATCAAGGTGGACAAGCGCAAGGTGGATCTCCCCGAGCCGATCCGCGAGCTGGGCGAGTTCCGGGTCGGGATCAAGCTGCACCCCGACGTGCGCCCCGAAATCCAGGTGACCGTCGTCAAGGAATAGCGCCACGCGAGTGACTGCGGGCATCGGCATCGCCTACATCGACGGCCCCCGACTGCGTCGTTCCCTGCTCGCCGCCGCCGATTGGGTGGCGGCGGGACGCGACGAGCTGAATCGCCTCAACGTCTTCCCGGTCCCCGACGGCGACACCGGGACCAACCTCTGCCTCACGCTGCGCGCGGTGGCACAAGCGCTGCGCGACTTGGGGGACGCCCCCCTGCCGCAGGTCACCGCTACGATGGCCCAGGCGAGTGTGCGCGGCGCCCGCGGCAACTCCGGCATGATGTTGTCGCAGTTTCTGCTCGGGCTCGACGAGGGCCTCGGCGATCTCACCCGCGCCGGCCCGCACGATCTGGCCCGAGCCATGGTCCGCGGGTTCGAGCGCCTGCAGGCGTCGCTGGACGAGCCGGTCGAGGGGACCATTCTCACCGTGGTTCGCGAGGCCGCGGCCGAGGCGACCCGCGCCGAGGATGAGCCCGACCTGCAGGTGTTCATGCGTCGCCTCGTGGACCAGACGGAGCGGGCCCTGGCGCATACGCCGGAGCTGCTCGCGGTGCTCAAGACGGCGGGCGTCGTGGACGCGGGGGCGAAGGGGTTCGTCCGCTTCCTCGACGGGGTGAAGCGGCTCATCGAGCAGGGCCACGCCGCGCGCGGCGCGGTGGATCGCGTGGTCGCGAACGCCGCCGCCGAGACCGACGTGGCGCCCGAGCGTGACTTTCGGTTTTGCACCGAGCTGTTGGTGCGCGGCTCCTCCCTGCCGCCCGGCGCCGCGGTGCGCCGGGCGCTGCGGGCGCTGGGCGGGTCCATCGTCGTGCTCGAGACGGCCGATCTCCTCAAGGCGCACGTGCACACGGACACGCCGGACGCCGTGTTCGCGCTGGCGGCGGGGTGGGGCGCCGTCGAATCGACCAAGGCCGAGGACATGCGTGCGCAACATCGGGCGCTCCGGATCGCCGCCAAGCGCCCGGTCGTGTTCGTCGCGGACACCGCGTGCGATCTACCCGATCCGCTGGTGGTCGAGCACGGCATCGAGCTCGTCCCCACGCAGCTCGTGCTGCAGGAGCGCGTGTACCGCGATCGAGTAGAGCTCACGGGGCCCGAGTTCTTCGAGCGGCTGCGCGCGGGGTACGACGCGAGCACATCGCAACCGACCCCCGACGCGTTCGAGCACGCGTACCGCGACGCGCTCCGGGCCGGGGAGCAGGTCATCGTGGTGGCCCTCTCGGGCCGGCTGTCTGGCACTCACGCGGGGGCTCTCGCCGCCGCCCGCCGGCTCGATCCCGAAGGCGACCGCATCACGGTGTTGGACAGTCGTTCGGCGAGCCTGGGCGAAGGGCTGCTCGTGCTCCGCGGGGCCGAACTGGCGGCTCAGGGGTGGGCGGCGGCGGACATCGTGCGCGAGCTCGGGCGGGTGCGCGATCGGTCCGGGGGCTTCTTTACGGTGGACACGCTGGACCGCCTGCTGCGCTCGGGTCGGGTGGGGCGGCTGGCCGCCTGGCTCGGGTCCCGGCTCAACATCAAGCCGATCCTGTCCATATCAGTAGAGGGAACGCTCGATCCGGTGACCCGCAGCCGGGGCCGTGCGGGTGCCCGGCGGCGCCTGCTCGAACACCTCGACCGGGCGCTGGCGGGGCGACCTCGCGAGCTGCGACTGGGGGTCGCGCATGCGGACATTGCGGCGTTCGCCGAGCAGCTGGCCGCCGAGCTGGTGGCGCGTTACGCTCCCAAGGCGTGCATCGTGGCGCCGATCACGCCCGTCATCGCGGCGCACGCCGGCATCGGTGCGTGGGGCGTGTTCTATCAGATCGAAGACGGAACAAACGCGTCACCGGGGCGCTATGAGTAGCAGGCGGAGCGGGCGTCCGGCGGGGCGACCCGGCGGCGACGCGCTGGCGGCGCTGCAGCTCGTGACCGCGGCGCTCGTCGACCGCAAAGGCATCGACCCGATGGTGCTCGACCTGCGTGGCTTGACCGCCGCGGCAGATTTCTTCGTGATCGTGTCGGGAACGTCGGATGCGCACGTGCGGGGGATGGCGGAGCACCTGATGACCGCGCTCGAGCCGCGCGGCATCGTGCCGCATCACGTAGAAGGGCTGAGGCAGGGCCGGTGGGTGCTGCTCGACTACGTGGATTTCGTGGTGCACGTTTTTCATCCGGAATTGCGGGAGTTCTATCAGCTCGAGCGCCTGTGGGGCGACGCCCCGGTGCTCGCGGCGGGCGCACCCGAGGGCGGGTCGAAAGGATGACGGTCATGCGACGCATGGGCGGGATCGTGGCGGCGCTCGCGCTGTTCGGCGCGGCGCCGCTCGTGGCGCAGTACTTCGGGCAGAACAAGGTGCAGTACCAGTCCTTCGACTTCCACATCATCCAGACCGAGCACTTCGAAGTCTACTACTATCCGGCCGAGCGGGCGGCGGCACTCGACGGGGCGCGCATCGCCGAGCGGTGGTACGCCCGGCTGTCGCGGGTGCTGCATCACCAGTTCCAGGGCCGGAAGCCCATCATTTTCTACGCGTCGCAGTCCGACTTCCAGCAGACCAACACCACCTCGGGCGACGTCGGCGAGGAGACGGGCGGCTTCACCGAGTTCTTCAAGCACCGCATGGTGCTGCCGTTCACGGGTGCCTACGAAGAGCTGGAGCACGTGGTCGGCCACGAAATGGTGCACCAGTTCCAGTACGACGTGTTCAGCCGGGGCCGCATTGGCGCCGGCATCCAAACCTACGTGAACATCAACCCGCCCTTGTGGTTCATGGAAGGCATGGCGGAGTATCTCTCGGTCGGACCGATCGACAACCACACCGCCATGTGGCTGCGGGACGCTTCGGTGGAGGGCCACCTCCCCACGCTGCAGCAGCTGAGCTATGACGAGGTGTTCCCCTATTACTTCGGTCACGCGATCTGGGCCTATGTCGGGGAAAAGTGGGGCGACGAGGCGGTCGGCCAGATCCTGCAGGCGTCCACCTCCGCGGGCGTCGAGGGCGCGTTCAAGCGCATCATCGGCGTGACGTTGGACGAGCTGATCAGCGGGTGGCGCGACGCGGTGCAGACCACGTACCTGCCCCAGCTCGCCGACCACTACCGTGCCCGCCGCATCGCGCAGCCCTTGCTCACCCGCAAGCGCTCGGAGGGCACGCTGCACATCGCCCCCGCGCTCGCGCCCGACGGGCGCCAGATCGCCTACTTCAGCGAGAAGAACTCGTTCTTCGTCGATCTCTATCTCGCCGACGCGGAGACGGGCAAGGTGCTGCGGCGCCTGGTGAAGTCCACCCTGTCGAGCAACTACGAGAGCCTGCGCTTCATTAACTCGGCGGGCTCCTGGTCGCCCGACGGCCGCTACTTCGCCATCGCGGCCAAGCGTCGGGATCGCGACGACCTCGTGATCCTGGACGTGAAAAAGGACGAGGAGGTGCGCCGCATTCCGCTGCCCTTGAACGGGCTCACGACCCCGTCCTGGTCGCCCGATGGGAAAGAGCTGGTGTTCAGCGGCTACGACGGCGGCATTTCGGACCTGTTCGTCGTCAACGCGGATGGCTCGGGCCTGCACCGCCTCACCAACGACAAGTACGCCGACCTGCAGCCGTCCTGGGCGCCCGACGGCAAGACGATCGCCTTTGCGACGGACCGCGGGCCCAAGACCGACTTCGACGCCCTCAAGTTCGGCAACATGCGGATCGCCTTGTTCCATCTCGACAAGGGCACGATCGAGCTGCTGGGGCACATGGATCAGGGAAAGAACATCGACCCCGCCTGGGCGCCCGACGGCCGGTCGCTCGCGTTCGTCTCCGACCGCTCCGGCATCAGCAACGTCTTCCTGTACGACTTCGGCGACGCCAACATCTTCCAGCTCACCGACGTGTATACCGGCGTGTCGGGCATCACGCCGCTCTCGCCCTGCCTCTCCTGGGCGCACGAGGCCGACCGGCTCGCCTTCGCCTATTACGAAGAGGGCGAGTATAACGTCTACGCCGTGGACAACCCCCGCTCGCTGCGGCGGCAGCCCTATCAGCCGCCCGCGACGATGCCGGTGACGTCGTTGCTCGCCGCCCAGCAGCGCGAGGCCGGGCAGGCGGCGAAACCGGCCGCTGAGGCGGCCGCGCCCGCACCCGCGGAGGAGCAGCGCGGCGGCGTCTCCGTCTACCGCTCCCCCACGGGATTCCGTGCCTCCGGGAACGCACCGCAGGGCTCCGACTCGGGCGCCGGGCCCGCCCCGGTATCGGTGAAGGCGCTGCTCGACTCGTCGCCCGCGCTTCCCGACACCACGGAGTTCACGTTCAAGGATTACCACACCCGCTTCACGCCCGACTACGTGGCCCGGCCGACCGTGGGGTACGAGCGCAACAATTTCGGACGCGGCTTCTTCGGCGGCACCGCGATCTCGCTGTCCGATATTCTCGGCAACCACACGATGGTATTCTCGGGCTCGGTGAACGGGCGGCTGAGCGAGGCACAGGTCCTGGCCGCGTACATCAACCAGGCCCACCGACTCAACTGGGCGTTCGGCGGGTCGCAGGACCCGCTCTACTTCTATCTGCCGACCGCCGTCCAAGTCTTCAACCGCCAGGGCTCCGGGGGCACGGTCGCCGACTCGTTCTCTCAGACGCAGCAGCTCGTGCGGTTCGTCATTCGCGATGTGTTCGCACAGAGCTTCTATCCGTTGAGTCGCTTCACACGCGTCGAGCTCGGCGGTCACTTCTCGAACATCAGTGTCGACACGCTGAAGCAGAGCCTCGTGCAGTACAATCCCGACCTGGGCAAAGGGCCCGGCTACTTCACGGATCCCTTCAACGTGGGCGGCCCGTCGGTCACCTATTACGGCCCGCAGGCCGCGCTGGTGCACGACAACTCCCTGTTCGGCTTCGTGGGCCCGTTCGCGGGGTCCCGCTGGCGTGTGGAGGTTTCGCCGACCCTCGGCGACTGGCGGTTCAATGCGGGCCTCGTCGACTGGCGGCGCTATTTCTTCGCCCGCCCCTTCACCCTCGCAGTCCGCGGGCTGTTCTTCGGCCGCTACGGGCGCGACGCCGACCTGTTCCCCCAATTCCTCGGGAGCACGGAGCTGCTGCGCGGCTATACCGCAGGCTCGATTCTCAACAACGAATGTCTGAATCCGTCCAGCAGCAGCAACGGCTTCACCGGCTGCAGCAATCTGGATCAGCTCATTGGGTCGAAGATCGCCGTAGTCAACGCGGAGCTGCGCTTCCCGCTCACGCGCAGCCTGGTGCTCGGATTCCTTCCCGTGGGCCTGCCGCCCATCGAAGGCGCGTTGTTTTACGACATGGGGCTCGCCTGGAACGGCACGTCGTGCGACGGCTCCGTGGGGTCGTGCGTTCTGTGGAATCGCGGCAGCCAGGATGCCGAGGTGTACCGCTCGCCCCTGCGTAGCTGGGGCGGCTCGATTCGCATGAACTTCCTGGGCTTCGTGGTGCTGCGGTTCGACTACACCAAGCCGATCAATCGTCCGGACCACCCCAACGCCTACTGGACGGTGAGTCTCGGGCCGACGTTCTAACTCCGCACGGCTAAAACACTTGTCCTGGCCTCGCCGGTTGCCTATCTTGTCCGGCGAGGCCTTTTGCGTATCCGCGGATCGTACCTCTTCCTCATCAGCCTGACGCTCTGGGGCTGCCGGTCCCGGGCGCCTGCCGCGGCATCGTCCCAACCACAGACAAAACAGGCAGTTAGCAAGGCGGCCGCCGGAGCGGCCCGCACCGCCGGCGTGGCGATCCGCATCCCCGCCAAGGGAGGGGTTCCCCGCGTGTACCGCCTGCCGAGCCTCGTCGAGATCCCGACCGCGATCCGCGGCCGGCTGCCCCAGGTGCGGCGCGTGATCGGGCTCGACCCGGAGGCGGAGTTCCTCTACGTCACCACGCCCCAGCGGGACACGACCAGCAAGCGGAAGGGCGCGAAGGCGAAGAGCGACACCACGCTCAAGAGCGATGTGCTCGCGCTCGATCTCGGCAGCGCGCGCGTGGACACGGTCGCGACGGCCATCGAGCAGGCAACGCTCGGCCCGGACGGCACCCTGTACACGGTGGACGCGAAGGGCCGCGTGGTGTCGGTGGCGCGGCGCGTGCGGGTCGCATGGCCACAGCCTCTGCCGACGGTGCCGCAGCAGCTGTTCGGGGCCGCCGACCAACGGCTCGTCGCCGCCGACCCGCCCAAGCTCATCACCGCCGCCGCCGATCAGCCCCCCACCAGCCGGCCCCTGCCGGCGGGCAGCGACGTCGCCGCGACCCGCTGGGGTGACGTGGTGGCCGTGGCGACCGACTCGGGCGTTCTCCTGATGGATCCGCTGGGCCGGCGTGACGCCACGTTCATCGCCTTGAGCGATCACCCGCGCGCGCTGGTGTTTTCGCCGTCGGGCCACCGCATCTACGTCGCCCGGCGCACGGAGCCGGGGCTCGCCGCGATCGATCGGTTCGATCGGGAAGAAATCGACGGCGTCGCGCTGCCGCTGCCCGCCGAGACGATCCGGCTGGACCCGCTGGGGCGCTGGCTCCTGGCCAAGCCGACCGGTAGAGACTCGGTATGGCTGGTGGATCTCCCCGTGAAGCGGCTGGTGGGGTCGGTACCGTCCACGTGGCGTGTGGACCTCCCGGCGATCGGGCCGGACGGCGCGCTGCTCGTACCGCGGGGCGACGACATTGTCTCCTACCGGCCCGATTCACTCGCGGAGGCGGGGCGGGTGAAGGGCGGGGCGTCGGACGTCTGGCTGCTCACGGCGTGGCGGCCCCGGGGCAGCTACCGCGGTGCGTTCGCCGATGCGGATGGCGGCGCCGCCGCGCCCGCGGATCAGGGGACCGCCGCGGATACGGCGGGGCCCGAGGGTCCGATGTATGTGCAGGTGTCGACATCGCAGAACGAGGCCTGGTCGTCGGAGATGGCGCAGCAGCTCACGCGAGCCGGACTCGGGGCGCGCGTGCTCCAACCCAAGAATCCCGACGACGGCTACCGCGTGGTGCTCGGACCCTATCCCACGCGCGCCCAAGCCGAGGCGATCGGGCGCAAGCTCGGCCGCCCCTTCTGGATCTACCAGCCGACGCCGTGAGCGGTCGTCCTCTGCCGCGCTCGCGGCTCGACGCCCTTGTGCCCTCGCTCCTGACCGGACAGGCGCTCGTGGCACTGGTACCGGCAACCGGGGACCACGCGTGGGCCGCGGGGGCGGCGTGGGACGTGGCGCGCGCAGCGGCCCGGGGTGACCGCCGCGTCGCGCTCGTCGATCTGTGGCTCGAGCGTCCCACGCTCCACGAAGTGGTCGGCCTCAGCCCCGCCGAGGGCATCGTGGACGCGTTCGAGTACGACGTGTCCCTCAACAAGGCGGCGCATGAGGTCGACCGCGTGTTTTTCATCGCCGCGGGGACGGTCACGGCACACGCCGGCGACCTGTTCGCCAATCCCCGCTGGCGCAAGCTGCACGGCGGCTTCCGCTCGGAAGACGCCTTGCTGCTGTTGTATCTCTCCGCCGGCGCGCTGGCGCGCCTGTCGACCGTGCCGGACGGGCTGATCGTGCTCTCGGCCGACGGCTACGAGCCCGAGTCGTCGATCGGCCAGGGGATCACCGCCGCGATGGAGCGCGGCATCCCCCTGCTCGGGGTGGTGCGAGAACGGTGGACGCCGCTCGCGACACCGGCCCCCGATCCGCGAGCCATGGCGCCGCCTCCAGGCCGGATCTCGGCGGCGGTGCGTCCGGGCCTCCGGGGGGGGGGCGTGTCGCACCGCCGGACCCGGCCCGTAGTCATCGCCGCGACGCTCGTCGCCGGCACGGCCGGCGGGTGGGCGCTGCTGGCCCGCGGCGCGGAACACCGCGCACCCAACGCCGCCGTACGCGCCGCCCCCACCCCCGCACCGGCTCCAGCTCCGCCCGCGCCCTCGCAGCCGCGCGTCGATTCCCTCGCCTGGACCGTGCAGCTCGCGGCCTACGCACGCCTCGACCGCGCGCTGGCGCTCGCCGACCGGCTCACGGCCGAGCGCATCACACCGTTCGTCACCCCAGTGACACTCGGTCCGCGGCGGGGGGGCACCGTCTGGTATCGCGTGCTCGCGGGCGGGTATCGCACGCGCGACTCGGCGGTGGCCGTGCGGGCCACGTTGTGGAATCGCCGGCTCGCCCAACGCGGACAGGGCGACGTGCTGCGGGCGCCCTACTCGTACGCGGTGAGCGGCACCACCCCGGACGAGCTGCGGGCACGCGGCATCCCCGCCCTGGCGCGGGACGGCGACGGCCGCCTGCTGGTGGGCGCGCTCGAGACCCCAGAGCAGGGCGGCGTGCTCGAAGCGCGCCTCAAGCGTGCCGGCGTTCGCGCCAAGCTCGTCACCCGGATGAGGGCCACACCATGAGATTGACCCGGCTGGAGCTGGCGGGGTTCAAGTCGTTCGCGGGCGCGGTCGAGTTGCCGTTCGAGACCGGGGTGACGGCCATCGTGGGGCCGAACGGGTGCGGCAAGTCGAACATCTCCGACGCCGTGCGCTGGGTGCTGGGCGAGCAATCGCCGCGCCTGTTGCGCGGCGGCAAAATGGAGGACGTGATCTTCCAGGGCTCGACCGGCCGCCGGCCGGTGAACGTGGCGGAAGTCTCGCTCGTGTTCGACAACACGGACGGCACCCTCCCGATCGCGTACCAGGAGGTGCTCGTGACGCGCCGGCTGTCACGCTCGGGACAGAGTGAGTACCTGCTGAACCGATCGCCGGTGCGGCTCAGGGACATCCAAGACTTGCTGCGCGGCACGGGCCTGGGTGCGGACGCCGGGGTCGTGATGGAAGCCAGGATGATCGAGGCGCTCCTGTCCGAGAAGGCCGAGGAGCGGCGTGCCCTGTTCGAAGAAGCGGCCGGGATCGGGTTGTACCGCGACCGCAAGACGAGCACCGAGCGCCGGCTGGAAGAGACGGCGGCGGACCTCGCCCGGCTCGAGGACCTGGTGAGCGAAGTGCAGACCCAGGTGCGCAGCCTGGCGCGCCAGCGCGGCAAGGCGGAGCGCTACGGCAAGATGACCGAGGAGCGCTTCGCGATCGCGCTCACACTGGTGCGGCGCGAGCTCGAGGACTTCGATCTCGCGCTGGGGGGCCTGGGGCAGCGCGCGGAGCAGCTGGCGGCGGCGCTTCCGGCCGAGCGGGCGAAGTTGGCGGACGCCGAGCAGGCGCGCGAGGCCGAGGTCCAGGGCCGGCATACCGCCGAAGCGCGGCGCACCGACGTGGAGCGCCGCCTGAACGAGGCGAGGCTGGAGGTGGGCCGCCTCGAGGGCGATCTGGCGCTCGCCGCGGAGCGGCTACGCAACGCCGGCCAGCGCCGCACCACCGCGGGTCGGCGGCGCGAGCAGGAGGCGGGGCGCGCGCAGCAGACCGAGCGCGAGCGGGCGGCCGCCGAGGCCGAGCGCGCGGCTGCCGAGCGCGACCTCGGGTCGGTGGGCCAGGAGCTGGCGGGTCGGACGGCGCTCGAGCAGGAAGTGCGCGACCGGTTGGTGGCGCAGCGCAACGCCGTGCGAGAGCTGGAGGAGGCGGTCCAGCGCCTGGCGGAGGCGTTCCGGGCGCTCGAGCTCGAGCGCGCGGCGCTCGAGCGGGAGCGCGGCGAGCTGGGCCAGCAGCTGGCCCACGCCTCGCAGGAGCGGGCCGCACGCGCGGAAGCCGAGTGGGCAGCGACGGCCGCCGTGGGCACGCGGGCACAGCAGGCCGCGGCGCTCGAGCTGGCGGCAGCGGAGGCCGCGGAGCAGCTCGAGCGGGCCCGGCGCCAGGTGGCGGCGCTGAAGGAGCAGGAGACGCACAACCGGGCGACGCGGCGTCAAGTCGAGGAGGCGCTGGCGCAGGTGGCGGCCCGGCGCGACGCCCTGGCGGAGCTCGAGCGCCAGCGGGTGGGACTCGCCCCCGGGGCCCAGGCGCTACTCAAGGAGAAGGCGCAGTTCGGCGACGCCGTGATCGGCCCGCTGTCCGATTTCGTGCGCACCGGGCGGCGCGACGCGGAGCTCGCGGAACAGCTCTTGGGCGAATGGCTGCACGCGGTGCTCGTGCGAGACGCGGCGGCGGTGGACGCGATCCGCCGCTGGCACGAGCAGGCGCAGCCGGGCCCCCTGGTGCTGCTCCCCAGCGTGCCGGGGCCGGCGCTCGCCGCCGACGGGCACCCTTTGGAAGAAGGTCTCCGCGTGGACGGGCCGGCGGCGGCGTGGGTACGCGCGCTGCTCGCGGGACACGAGGTGCTGGACGGCGAGGGCGGCGGGAGCCGCGCGCTGCGTCGCGCCAACGGCGCCGTGTTCCTCGCGGGTCGGACCTCGGGGAAAGGCAGCCGCAGCGGGCCGCTGCAGCGGCGCGCCGATCTCGAGGCGCTGGCGCAGGAAGTCGCGGAGGCGGAAGCGGTCCGCGCGGCCGCCACGGCCGCGCTCGAGCGCACGCTCGCCGACCTCGCGGCGGCGGAAGCCGCGTTCGCGGCGGCCGGCGAGGCGTCGGAGCGGGCCCGTCAGCACGAGCTCGAGGCGGGAGCGTTGAAGGGCGACGCCGAGCGCGCCGCCGCCCACGCGCAGCGAGAGGCCACCGACGCGACCGCGCAGGTGGAGCGCCTGTCGACCCGCCTGTCGGAAGTGGAGGCCCGGCTCGGCGCGCTGCGCGGCGAGATCGAAACGCACGACGTGGAGCGCGTGCGGGTCGACGAGCGTCTGGGAGGTGAGCGGCAGCGCCTGGTCGAGCTCGAGACCGGACAAGAAGCGGCGCGGGAGCAACGCGTGAAGTGGCAGGTGGATGCCGCCCAGGTGGAGGCGCGGCTCGCCGCCGCGCGGGAGCGCGCGACGCGCGCCGCCGCCGAAACCGAGGAAGCCCGCCGCCAGGTCGCGACCCTCGTGGAGGAGATCGCGGCCCTGGACCACGATACCGCGACGCTCACGGCGCAGCAGGCACAGTGGGAGGATACCCTGCAGGAGCGCCGTCTCGCGGTGGGCGCGCTCGAGGCGGCCGCGCGCGACGCCGCAACGCAGGTGGAGGACGCGGACGCGCGCCTCGCCCAGGCGGAGGCCGCACTCGAAGCCGCCCGCGCGGCGCTCGAAGCCCGGGGCGCCGAAGAGCACAAGCTCGAGCTCGAGCGGACCGAGATTCTCGGTCGCCGGCGCGGTCTCGTGGCGCAGGTCGAGGCCGAGTGGCGCAAACCGCTGGACCAGCTCCTCGCCGAGGCGCCCGAAGTGGCGGGAGACCTGGAGTGGCTGCGCCAGGAGAACGAGCGGCTGCGGGCGGCGATCGACGCGGTCGGGCCGGTGAACGCGCTCGCGGTCGACGAGCACGGCGAGGAGATGAAGCGCCTCGAGTTCCTGATGACGCAACGGGACGATCTCGTGTCCGCGCGCCAGTCGCTGCAGCAGGCCGCGCGCGAGATCGACCAGACGGCGAAAGCGATGTTTCTGGAATCGTTCGGCAAGGTGCGCGAGAACTTCCGCACCGTGTTCCAGACGCTGTTCGGCGGGGGGGAATGCGACGTGCGACTGGCCAACGAAGCCGAGCCGCTCGAGAGCGAGATCGAGATTCACGCGGCGCCCCGCGGCAAGCGCACCCAGCGCATTCACCTGCTCTCGTCGGGTGAGCGGACCCTCGTGGCCGTGTCGCTCCTGTTCGCGATCTTCCTGACCAAGCCCAGCCCGTTCTGCCTGCTCGACGAGGTGGACGCGCCGCTCGACGACGCCAACGTCGGGCGCTACGTGCGCCTGCTGGCCGAGTTCAAGGACCTGACTCAGTTCATCGTCATCACGCATAACCCGCGCACCATGCAGGCCGCCGACGCCGTCTACGGCGTCACCATGCAGGAGCCCGGTGTCTCGACCATCGTGGGCGTCCGGCTGGGTCAGATGGAACCGGCCTGAGTGGAGCTCGTCACCGTCGGGACCGGCACCGTCGCGCCGTCCGGGAGCCGGACCTCGGCGTGCCACTGGGTCGGCCGCGGCAACTTGAAGATCCTGCTGGACTGCGGGGCGGGCGCCCTGCACCGCCTGGCGCAATTCGGCCTGCCGTGGCACCAGATCACGCACGTCGTGCTGTCGCATTTCCACCCCGACCACTGGGGCGAGCTCCCGATGCTGGTGTACGCGCTCAAGTACACCACCGTGCCGGCGCGCCAGGAGCCCTTCGTGATCCTGGGGCCACCCGGCGTGGTGCGGCTCCTCAAAAAGCTCGCCGAGGGCTACGGCCCATGGCTGCTCGACCCGGGGTTCCCCATCGGTATTCTCGACGTCCAGGCGGGCGAGCCGTTCCCGCTCGACAAGGATGTAAACCTCGAGACCTTCCCCGTGCCGCACACCCAGGAGAGCGTCGCCCTGTCCCTCACCGCGCCGGAAGGGAGGCTCGTGTACACCGGGGATACGGGTCCTTCGAGCAAGCTGGCGCGCTGGGCCGCCGGGGCCGACCTGCTGCTCGCCGAGTGCTCGCTGCCGGCCCAGCTGGCGATGGACATCCACCTGACGCCCGAGCAGGCGGGCGACCTGGCCCGCGAAGCCGGCGCCCGGCGACTCGTATTGACGCACTTCTATCCGCCGGTAGAGAATTCGGACCCGGCGCGCACGGCCGCGACGCACTTCCGCGGACCGGTGACGGCCGCGGGCGACGGCGACCGGTTCACCATCGGAGCGGGAGGGGGGGGTCGGTAGTAGTGCTGATCGTGATGCGTCACGGCGCGACCGAAGCGGAGGTCCGGCGCGTGATCGCGGTGATCGAGGAGATGGGCTACAAGGCGCGGCCCTTGCCGGGCGCGCAGCGCACCGCCGTGGGCCTGGTCGGTAACGACGGGCGGGTGGACGCGTCGCGCCTCGAAGGGCTCCCCGGCGTGCAGGACGTGATCCACGTCTCCAAGCCCTACAAGCAGGTGAGCCGCGAGTGGAAGAGCGAGAACACGGTGGTCCGGCTCGGGGGGGGCGGGGGGGTGACCGTGGGCGGGACCGACGTCGTGACGATCGCGGGGCCGTGCTCGGTCGAGAGCGAGCGACAGATCATCGAAGCGGCCCGGCTCGTAAAGGACGCGGGCGCCGTGATTCTCCGGGGCGGTGCCTGGAAGCCGCGCACCTCGCCGTACGCGTTCCAGGGCCTGGGCCGACCCGGGCTCACGCTCCTGGCCAAGGCGCGCGAGGAAACCGGCCTGCTGATCTGCACCGAGGCGATGGATCCCGACGGGATCGGCTACGTCGCCGAAGTGGCCGATCTGATCCAGATCGGCGCCCGCAACATGCAGAATTTCTCGCTGCTCAAGATCGCGGGACGGGCCAAGAAGCCGGTGCTCTTGAAGCGCGGCATGTCCGCCACGATCGAAGAGCTGCTGCTCTCGGCCGAGTACCTGCTCGCCGAGGGGAATCACGACGTGATCCTGTGCGAGCGCGGCATCCGCGGGTTCGACACGGCCACGCGCAACGTGTTCGACCTCACCGCCATCCCCGTCGTGCACAAGCTGTCGCACCTGCCCATTATCGCCGATCCGTCGCACGGCACCGGCCTGCGGGACAAGGTGATCCCCATGGCCCGCGCCGCGGTGGCTGCGGGAGCGGACGGGATCATGGTGGAGGTGCATCCCAATCCCGAGCAGGCGCTCTCGGACGGCGCGCAAACGCTCTATCCCGAGCAGTTCGCCCAGCTGATGCGCGAGATCCGGGTGATCGCGGAAGTGATCGGGAGACGGGTGGCGGAACAAGTGCGGAATGCGGAGTGCGGAGTGCGGAGTTGATCGGCTGGCGTCGAAGCATCGAAGAGGGATCTCCGGTCCGACACCGGCCCTGCGATTCCGCACTCCGCATTCCGCACTCCGCACTCTTGGTGATCGGAGTCTCTCTCGGGCTCCAGAGCCCCGACCCCTGGCCGACTCTCGACCACGCCAGCGCCGTGTATCAGACCATCACCAGCCTGTCGGCCGACTTCACGCAGGTCGTGACCAATCCGATGCTCGGCGCGCCCGACACAACGCGCGGCCGGTTGTACCAGATGCGCCCCAGCCGCTTCGCCATGCGGTTCACCGATCCCAAAGGCGACCGGATCGTGGCGGACGGACGATTCCTGTGGCTCTACACGCCCAGCACCACGCCGGGCCAGGTGCTGCGCTCCCGTATTCCGGAGTACGGCTCGACCGGCCCCAACCTGATCGGGCAGTTCGTGGAGCATCCCCGAGACCGCTACACGGCGCGCTACGTCCGGGCCGACTCGCTGGCGGACGGCGCGGCCGATGTCGTGGCACTCGTGCCCAAGGCGGGCGACCAGCCTTACAGCGAGGCGACGATCTGGGTGGGCCGGGACGACGGCCTGGTCCGCCGCCTCGACATCGTGGAGGCATCGGGCCAGCGGCGCACGGTGCTGCTGCGGGACATCCGCGTGAACGGCGGGGTGCCGGGCCGCGAGCTCACGTTTTCGCCCCCGGCCGGAGTACGGGTGGTAGATCAGTAGGCCAACACACGGTCGCGCCAGACCCCGTTCAGGTCTTCGGGGCGCACACCGAGCAGGCGGGCCGCCGTGTGGAGCGCTCCGCCAAGGTCGAGCCCCGCGCTAACCAGCTCCCGGATTGCTGCAGGCCCCCCCTTTTCATATACCAAAGCGCACAACACCGCGGCGCCGTCGTACAGCACGTCGAGCGACCCTTCGCGTGGAGGCGGCGTCGTGATCGCGGTCTCGAGCGTGAGCTGTGGGTGCGTGCGCACGTAGGCCTTGAGTCCGGGCATGAGGTGCGCAAAGTCGAGGCCCGCCGACCCGCCCGTCCACGTCATGAGCCCCTCCAAGATGGCCGGCGCGGTACGGCCGCGACCGACCAGCGGCCCCAGGACGACGTGAGCGAGCTCGTGGCGATAGTCCTCGCCGTGCGTGGAAGCGCCGACGAACACCTGACCATTGACGGCGTTCGCCCGGCCACCTACGGTGTCCAAACCGATGGGAAAGAAGTCCAGACCCATCGCGCTAAACGTGTCGATCATGTCGTTGGTGAAGTAGTAGTCGATGGCAGGAGGAGGAGGGATTCCGAAGGCGCGCGCGAGAGAATCGGCGAAGGCGGCGCTCTGCTCCGCACTGCGGCGCGCGAAGCGATGAATGGCCGGATACACGAACGTCACATGCTTGATCGTGTCATGGCGCCAGGCGCGCGTCAAGCGAGGCAGGGCGTTTGCGAGGACCCAGCGGCCCGCCTCGCGAGTCGCGTACAGGCGGTACAGCGCCAAGGGTTTGACTTCGCGCGTCGAGTCACCAACCGACGATACGAGCGCTCGGATCAGGTAGGTGCTGTCCAAAGCCACCGCCGGAGCGAGATGGACTACGGTGAAATTGGTGAAGCCCTGATACACGTACCCGCTCAGGAGATCGAAGACCGGCCAGCGCTGCTGCTCCGCTGCGGACCAAAAAGGATTGGGCCGAATCGAGTCGTTGAGATGTGCGAGATAGGACCGATAGAGCGCAACGATCTCGCGCTGCGGTGATCGCGCGGTGTCCACCCCGAACCCCACGGCCACGTGAACAGAAGGGACGGCCTGCTGGAGGTCCCGGGCAACCGAATGACCGATCACCGATAGACCGAGTGCTGCGAACAGCACCGACCCCATCCTACGCGTCCCGTTTCAAGTGCTCGAAGCCCGATTCCCTGCTGAGAATCTGCTCGTCCAACCAGTGATCGATGATGCTCCTTCGAAAGCGCCACTCCTTCCCCAGCTTCGCCGCCGGAATGCGCTTCTCCTGGGCCCACTTGTAGATGGTCTGCGGCGTGAGCCGCAGATAGGCGGCGACTTCCTCGATCGTCAAGATCTCGTTGTGGGGAGAGTGTCCGCGAGGCTCGTTGCCATCCCGTGTCATGGGCGCTCGCGGCGATGGGCGGAGTCGGCGACCGTGTCGACCGGGGAAAACGGGAGGCTGTGAAACCGGGGGAGGCTGTCGTGCTGGGCCGGTAGCGGCACGGGCTTCGCGTCTCCCGCCATGAGCTTGTTCACAGCGTAGATGATCGCCGCGTAGAAATTGCCCTGGTACGTGCCGAACACCCGGAAGGGCTCGTTGCGGTCACCGAGGAACGGTCGAAGGGTCCACGCCAACTGGATGCCCACGAACCCGAACAACAGCACCCACGCTCGCATGATGGTGAGCGCCTTGCGGGGATATACGCCGCGCCTCTCGCACACGACACTCAACCCCTCGTGCAGGGCGTACATCCCGAAGAGCCCCGCCACTCCCGCGATGAGGATGTTCAGGAGATGCTGGAAGTAGTAATTCGCACCGCTCACGAGAAAGAACGCCGTAATGGGCACGAACGCCGCGAGCAGCACGCACGTGAGCGCCAGCGCGCCGAACACGAGCACCGCCACCTGCAGCAGCCGTAAGCGCGAGCCGACGAGCACCTGCACCACGAAGAACGTGGGAAAACAGACCGCGAACGTCGCGAAGAACAGGAACGGCAGCTTGACGGCGGCGGACACCGCCTGCGCGGGACCCGAGTACGCGCCGGCGACGAGGCCGAAGAAGCCGGACAGTGCGATGATCGTGAGGACGGCGTATCGGAGCTTGCGGCCGAGCCCGACACCCTCCACGACTTCCTCGAAGAACCGTTCGCGGTCGCTGAGCAGCGCTTTCAGGAAGGCGGAGTAGCTCGTGATCCGCTGATGGGTGGACACGGCCAGGCCCTTGGGGTTTGAGCGTCTAACCTAGCCCCGACACTGCTGTTTTGTCAATGTTTATTACTGTTTGATGATGTTTACAACTAGATCTACGCCTTCCGAATTACTGGCGGGAGATCAGTAGCGAGCGCCGCGGCGACCCGCGTCGCCGTAGCCTCGTCCATCCCCCGCTTCTGCGCCAGGTCAAGCGCCGCCCGCCCCAGGACGCGGTACAACGCCGCATCGTCCTGCGTGAGCGCCTCGACGTGGCGGCGAACAGTGGCCTCGTCGCCCCGGGCCACCGGACCCGTGAGCGCGCCCACCGGCCCCAGTCGCGCGAGATTCTCGAGCGTCCCTTCCACCAGCGGCCGCAGCGCCTGCCAGGCCTCCGCGTCCGTGAGCCCGGCGTGTCGCAGCAGCCGCTGCGCCACCGCTTCCACCACGACGAAGTAATTCGACGCGAACACCGCGCCGGCGTGGTACATCGGCTTTGCCTGCGACGCGATCCGGAACGGGCGTAGGCCGACGTCCTGCGCCAGCCGCTCCGCCGCTTCCACGGCGCGCGGCATCCCTTCCACGGCGGCCCAGGCGCCTTTCAGGCGCTCCGCCGCGCGCTCGGGGTCGGAGATGGTCTGGAGCGGGTGCAGCGAGCCCAACGCCGCGCGCGATCCGACCAGGGGCCCCAGCGCCTCCTGGCCGTGCACACCGGAGAGGTGCAGCACCACCTGCTGTGAGCCGATCGTACCGGCGTCGGCGAGTACACGCGCGAGCGGGCGAATGGCGTCGTCGGGCACGGCGAGGATGATGACGGCGAGCTGGGCGATCCAGGGAGGCGGCTCGTCGCCGGGGCCGACGCTCAGGGTGAGCGGCCGTGGCACAGCCTTCTTGGTGCGGCCGTGGATCCGCACCGTGTAGCCGGCACCGGCCAGGGCGAACCCGAGCCCCACCCCCGCCCGGCCCGCCCCGATGATGCCGACCGAGGCGTTCAGTTGCGCGGCGTGGCCGGCGCCTGCGCGGCGGCGAGCGACAGCAGATCCTGGGGCGACTTGGCGCGGCGCACCAGCGCCAGCGCGGCCTGGACTTGACGGTCCTCGTCCATCCGCCGCCGGACTTCCGACGGTCTGCCGAACACATAGCGCGTGATCTCGTGCCCGAGATCGTCCGCGATCAGCGTCCGAGCCCCGGCCACGACACTGTCCGGCACGGCGACGCCGCGGGCGCGCAGCCGCCGAAGCACTTCGTCCACCATGTCCGGCGTGACGCTGAACGCCGGGCTCTTCACCCGTCCCGAGCCCTTCACCTCGAGCGCGTAGCTGGCCCGCACGTCCTGATACGTCGGGATCTTGCTCCCCAGCGCTTTCATGAAGGCCCGCTCCGCGGTGGTGAACGTATCCGGCTTGATGAACACGTCCGGGCGAATGCCGCCGCCGCCCAGCACGGTGCGTCCGTGATCGGTGTGGAACACCAGCGACGAGTCGACCTTCGTAGTGTCGCGCCCGAGCTCCGCCGCGTCGACCTGGGCCACCTGGTCCTCTTCGTTTTTGCTCTTGCGCTGGATGGTCCGGCCGCTGGGCGTATACCAGCGAGCGGTCGTCAGCTTCAGGGCCGTCTCCGGCGTGAGCTGCCACAGCGACTGCACCAGCCCCTTCCCGAACGTCGGCGTGCCAACCACCACCCCCCGGTCGTGGTCCTGGAGCGCCCCCGTGATGATCTCCGCCGCACTGGCGGTGCCGCCGTTCGCCAGGACGACCACCGGGAGGTTAGGCCAGGGTTGCGGCTTGGCGTCGCGATACGTCCGCGTGCTGTTGGGCGCCCGGCCGCGCGTGGCGACGACCTCTTCGCCCGGGTCGAGGAAGAGCTCGCTCACCGCGACCCCCTGGTCCAGGAGCCCGCCCGGATTGCCGCGCAGGTCGAGCACCAGGGACTTCATGCCCTTCTGCAACAGCCCCGTCACCGCTTCGGTGAGCTCCGATGCCGACGTCTCGCTCACGGGGGTGAGCAGCACGTAGCCGACCTTGTCGTCGAGCATCATCGAAACCTGGACCGAGCGGACGTGGATCATGGCGCGGGTGAGCTTGAACGTGAGCGGCTGCTCGATCCCCACCCGGTGCACTTTGAGCTCGACCACCGATCCCGCCTCGCCCCGCAGCTCCTTGACCGCTTGATCCTGCTTCCAGCCTTCGGTCGAGCGACCGTCGAGCCCCACGATCTGATCGCTCGTCTGGATGCCGGCGCGCTCCGCCGGCGTGTCCGGCAGGGGCGCCACGACGGTGATCCAGCCGTCGCGCACCTCGATCTGGATCCCGAGGCCGCCGTAGTTCCCCGTGGTAGCTTCGTTCAGCGCTTTGAAGTCGTCCCGTTTCAAGAACACCGAGTACGGGTCGTGCAGCTGGTCCAGCATGCCGTCGATGGCCAGCTGATAGAGTCGCCGCTCGTCGATCGAATCGACGTAGTAGTCGGCCACGTGCGCGAGCACGTCTTCGAACAGACGGGCCTGCTGGTACACCGTTCCCGCGGGCGCCGCCTCGTGCTGCAACAGCCACCCACCCGTGGCGAGTGCCAGGCCGGCCACCGCCGTAACGATCACGATTTTGCGCTTCATGACGAGCCTCGTGTTGGAAGGGCCATCGCCGCGAGCACTTCCTTCCAGGCGGCGTCGAGCACGGCCTTTTTCGACTGCGTGGCGTCGAGATGGACGACGCCGGGACCCCGAGCCTGGCGGTATGCCTCGAGCACCCGCCGATGAAACGCATCGTCCTGCCGCTCGAAGCGATCCTGTACTTTGTGCGCCGCCCGCTGCCGCTCTCGCCCCACCTCCACGGGGACGTCGAGCACCAGGGTGACGTCGGGCGCCAGCCCTCCCGTCGCGAGGCGGATGGCGTGCTCCACCGCGTCGTGCGGCAGACCGCCGCCGGCCACCTGGTAGGCCATGGTCGACAAGTTATAACGGTCTGCGATCACGACGTCTCCCGCCTCCAGCGCCGGTCGGACGACACGCTGCACCAGATCGGTGCGCGCCGTGAGAAACAGAAACAGTTCCGCCGCTGGGGTCATGGCGTGCGGGAACTTGAGCACGACCTTGCGGGCCGCTTCCGCCACCGGGGTCCCGCCCGGCTCCCGCACCGTCACGACCGGGTGGCCCTCCGCGTGCAGGCGGGTGGCGAGCGAGCGCACGAGCGTCGATTTCCCCGCCCCCTCGGGGCCTTCGACCACCAGGAACAATCCCGACCCCCCAAACCCCATGCCCGAGCCCCTAACCAAGCGTGATGATGGGGCTCGCCGCCCCCTGCTTCATGCCGTCGTAGATGCGGGCATTGACCTTGGCCATCAGCTTTTCGAAGTTGGCCTGCGCGGCCACGACTTGCTGGTACACCGCATTCGCCTGGACGCTCTGGAGCGCGCGGTCGTAACGCTCCACCTGGTCCTTGGAGGGCTCGCGGCCTTCCTGAGTCGCCCGCTCGATCTCCTGGGCGATGCGCTCGACGTCGGCCAGCAGCTGTTTGCAGGTCGCATCGGCCTTCATCCGGTCGCTCGCCCGGAGCAGCGTCTTGTACTCGTCGCTCTGCCCCAGCAGCCGCCCCAGCTCCTGCGCCTTCTCGTCGATCACGCGCCCTCCTCGAGGATGGCCAGCACGTACCGCGGCCGGCCGAACAAGTCGTCGTGCACCGTCACCCGCGACCAGGCGAGCTCGCGGGCGAGCCGCGCGACGCGCTGCGCGCGCCGCTCGTCCACCTCCAGCGCGAGCAGTCCGCCCGGCTCGAGCAGGCCCGGGGCGCCCGCGAGCAGGGCCCGCGTCGCGGCGAGCCCGTCCGGGCCACTCACCAGCGCGTCGCGTGGCTCGAACAGCCGGACGGTCTGGTCGAGGCCCAGGTACTCGGCCTCGGTCAGGTACGGTGGGTTGGCCACGATGGCACGGCAACGCTCGCCCGCGACCGGGGCGAGCAGGTCGCCCTCGCGCACCTCGACCGGTACCGGCGGTCGCACCAGCGCCACGTTCTCGCGCGCCAGCGCCGCGGCCTCGGGCGACCGTTCGACCGCTATGACTCGGTCGAACGGGCCCTCGACGGCCAGCGACAACGCGATGCAGCCACACCCCGTCCCGATATCCGCCGCCGCGCCACGTTTCCCGTTTCCCGTTTCCCGTTTCCCGACTTTCCGAAGGACCAGAT